>Ga0302279_10002479_pt1 | contig 24301 bp, 21 predicted proteins | sample III_Bog_N3_3_FD_194541 | JGI IMG/M metagenome (GOLD analysis project Ga0302279, IMG submission 194541) | Peat permafrost microbial communities from Stordalen Mire near Abisko, Sweden - III_Bog_N3_3 | ecosystem: Environmental > Terrestrial > Soil > Wetlands > Peat | place: Sweden: Abisko... | reverse complement strand
TCTTGCTCATGACCGTCTTCACGTCGGCGAAGTCGACGTTGACGATGCCGTTCTGGGTGATGAGATCGCTGATGCCCTTGATGGCCTGGTAGAGGACCTCGTCGGCCTTGCGGAAGGCCTCGACGAAGGCGAGATCGTCGTCGCCGAGCGAGAGGAGCTTCTGGTTGGGGATGGTGATCAGCGTGTCGACGTGCTCGCTGAGCATGGCAAGGCCGAGCTCGGCGCGGCGCGCGCGCTGCTTGCCCTCGAAGAAGAAGGGCTTGGTGACCACGCCGACGGTGAGGCAACCCTCCTCGCGGGCGAGCTGGGCGATGACCGGCGCGGCGCCGGTGCCCGTGCCGCCGCCCATGCCGGCGGTGACGAAGATCATGTCCGCGCCCTGGATCATCTCCTTGATGCGCGTCACGTCCTCGAGCGCGGCCTTGCGGCCCTTCTCGGGATCGGCGCCGGCGCCCAGGCCCCGGGTGACGCTCGCGCCGATGTGCAGCTTGGACGGTGCGAGGCTGGCTCCCAGCGCCTGCGCGTCCGTGTTGACCACGATGAACTCGACCCCTTCCAGGCCGAAGTTGATCATCGTGTTGACGGCGTTCCCGCCCGAACCACCGCAGCCGATCACCTTGATCCGGGCGTCGTAGCCCGCGGTCTCGTCGGCAAACTCGATCGAGAAACTCATTGGAAACGTCCTCCCGGGGTTCGGCCGTCTGACCCTCGCGGGCCTCTTGCCGGCGGACCGCGCGTGGCGGCCGCTCATCGGGCGAGACCCTCGCGGGCCTCGCCGTCGCTACTTCCGACCCAGCTCCGCGGGGCGCCTCTTCCCTGCGGAGCTGTTTTTCTTCGTCCCGACCCGGGAGGGCTCAGCGCCCCCACCAGGCCCCGTCGCCCGACCGCTCGTCAAACGGGATTCTCTAACAACTTTCCTCGCGCCCGTCATGCCTAGAATGCTGCGCGCAGCCAGCTCCAGAAGCGACCGTTCTTTTCGGAATGGGCCGCGCTGGCCTGCCGCCGCTCAGTCATGGATTCTTCCATTTCTTTCGCGGCCCGATCGGAGCGCGCCGCCGGCGAGGTCTTGCGCAGCTCGGTGCGCACGAACGCGTCGGTCGAGGACTCGGCGCGCTCGCGGGCGTGGTGGAGCGCGTTGGCGCCGTACTGCACCAGGCCGACGCCGGTCGCGTACTGCGGGCCGGCGACGAGCTGGGTGATCCCGCGCACGCCCACGGGAACGCCGAGGCGCACCGGCATCCCCAGGATCTCCTCGGCGAACTCGGTCATCCCGTCGAGCAGGACGGCGCCGCCGGTGAGCACCACGCCGGCCGAGAGCTGCTCGAGCATCCCGGTGTCCTCGATGCGCTTGCGCAGGACGGCGAAGATCTCCTCGGCGCGCGGCTCGATGATGTCGGAGAGGACGCGGCGGGCCGCCTTGCGCGGCGAGTGCCCGCCCACGCCCGGCACCTCGATCTCCTCGTCGTCGCCCACCATCCGGGAGAGGGCGCAGCCGGAGTTGCGCTTGAGCCGCTCCGCCTCGCCCATCGGCGTGCGCAGCCCCGCCGAGATGTCGGCGGTGATGTTGTTGCCGCCCACGGGGATGACGCTGGCGTGGGCGATCCCACCGTCCACGTAGAGGAGCAGGTCGGTGGTGCCGCCGCCGATGTCGATGACGGCGACCCCGATCTCCTTCTCGTCCTCGGAGAGCACGGCCTCGGCGCTGGCGAGCGGCTCCAGGACCACGTCGGCGACGGTGAGCCCGCAGCGCTCGGCGCAGCGGACCACGTTCTGCACGCAGGAGGTCGCCGCGGTGATGAGGTTCACCTTCACCCCGAGGCGCACGCCGCTCATGCCGACCGGGTCGCGGATGCCGTCCTGGTTGTCGACGACGAACTCGCGCGGCAGGACGTGGAGGATCTGCCGATCGGCGTCGACGGGGATGGCGCGCGCCCCCTCGAGGACCCGGTCGACGTCGGTGCGCGTCACCTCGCCGCCGGCGATGGCGGCGACGCCGTCGGAGGTCTGGCTGCGGATGTGGCTCCCCGCGACGCCCGCGTAGACGGTGCGGATCTCCACGCCGGCCATGGTCTGGGCGGCCTCGATGGCCTCCGCGATGGCGCGCACCGTCCAGTCGATGTTGGAGACGACGCCCTTGCGCAGGCCGCGGCAAGGCACGTTGCCGACGCCGAGGATGGTGATGCCGTCGGCGTCCACCTCGCCCACGACGGCGGTGACCTTGGTCGTCCCGATGTCCAGGCCGACGACAATCTCGGAAGGTTCGTTCCGGCTCTTCATTCGCATTCCATCCGGAGCAGGAAAGGCTCCCCCTTCAAGGCGACGCGAACCTGACACGAGGCCCCCAGGCCGGCCAACTTTCGTGTTTGACGTCCGGATCTCATCGCATCCTCACGACCACCCGCTCGGGGTGCGCGTCGTTGTCGAGGAAGATCACCGAGGCGTTGGCCTTGCGGCGGGCGACCTCGTTGAGGATGCGCGAGGCCTCCTCGATCTTGTCGCGGTAGGGCGGCAGGCCGAGGCTGAGGGCGATGGCCTCGCGGCCGATGGTGACCACCAGGGAGCCGTCCTTCTCCAGGTGCAGCTCCTCGATGGGATAGCGCCGCGCCACGCCGACGCGCTCCAGCTCCTCGGCGACGTCCAGGACCCGCTTGACCGCCAGCACCACGCCGCGCCGATCGCTGCTCACCTGGGCGGGGAGGATGCCGGTGACGACGGGCAGATCGCTGGGATCGTCGGCGCCGATCTTCTTGAAGAGATCGCCGTCGCGGGTGGCCAGGTAGAGCTCGCCCCCGATGGCGGTGAGCGCCGCCGCCTCCCGCTCCACCACGGTGATGGAGATCGTCGAGGGGAGCTTGCGGGTCACCGTCGCCCGCTCGATCCAGGGATCCTCGGTGATCATCGCGCCGGCCTGGAGGAGGTCGAGCGCGAAGATGTTCTTGCCGACGGCGATGCCGCCCTCGGAGGCGACGGCCGCCGCCGGGCGCCGGTGCTCGCCGTCGACGAGCACGGTGCGCACGCCGAAGCGGGGGCTGGTCATCAGGTAGCGCCGCGCGCCCCAGGCCACCGCGGTCGAGGCCACCAGCACCACGGCCACCCCGCCCACGAGCTGGACCATGCGCGCGAAGCGGCCGGGGCCGCGGCGAGCCGGCGCCGGCTGCATGCTCGGGGGCCGCACCGTGGTCGTGGCCGGCCCCGGGAGCGGCGAGTCGTCGCCGCCGTTCGGATCGGGGGGCGCGTCGATGACCTCCGCCACCCGCGGCGGCGCACCGGGGCGACGCTTGTTGCCCGGCGGCGCGCTCACGCGGGACCCTCCACGACCGAGGCGGGCGCCACCTCGGTCCTGTTGCCGTCCCTGGCGTCGAGGCGCGCCTTCAGGCCGCGCACGGCGTTGTTGATGTCGCCCGCGCCGAGCGCGATCACCACGTCGCCGGGCCGCACCACCCGCTCGAGCACCTCGGGCAGCTCGTTCTTGTCGGCCACGTAGCTGGCGTCGTGGTGCCCGTGCTCGCGGATCGCCTGCACCAGCCGCTCCGCGCTCACCCCGGGGACGGGCTGCTCGCCGGCGGGGTAGATGTCGGTGACGACCAGCACGTCGGCCTGGTTGAAGGCGCGGGTGAAGTCGTCGAAGAGATCCCGCGTGCGGGTGTGGCGGTGCGGCTGGAAGGCGACGACGATGCGGTTGTTCTCGGCCGGGTAGGCGCGCCGCGCCGCCTCGATGGTGGCGCGGATCTCCGCGGGGTGGTGGCCGTAGTCGTCGACGAGCGTCACCCCCCCGGGCGTGCCGACGATGGTGAAGCGGCGAGCCACGCCGCCGAAGGTGGCGAGCGCCTGCTTGGTCACGTCGAGCGGGACCTCCAGCTCGTCGGCGACCGCGATGGTCGCGAGGCAGTTGAGCACGTTGTGCGCGCCCGGCATCTTCACCGTGAAGCCCCCCAGCGGCTCGCCCCGGCGGTACGCGTTGAAGCTGGTCTCCAGGCCGCGGAACTGGATGCCCCGGGCCGCGTAGTCCGACTGCGGCGAGATGCCGTAGGTCACGTGGCGCCGCGGCACGCGGGGGAGGATGTCCTGTACGTTGGGGTGGTCGAGGCAGAGCACCGCGAGCCCGTAGAAGGGCACGCGCGCCGCGAACTCGACGAAGGCGTCCTTGAGCTTGTCGAGGGAGCCGTAGTGATCGAGGTGCTCGGGGTCGATGTTGGTGACGACCGCGATCGTGGGGGTGAGCCGGAGGAACGAGCCATCGCTCTCGTCGGCCTCGGCGACCAGCAGGTCCCCGGCGCCGAGGCGCGCGTTGGAGCCCAGCGCAGCCATCTTGCCGCCGACCACCACGGTGGGATCGAGCCCCGCCGCGCGCAGCACGGTGGCCACGAGCGAGGTGGTGGTGGTCTTGCCGTGGGAGCCGGCGATCGCCACGCCGTACTTGACGCGCATCAGCTCGGCCAGCATCTCGGCGCGGCTGATCACCGGGATGCCGAGGGCCCGCGCCTCGGTGAGCTCCGGGTTCGCGGGGCGGATCGCGCTGGAGTAGACGACCACGTCGACGCCCGAGATGTTCTCGTGACGGTGGCCGATGTCGATGCGCACGCCCAGCGTGGTCAGGCGCCGCGTGGTGCTCGACTCCTTCATGTCGGAGCCGGAGACCTCGAACTCGAGGGAGCGCAGGATCTCGGCGAGGCCGCTCATCCCGACCCCGCCGATCCCGACGAAGTGTACGTGCCTGACGCGACCGCGAAACACTAGCAGGCCTCCTTGACGCGGGGCCCGTGGGCCCGCGCGAGATCGAGCAGATCGAGAGCTACCGCGTGCGCCGCTTCGGGCTTTCCGAGCGCCGCGGCGGCGCGGGCCATGCGACCGCGGCGGGCCGGATCGGAGGCGAGCGCGCCGATCTCGGCGGCGAGGCGCTCGGGCGTGGCGTCCGCCTCGGCGAGGGCCACCGCCGCGCCGGCGCGCTCGAGCGAGCGCGCGTTGCGGAGCTGGTGGTCGTCGGCGGCGAAGGGGAAGGGGATCAGGATCGACGCCCGTCCGACCGCGCAGAGCTCGGCCAGGGACGAGGCGCCGGATCGCTCGATGACCAGGTCGGCGCGGGCGAGCTCCGCGGCGACGTCGTCGATGAAGGGCACCACGCGGACGCGCGCTGCGAGCCCGAGCGCGGCATAGGCAGCCGCCACGTCGGCGTCGCGATCGCGACCGGTCTGGTGGGTGACGACGACGTCGGCGCCGGCCTGGATCGCGGCAGCGACGGCGCGCGGCACCGCCGCGTTGATGCCGCGGGCGCCCTGGCTGCCGCCGAGGATGAGCAGGGACGTCGGCCCCGCCGAGGCGGCGTACGCGGAGGGAGTGAACGCGCGTCGCAGGGGCACTCCGAGCCGCCGGACGGTGCTCGGGCGCAGGTAGCGCTCGGCTTCGGCGAACGAGACGTACGCGCGCTCGGCGAAGGGGGTGAGCAGCCGGTTGGAGAGGCCGAGCACGCTGTTGGGCTCGAGCAGGGCGACCGGGACCCCGTGGAGCCTGGCCGCCAGCGCGATCGGCCCGCCCGCGTAGCCACCCACCGAGAGGGCCACGTCCGGCTGGAGCCGCTGGACCAGCGCGCGCGCCTCGGGGATCGAGCTGGCGGCGCGCGCCACCCCCTTGACGAAGCCGGTGACGCCGGAGCCGCGCAGCGGCGCGATGTCGAGGAGGAAGAGCTCGCCGCGGCGGTTCGGCCCGGTCGCCCCGGTCTCACCGACGTGCTCGCCGATGGCCCGGCCCTCGATGCCGCGCGGCGTGCCGACGTAGACGACGCGCGCGGAGGGATCGAGCGCGAGGACCGCGTCGCCCACCGCGAGCATCGGGAAGACGTGCCCGCCCGTGCCGCCGCCGGCGATGAGCACGGTCACCATGAGCCCGCTCCTTCCGTGGCAGCGTGGCCGGCGACGCCCTCGCCGGCCGCCGTCGCGACCAGCGCCGACGCGCTGGGCAAGGCGCCCGAGGGCACCTTGCCGGCGCGCTCCGGCAGCGCCGTCCGCGGCCGGCTGATGCTGAGGAGGATGCCCACCGCCACCGCGTTGACCAGGAGCGACGAGCCGCCGTAGCTGAGGAAGGGCAGGGTCAGCCCCTTGGTGGGGAAGATGGCCATCGCCACCGCCAGGTTGGTGAGCGCCTGCACGCCGAACATGGTGGAGATGCCGAAGGCCATGAAGCTCCCGTAGTCGTCGGCGGCCTCGAGCGCGATCTTGACCCCGCGGGAGACGATCACCAGGTACGCCGCGCAGAGCGCGAGGATCCCGAGGAAGCCCAGCTCCTCGCCGATGATGGCGGAGACGAAGTCGGTGTGGGCCTCGGGCAGGTAGAGCACCTGGAGCCCGCGGCCGAGGCCCAGCCCGGAGAAGCCGCCGGAGCCGAAGCTCATCACCGACTGGAACGGCTGGTACGCCAGGTCGTTCCGGTTGTTCTCCATGTCCATCCAGGCGAGGTAGCGCTTGAAGCGGTAGTCGCTGAGCCGCACCAGGGCGACGGCGGCGATGCCGAGGAACATCGTGAACGACGCGATGTAGGGCACGCGCGCGCCGGCCACGAACAGCAGCGTGAACGTGAGGAAGGTGAGCACGACCGCGCTGCCGAAGTCCGGCTGCTTCAAGCAGAGGAGGGCGAGGACGCCGACCACGATCAGGTGGGGGAGGAAGCCGACCGTGAAGCTCCGGATCGTGTCGGCCTTCTTGGAGAGCGAGTACGCCAGCCACAGCACGATGCCGAGCTTGGCGGTCTCCGCCGGCTGGATGTGGATCGGCCCGATGGCGATCCAGCGGAAGGCGTTGCCCGCGCGGTGCCCGAAGCCGGCCACGACGAGCACCAGCATCGCCGTGACGACGAAGAGGATGGGGTAGGTGAGCGCCTTGAGCCGCCGGTAGTCGAGGCGGCTGGTCAGCCACATCCCCACCACGGCGGCGAAGGCGTAGGCCGCCTGGCGCTTGAGGAAGAACTGGGCGTCGTGGTGGCGCACCGTCGCCTCGATGGCGCTGGCGCTGTAGACCATCACCACGCCGAAGCCGATGAGGGCGATGACCAGCGCGGCCAGCACCGAGTCCACCGGCCCCGAGGGGCTCGAGCGCAGCAGGGCGGACGCCGCCGCCGCCCCGGGCACCGGGGGGAGATGGGACCCTTCACGGCCCGGATTCCCCGGGGAACCGGGCATCGTGGCCGGCGAGGACGCGGTCCGACGCTGGTTCCTCGCCTGGCTGGCCGGGGGCTCGCTCGCCCGCTCGGTCTCGCGTCGACTCTTGCCGAACCACTTCACGATGCCGCCTCCTGGTCGCGCACGGCCCCGGCGAACATGTCCCCGCGATGCTTGTAGTCACGGAACATGTCGAAGCTCGAGCACGCAGGACTGAGGAGCACGGCGTCACCGGGACGGGCAAGTTCTCGGGCGGCGCGGACCGCCTCTTCCATCGAGCCGGCGCGGGCGATGGGCACGGCGCCCCGCGCGGCCGCCTCGATGCGATCGGCCGCCTCGCCGATCAGGACCAGGGCCCGCCCCTTGTCCCGGAGCGCGTCCACCAGGGGTGCGTAGTCCCCGAGCTTGTCGCGACCGCCGGCGATGAGCACCGCGCGCGGCTCGGAGAGGCCCCTCAGGGCGGCGACCGAGGCGCCGACGTTGGTGCCCTTGGAGTCGTCGTAGTAGCGAACGCCCTCGACCTGGGCGACGAAGACGGTGCGGTGGTCGAGCCCCTCGAAGGTCTGGAGGGCCCGCTCGATGGCGTCCCGAGGGACGCCGAGATCGGCCGCGACGGCGATGGCGGCGCAGGCGTTCTGCACGTTGTGCCAGCCCTCGAGCCGCAGGCTCCCGCGAGGGAAGGTGCACGACAGCGGGCGGTGAACGAGCGAGGTGCCTTCGAGCACGACGTCGGCCGCGGGGTCCCCAACGACGGCGCCGAACGTCACCACGCGGGCCCCGCCCCGCGCCGCCTGCCGGGCGCAGAGGGCGTCGCCGCCCGGGATCACGGCGAGATCCCGCGGCGTCATCCGGGCGAAGGGGTTGCCCTTGGCGTCGGCGTAGGCGTCGAAGCTCGGGTAGCGGTCGAGGTGATCGTCGGTGATGTTGAGCAGCGCGTGAGCGCGGGCGTGCAGCGTCGGCACGCGCTCGGCCTGGAAGCTGGAGATCTCCAGGACCCAGACGTCGAAGGGCTGCCCCACGACCTCCGCCGGAGGGGTGCCGAAGTTGCCGCCCACGAAGGTGCGCTGGCCGCTGGCCGCGAACATCGCGCCGATGAGCGCGGTGGTGGTGCTCTTGCCGTTGGTGCCGCCGATGAGGACGATGGGCCCGTCGAAGAACCGGGAGCTCAGCTCGAGCTCCCCGATCACCTCGCGTCCGCTCCGCTCGCAGGCGTCGAGCGCCTCCGAGCCGGGCACGCCCGGCGACACCACCACCAGATCGGCGCGACCGAGGACGGCGTCCGGTGGCCCACCCAGCGCGAGCTCCACGCCCCTCTCCGCGAGGGCGAGCGAGGCGGCGGTGGCCCGCTCACGCGGGGCGCCGTCGGCGCCGATCACACGCGCGCCGCGGGCCAGCAGGAGCTCCGCCGCGGCCACGCCGGTGCGCCCGAGCCCCACCACCACCGCGGTCTTGCCGGCGACGTCCATGCCCCTCACCGCAGCTTGAGCGACGCCAGGGAGACCAGCGCCAGGAGGATGGAGATGATCCAGAAGCGGACGATGATCTTGGGCTCGGCCCACCCCTTCTTCTCGTAGTGGTGGTGGATCGGCGCCATCAGGAAGATGCGCTTGCCGGTGAGCTTGAACGAGGCGACCTGCGTGATCACGCTGACCGTCTCGATGAAGAAGATGCCGCCGAGGACGATGCTGAGCAGCTCGTTCTTGGTGCACACCGCCAGCATCCCCAGGCCGCCGCCGAGCGCGAGCGAGCCGACGTCTCCCATGAAGACCTGGGCCGGGTAGGTGTTGTACCAGAGGAAGCCGATCCCCGCGCCGATGACCGAGCCGCAGTACACCGAGAGCTCGCCGACGGAGGCGATCTTGGGGATGTCGAGGTAGGTGGCCAGGGAGAAGTTGGCGATGGACACGCCGGCGACGTAGGCCCAGATCAGGTACGTGCCCGCGTTGATCATCACCGGGCCGATGGCGAGCCCGTCGAGGCCGTCGGTGAGGTTGACCGCGTTCGAGGTGGCCACCACCACGAAGAGCGCGAAGGGCAGGTACACCCACAGCGGCAGGTCGATCGAGTGCTTGGAGAAGGCCGCGAACGGGAGGGCGAGGTGGGTCTTGATCGCCAGCCAGTCGGCCGGGAGCTTCGAGTTGGCGAGGAAGATGTAGGCGATGGCGGAGCCGCCGATGAGCGCCTGCCCCAGCAGCTTGTAGCGGCCGGGGAGGCCACCCGAGCTCTTCCACCGGATCTTGAGGAGGTCGTCCAGGTAGCCGATGACCCCGTAGCCCGCGGTGACCGCGGTGGTCGCGAGGACGAAGGGGTTCTTGAGGTCGGCCCAGAGCACCGTCGGCAGGAGCAGCGAGAGGAGGATGAGCGCCCCCCCCATGGTCGGCGTGCCCGCCTTGATCTTGTGGGTCTCGGGCCCGGAGCTGCGGACCACCTGCCCGATCTGCTTGCGCCGGAGCTCGCGGATGAACCACGGCGCCAGCACGAACGTGAGCAGCATGGCCGTGATGGTGGCCATGATGGTCCGGAAGGGGATGTACCGGAGGACGTTCAGCCAGGAGAGCCAGCCGTAGTGGAACTTGAGGGGATAGAAGAGCTCGTAGATCACGCGGTGCTCCCCTGACCTCGATCGAGCGGCAGCGCCAGCGCGGCGACGACCCGCTCGGTGCCGATGCTGCGCGATCCCTTGACCAGCACGAGATCGCCGGGGCGCGCGTCGAGCCGGACCAGCGCGGCGACGTCCTCGACCCGGTCGGCGTGGGCGGCGCGGAGGCCTCCCTCCGCCGCGCGCGCGGCGATCCGCGAGGCAGCGCCGCCGCCCACGGTGAAGACCGCGGCGGCCGCGCTGCTGGCCGCGGCGCGTCCAACCTCGTCGTGCCCCTCCTCGGCCAGCGGGCCGAGCTCGCGCATCTCGCCGAGGACGAGCAGCAGGCGCCGCCCGGTGGCGTGGGCGATCTCGGCGGCGGCGCGGATCGAGGCGCAGGTGGAGGCGGGGTTGGCGTTGTAGGTGTCGTCGATCACCGCCAGGTCGCCCGCGAAGATGCGCGGCACCAGGCGCCCGGCGCCCGCTCCCACGTCGGCTCCGGCGAAGGCGCGGGTGCAGAGCTCGCCGCTCGCGCGCCCGCCCAGCGCGAGCTCGAGGACGACGATCGCCGCCGCGCAGGCGAGCGCGCCGGCCTCGCCCAGCAGGGGGGTCGTGAAGTCGACGTCGCCGACGCGGACGCGCGAGAGCGAGAGGCCGACCGGCTCGCGCCTGGTGATCCGGCGGTCCGCGCCGGCGGCGTGCCCGTACCGGTAGTGCGCGCCCGCGCGGGAGCGCTCCAGCTGGGCCAGCACCCGCGGATCGTCGCCGTTGCCGATGGCGACGCCGGCCTGCGGCAGCGCCCGGAGGAGGCCGCCCTTCTCGTCAGCCACCGCCTCGAGGGAGCCGAGGCCCTCCGTGTGGGCCGCGGCGATCAGCGTCAACACGCCAATCTCCGGCTCTGCGATGCGGCACAGCTCGGCGATCTCGCCGGCCTGGTTCATCCCCATCTCGATGACCGCGACGGTGTGGTGGGGCTCGAGGCCGAAGAGGACCATGGGGAGGCCCACCCGGTTGTTGAGGTTGCCGCGCGTGCTGTGGATCCGGGCGGCGTCGCCCAGCGCGACCTCGAGCAACGCGGTGATCGCCGTGCGGGTGGTGGTCTTCCCCGCGGAGCCGGTGATGGCGACCATCTTGCGGCCCTCGCCCGTCGCTCGCCACCGGCGCGCGTGGACGCGCGCGAGGTCTCCGAGCGCGACCAGCGTGTCGGGAACCCGCACGACCGCGAGCCCGGGCGGAGCGATGACGTCGCGATCGACGAGGGCCAGCGCGGCGCCCTTCTCCGCGGCGGCCGTCAGGTGGACGTGGCCGTCGTGGACCTCGCCGCGGAGCGCGACGAAGCAGGCGCCCCCGGCGACGGCGCGCGTGTCGGTGGAGATCGAGGTGACGGCCGCGGCGCCGGGGACGACCACCTGGCCCCCGGTGGCCGCGAGGATCTCGGCCAGCGTGAAGGCCGCCTGGTTCGGGGGGAGGGGAGTGGCCATCAGGATGCCGCCCTCTCGCGCCGCAAGCCGAGCGCCCGGCGCGCCTCGGCGCGATCGTCGAAGGGGACGGTGAGCGCGCCCAGGATCTGGTAGGGCTCGTGCCCCTTGCCGGCGATGAGGATCACGTCGCCCGGGGCCGCCTCGAGCACCGCCCGCTCGATGGCGCGGCGACGGTCCAGCTCGACGATGACCGCCGCTCGCCCGCCGGCGAGGCCGGGGAGGATGGCGCCGGCGATGGCCTCCGGATCCTCGCTGCGGGGGTTGTCGTTGGTGACGATGGCCACGTCCGCGAGCCGGCCCACCGCCTCGCCCATGAGCGGCCGCTTGCCGGGGTCGCGGTCCCCGCCGCAGCCGAAGACGGCGCGGATGCGGCCGGATCCCAGCCCCTTCACGCTCGCCAGGACGCGCGCCAGAGCGTCGGGGGTGTGCGCGTAGTCCACCAGCACGACGACGTCGTCGATGGCCGGCGCGTCGCAGCGCTCCAGCCGGCCGGGCACCTTGATGTCGGCCCCGAGCGCGCGGGCGGCGACGCGCACGTCCTCGTCGAGGAGGTAGGCGATGGCCAGCGCCGTCAGCAGGTTGGCGACGTTGTGCGCGCCGAGGAGGGGCGAGCGGATCGACGCCGGCCCCACCGGGGTGCGCGCCTCGAGGGCGATGCCTGCCTGGGTCACGGCGAGCGCCGTGGGCGCGATCTCGGCGACCTCGGGGCCGGCGCCGACCTCGGCCGAGAAGCGGCACAGCGGCACCTCGCGGGCGATGCGCTGCGCCAGCTCGCGGCCGAAGGGGTCGTCGACGTTGATCGCGGCCGCGCCGGGGGCGAGGTCGACGAAGAGGCGCGCCTTGGCCGCGGCGTAGGCCTCCATGGTGCCGTGGTAGTCGAGGTGGTCCTGGGTGAGGTTGGTGAAGGCGGCGACGCGGAAGCGCACGGCGTCGGCGCGGCGGGCGGCGAGCGCGATGGACGAGACCTCCATCACCAGGTGCGAGGCGCCGCGCGCCCGCATGGCCGCGGCGATGCGCGCCAGCTCGTCCGCCTCGGGGCTGGTGTGGGTGGACGGCAGGTCCAGATCCCCGAAGCGGTACCCGAGCGTGCCGACGATCCCCGCGTGCCCCCCCGAGGCGTCGATCGCCGCCTGGGCCAGATGCGCCGTGGTCGTCTTGCCGTTGGTGCCGGTGATGCCCACGACCTCGACGGCGAAGGTGGGGTGGCCGTAGACGGCCGCCGCCGCGAAGGCGAGCGCGCGCGGGACGTCGACCGCCTCCACGCGGGGCAGGCCGTGGGCGTCGGTGTCGCTGCCGCGCTCGACGAGGACCGCCGCTGCGCCGCGCGCGGCCGCGTCGGCGATGAAGCTCGCGCCTGTCGAGCGCGCGCCGGCCCGGGCGACGAAGAGATCCCCGGGCTCGACGCGGCGCGAGTCGTGGTGCACGCCGGTGACGCGCACCGCGGCGGCCCGGTCGTCCGCGAGCGAGGCGTCGGGGATCTCGTGGACGAGCTCGCGCAGCGAGAGGGGCGCGACGCGGCCGGAGCGCGGCGGCGAGGGGGCGTGGTGGCAGGCTTCGGGCGTGCTCATGTGGAGGGCTCGAAGATGAGCTTCACGGTGGCGCCCCGGGGCAGCACGGTGCCTGCGGGCGGCTCCTGGCGGGAGAGGCGGCCGGTGCCCTCGACCCTGGGAACGAGCCCCAGCCCGAGCGCGGTCTTCACCGCCTCGCGCTGCGGCCAGCCGGCGAGGTCGGGCACCCGCGCCTCGCCGGACTTCATCGGCGCCGACGCGGTCACGACGCCGCTGCCGGCCTCGGGGGCCGTCTTGCCCGCGGCCTCGCCGAGGACCTGGTAGGTGTTGGCAGCGACGTCGCCGTCGTGAGCGCGGTCGCCGACGTCGGACAGCTTCATCGGCGCGCTCCCGCGCGGGGTGACGCCCAGGTAGCGCAGCGCCATCTCGCCGACGCGGCGGAACACCGGGCCGGCGACGGACCCGCCCGCGTGGGTGCCGCCCATGGCGTCGTCGAGCACCACGGCGATGACCAGCCGCGGCTTCTCCGCGGGGACGAAGCCGGTGAAGGAGGCGACGTAGTGAGTGTCGCTGTAGCGGTGCGTGGCCGGATCGATGGTCTGCGCCGTGCCCGTCTTGCCGGCTACCTTGAAGCCGGGGATGGCCGCCTCGACGCCGGTGCCTTCGCCCTCGGTGACGGAGACGAGCATCTCCGACATGAGCTGCGCCACGTGCGGCGGGAGGGCGTCGCGGCGCACGTGGGCCGACGCCTCGGAGAGGGTGACCCCGGTGCCGTCGCTGACGCGCTTGACCAGCACCGGCTCGAGGAGCCGCCCGTTGTTGGCGATGGCCGCCATCCCCATCGCGAGCTGGAGCGTGGTCACGCTGATGCCCTGACCGTAGGCGGCGGCCGCGGTCTCGGTCTGCACCCAGGGCCGGCCGAGGGGGCGGAGCACGCCCTGCGACTCGCCGGGGAAGGGGATGCCGGTGGTGTCGCCGAAGCCGAAGCGGCGCAGCCCCTCGTAGACGCGGGCCTCGCCGAGGCCGAGCGCGATCTTGGCGGCGCCGATGTTGGACGAGAGGCTGAGGATCTGGGTGACCGTGAGCCACTTGGAGACGTGGGTGTCGTGGATGACCTGGTTGTCGATCGCCATCGTCCCCTCCTCGCAGTAGATCGACGCGGAGGGCGCGAGGCTCTTGGCGGCGAGGGCGTTGGCGATGGTGAACACCTTCATCACGGAGCCGGGCTCGAAGCGGTCGACGACGGCCCGGTTGCGGCGCGCGTCGGGGTCGGCGGACGAGTAGTCGTTGGGGTTGAACCCGGGCGCGTTGGCCAGCGCCAGGATCTCGCCCGTCTGCGGGTCGATCACCACCACCGCGCCGCCCACGGCCTCGTAGGTGGTCATCGCCGCGTTGAGCTCGCGCTCGGCGGTGAACTGGATGCCCTTGTCGATGGTGAGGTAGACGTTGTGGCCGGCGAGGGCCTGCTCGTCCTCCATGCCCTCGGAGAAGAGCAGGCGGCCGGCGCGGTCGCGGAGGCCGTGCACCTCGGAGACGTGGCCCTTGAGCTCGTGCTCCAGCGAGAGCTCGAGGCCCTCCTTGCCGTCGCCGTCGGGCGAGACGAAGCCGAGCAGCGGGCCGCCCAGCTCGCGGTTGGGGTAGAAGCGGTGCCCCTCGCCCTCGACGGTGAGGCCGGCGATGGGGTAGCGCTGGGCGCGATCGGAGAGGGCGCGCACCTTGGTGAGCTCGTCCTCGGAGATGCGGCGCTTCAGCCAGGCGAAGCGGTGGCGGCGCTTGAGCTTGTCGGCGACCTCGTCGGCGGGGAGGTCCAGCGCGGCCGCGATGCGCTCCGCGTACTGCTGCGCCCGCATCGGCACGTACTTGGGATCGATGCCGCGGAGCATCTCGACGGCGTCGACGGAGACGCTGGGCACCTCGACGCTCTCGGCCAGGGGCGCGCCGTTGCGGTCGTAGATGGTGCCGCGCTTGGGCTGGATGTGGAGGCGGCGCTGGCGCTGGCGCTCGGCCAGCTCGAACCACTGATCGCCGTCCTCCACCTGGACGCGGTAGGCGCCGGAGACGATGGCGCCGAGGCCCAGGCCCATGAACCCGCAGAGCACGCCCATGCGGACACGGATCCAGCGCGCGCGGGCGGGATCGAGGTTCTTCACGGGGAGCCTCCGTCGGTGGCGCCGGGCTCCGCGCCGCTGCCGGCGTCGATGCCGATCAGGATGGGCGCGTCGTCGGGGCGCTCGTCGCTGGGGGCCCGGGGCGCGTAGCCGCGCAGGGCGATGACGCGCTCGGCCGGCGGCGGGGTCATCCCGAGGAGCGAGCGCGCCACGTACTCGACCCGCTGCGGGGTCTCGTAGCTGGCGGCCTCGAGCGAGAGGACGCGCTTGACCTCGCGCAGGCGGGCCTGCTCGGCGCGCGCCTTGCCCAGCTTGTAGCCGAGATCGACGGTGCGGCCGCGCAGCGCGAGGTGCACGACGAAGGCCGCGACGGCGGCGATCACCGCCACCGTCCAGAGCGCGAGGAACGGGCGCTGCTTCACGCCTCGGCCTCGGGCTCGGTCTCCCACTGCTCGGTCGAGTCGAGGGGGGCCTCGTCGTCGCTCTCCTCGGCCGTCAGGCGGTGGGCGGCGCGCAGCTTGGCGCTGCGCGAGCGGGGGTTGTCGGTCATCTCCTCGTCGGTGGGGACCACGGGCTTCTTGGTGAGCGGGCGCCAGGTGGTGCGGTCGCGCAGGGCACGCTTGACCAGGCGGTCCTCCAGCGAGTGGAAGGCGATGATCGCGATCACGCCGCCCGGCGCGACCACGCCCGGCGCGGCGGCGAGGAGGCGCTCGAGCTCGTCGAGCTCGCCGTTGACGGCGATGCGGAAGGCCTGGAAGGTGCGGGTCGCCGGATCGACGCCGCCGTGGCGCGCGGGGCCGACGGCGCGCACCACCGCGCGGCGCAGATCGAGGGTGGTCGCCAGATCGCCCGCGGCGCGCGCCTGCTTGATGCAGCGGGCCACCCGGCGCGAGCGGCGCTCCTCCCCGTAGCGGTAGATGACGTCGGCGAGCTCGTCGTCGTCGAGGCGGTCGATGAGATCGAGGACGGTCTCGCCCTCGCTGCGATCCATGCGCATGTCGAGCGGCCCCTCGTTGCGGAAGCTCATGCCTCGCGCCGCGTCGTCGAGCTGCATGGAGCTGAGGCCCACGTCCGCCACCAGCCCGTCCACCTGGGAGACGCCGACCGACGCGAGGCGCTCGGCGATCTCCCCGAAGCGCCCGTGAAGGAAGCGCACCCGGTCGCCGAACTTCTCCAGGCGCGCGCTCGCCAGCGCCAGCGCGCCGGCGTCGCGGTCGAGCCCGATCAGCCGGGTGCCCGGGATCTCGAGGATGGCCTCGGCGTGGCCGCCGGCCCCGAGGGTGGCGTCCACGTAGAGGCCGCCCTCCCGTGGCTCGAGGGCCCGCACGACCTCGTCGCGCAGGACGGTGACGTGCGGCTGGGTGCGGGGACGCAGGCTGGGCGGGGGGAGGCGCATGGGGACGATGTTCTCGACGTTCATAGGCGGAACTGCTCCATGGCGGTCTTGAAGCTGGCCATCTCCGCCTCGGTCATGGTGTGGGCCGCCTGCCAGCGCTCCTTGGACCAGAGCTCGGCCGTGCGGCCCATGCCCGCCCAGACCACGTCCTTGGCCAGCTCGCCGTGGTCGCGCAGTGACGGCGGCACCAGGATGCGGCCTTGCTTGTCGAGCTCGCACTCGACCGCGGCCGACAGGTACAGGCGGCGGAACGCCACCACGTTGGGGTCGAACTGGGGCATGTCCGCGATCTTCGCTTCCAGCTCCTCCCATCCGCGCAGCGGGTAGAGGTGGAGGCAGCGGTCGAAGGTGGCCCGGGTCAGCACGAGGCGCAGGTCGCTCCCCGCGGCGAGCACGTCGCGAAACCGCGAGGGGAAGCTGGTGCGCCCCTTCGCGTCGATCGCGTGCTCGAACTGACCGCGGAACATCATTTCCATCGACTCCACGCCGGCTGCCCAGACCCGGCGGCGCCGCGGTTGGGGCTCGGTGGGAGGCGGTGGCGGGCAGGTGCCGCCGCGGGCCTGGTGAGTCGTGGCCCTTCTTGCCACTTCTTCCCACAGAGCGGGGCCAACCTACGGCCGCGCCCTCGAAAGAGTCAACAGTTTGGCCCTTTTCCCCAGGTTACCCTCAGGGGTAAAACGCTCCCGGATCTTGGCCCTACCTGGCGAAATTATGAGGGATCTGAGTGCCACTCCCCGCCGGTGGGGAAGAGTGGTGCCCACAGGGGCAAAGTGGGGGTTGACGACAGGCCCCGAGAAAGTGGGGGTGGGGCGGCGCGCCACCCGTGGGCACGGCGGTCGTGCGCGACCGCGACCCGGTGGGGAACGCCGGCGACACCGGTCGGCAAGGACGCCGGCGGGTGCGGTCGAGGCGGCCCGGTGAGGTCCCCCACGGGGAGGTCAGCGAGCGCGACGTCGAGCGCGCCCTCGTCCTCGCGGGCGTTCAGACCCGTCCCGAGTCAAGGGCGCAATCGTATGGGCTCCCGTGGAGGTCGCCTCGCCGGGTATCGGCTGCACGAACGGGGGGATATCCTGGAGGTCCCGGGGCGGTGCCGAGCGTCGCCCGGTCACCGCCGGCGTCGCCGGGCACTCCCTGGCCTCACTCCCTCGCTCCGCCGCGGTCCGGAGGCTCGCTCGGACCCAGCTGCGCAATCGTGAGGCGCCGAGGTCACCTCGCGGTCGCCGGGTCGTCCCCGGCGAACACCACCGTCACCGCCACGAACATCATCCACAGTCCCAGCAGGTGCCACAGCATCACCACGCCTCCCGAGGCCGCGTAGATGGCCCCGGACACGAGCGGGCCCAGGAGCATCCCCGTCGCGTAGAAGACGTTGTAGACCGCGTTGGCCCGGCTCAGGTCGGCGCGGGGCGTGACCACCCCGGAGAGGGCCAGGCTCACCGGAGAGATCGACGCCAGCGTGGCGCCCGCGACGAGGACGGCTGCGCACATGACGGGGTAGCGGTCGAGGAAGATGAAGCCGGCGATCATCGTCGCTCCCACCAGGGCGAGGACGCGCATCAGCAGCAGGTGCCCGTGGCGATCGCCGAGGCGACCGGCGACGCTGGAGAAGCCGAGCATGCCCGCCGCGAAGAACGCCGTGATGAGGATGGTCTGGGGCCGGGTGACGCCCTTGTGCTCGATCAGGTAGAGCGGCAGGAAGAGCAGCACCGAGGCCTGGAAGTAGCCGTACGAGAACGTGGCCAGACACGACGTCTTGATCCGCCAGGCGACCTTCGCGAGAGGCGCCGCGGCGGGCGTCGCCGCCCCGTCGGCGCCCGCCGCGGGGTGGTCCTCGGCGTGGTGGACGTCGCCGTCGAGGAGCGCCAGCACCATCACGCTCGCGCCGACAGCGATGGAGCCGGCGATGACGAAGACCGCCTCCATGGGGAAGAAGGCGGTGATGGCCGCCGAGCTCAGCGGGCCGAGCACGTAGCCGAGGGCCAGCGAGATCGCATAGAGGCTGGTGACGAAGGCCTTGTTGCCGGCGTCCGCGCGGGACAGGAGGATGGTCTCGCAGCTCACCCACACGCCCACCGAGCAGGCCCCGTCGGCGAAGCGGACGGCGCAGAGCGCCGGGAAGCTACGCACGAAGGGGAACGCCGTCACCGCCAGCGCATAGCCGAGGATGGCGCCCACCAGCACCACCCGCGCCGAGAGCCGCCGGATCAGGGCGCCCGCCGGGATGGCCAGGCTCACGATCCCCAGCGCGAACGCCGTGGCGAGGAAGGCGATGTGCGGTTTGGACTCCCCGCGCCCGTCGAGGAAGATGGAGAGCAGCGAGGTCGTGCTCCCGTATCCCAGCCCGACGAGGAGGATTGTCGCGTAGACGAGCCAGATGTTGCGGTCGCGGATGCGGTCGAGCACGGGGCGAGGGTCGGCGCGGGCCCGCGCCCTGTCAAACGGGCGACTCCTCAATCGGTGCAGGTCAGCGTGACGGAGCCGTCGCTCCCCGCCTGGCAGGTCGACGCGCACCGGGGGGTGCTGACACAGGAGCACGCCGGGACCCCGGCGCACGCCAGCGGGATGGGGACGCAGGTGGCGTCGGCGCTCCCACCGGCGTCCGCCGCGGGGAGCAGGCAGTACTGGGTGGTGATCTCGCAGGTCTGGGGACCGCAGTAGAAGTCGCCGTAGGGGGCCCCGTACGGGCCATCCTCGCAGGCAGAAAAGAGGAGGGCGGCGGGAAGCAGCAGGGGGAGGACGGCGCGCATGCGGGCGAGCCTCGCACTCGCGCCGGGTACCGGCAAGAGCGGCGTCCCCCGTCAGCGCCTCTCGGAGGCCGCCCGCGCGCGCCTGTCACCGCACGCGAATTGAAGGGCCCGACGGACCACCAACCCGTTGACAAATGATGACTCGCCGTGCGATTCGAGCTTTCATGTCCAACATCGACGATGAGATCCGATCCAAGACTGAAGCCTTCGTCGCCAGCCTCGCCGACGTCATCCGGCAGGCGGCGCTCGAGGCGGTGAGCGAGGTCCTCGGCCGCGGCTCCGTCAGCTCGGTCAGCACCCACGCCGCCCCGGCTTCGGTCCAGGCCAAGCGTGGCCGGCCGAAGAAGGTGATTGCGCCCGCCGCCAAGGCAGCCCCCGTGTCCAGGCCGTCCGCGAAGAGCGCGGCTCCCGCCGCCTCGGTCAAGCCGACCGCCGCGATCAAGGCCGCTCCGGCCGCCAAGGGCCCCGTCTCCAAGAAGGCTCCTGCTGCCAAGCGTGCTCCGGGCGAGAAGCGCCCCCCGGCCGAGCTCGTCAAGCTCACCGAGCGGCTCGGCGAGTACATCAAGGCCCACCCCGGCCAGCGCATCGAGACCATCGGAAAGGCCCTTAGCGCCCCCACCAAGGACCTGAGCCTCCCCATCAAGAAGCTCCTCTCCGGGAAGAAGATCCGGAGTGAGGGCCTCAAGCGCGCCACCGAGTACTTCCCCAGCTGAGTCGTCCTCCTGCGGAACGCCCGGGAGCGTTCCGCGACGGTCATCCTGCGGAACGCCCGGGAGCGTTCCGCGACGGTCATCCTGCGGAACGCCCGGGAGCGTTCCGCGACCAGGCTCTCACAGCCCCCGCGCCCCGAGGTCCCGGGCCAGTCGCTCGTAGAAGGCGCCGGCGTCGAAGCGGCTGGACCAGCCGATGGCGCCCCAGTGATCCGCGTCGATCTCGCCGAGGACCTCACCCCATCGCTGCGACGAGGCGGGGACGACACCGTCGTTGTCCCCCGCCAGCCGGTGGAGGAGTCGGTACGCCGGCACCAGCACCGCGTTCACCTCGCGCGGCGAGGCGACGAAGCAGTTGTAGACCACGCCGGGCGCGTCGCGGGCTTCCAGGTTGAAGCGCTCCATCCGCGCCGTGGTCAGGTCGTGGAAGGCCTCCAGTGGCACGCCCAGCCTCCCCAGGGCCCCGCCGAAGAGCGCGACCCCGAGATCGGCCAGCGGCGTCCCCCGGTGGGGAGTGCCGATCGTGGTCAGTGAGGCGACCCGATCGCCGAGGCCCAGCGCGGTGAGCGCGTAGCGCGCGTCGAGCCCCCCCATGCTGTGCGCCACGATGTTGAAGCGCCCCGCGGGGAGCCTCCGCACCTGCGCGGCGAGCTGCCACGCCCGACGAGCGACGGGAGCGATGGGGGAGACACGCAAGACGTGGACCTCGACGCCGGCCGCGCGGAGCCGCTCCTCGATGCCGCGGAAGTAGCTGAGCCGGTGGCCGGAGATCTCGATAGCATCGAACCCGGCGAAGCCGTGCGCCAGCACCACCGGGTGACGGATCTTGCCGGGCTGCCGCGCCGGGATGGAGACGAGCGGCCGCGCGACCCAGATCGCGAGCGGCGCCGGCGGGCGAGGAGCCTCGGGGGGCACTGCCGAGGGCTCGGGCGGCGGACTCTCGATCTCGATCGGCTCGGGGAGGGGGATGCTGTGGCTCGCCTCCGGCTCGACCGGGGGCGCCGCCGGGAGGGTCGCGTCCGGCCTGCACCTCGGCGGTGCAGGGGTCGGCACGACCGGGGCCCGGGCGCGGTGGGTGGGTCGGCGCGCCGGCCTGAGCGAGCGCGGCCGCCGCTCTCGCAGCGAGCGGGCGCCCGAGGCGAGCACCACCAGCAGCAGCAAGAGCACGGCAAACGCCGCGGAATCGACCGCATGCATGGCCTGTCTCCCCGGGGACGGTGGGTGGCGTGGGAGCGGGCAGGAGCCCCCTCCGGCCACGGAGCCGGATCCCACGTTTCAGTGCCCGTCGAACGAAAGGAGTAATGGTGCTAACGCAACGTGTCAATCAGGGAGATCACTCCGGATTGGTTGCGGCCGGGATGCCGGGGGCTGGACATGCGAGCAGCATGCTGATACCCGTCGGGGATGCGCGCCCGCAAGCTCGCCGTCATGACGGCGGAGGAGGACATGCCTCCTTCCGAGGAGGGCGCGGACACCTGGCTGGCCAGCGATGAGCCGGTGGTGGATCGAGGGCAGGAAGCCGGTCCCATCTCTCATCTCTGCCTCGCGTGCGGCACCGCCGATGAGGAGGGCGCCACCCGGCAGACCCCCTGCGACTGTCGCGAGCCTCGCGAGATCGTCCGGCTGGAGGCGCCCTCGCGGGCCGTTCGCGACGCCGTCGCCCGCTTGCGCCGGGCCGGCGCCGAGCAGCGCGCCGCCGCCCGGGCCCTGCGAGCGCTGGTGCTCACCGAGGTGGCTCGGGGCAGGGGTGATCTGGAGGCGACGCCGGCGCGGCTGGTGGACCCCTGTCCCCGATGCTTGATCCGCGACGCCGAGGCGGCCGCCGCGGCGTCCGGAGTGACCCGGCCGGCGCGCAAGCCGAAGGGCGAGCGGGGCCAGCAGGCGCTGCCGTTCAAGGGGACCTGAGCAGCCCTTCCATGTGCAGCGCGACGAGCTTCACCTCGGCGCCGGCCGCTTCGAGGGCGGCGGTCACCGCGTCGTCCGCTTCGATCACCAGCCGCACGTGAGTGTCCTCGGGCCGGCCCTGCGCCCGCATGGCTTCGAGGAGCGGCGCCGCGAGCTCGGGTCGCGCCACCCGAAACGGCGAGGCGCCGGGGAACGTCGGGTCGAAGCACGCGACGCCGGCGGGGAGATCGGCCCCGCCGCGCGAAGCGACGAGCCCGAGGATCACCCACCCCGGCCGCCGGCGCAGGCTCTCGAGGCGGCCCGTGGCGAGCGCGAACGCGGACTCGATGGCAGCATCCTCGGTCGGGTCCACCGCCCGCGCGCGGGCCACCGCGGCCTCGCGCGGCAAATCCGCGATCCTCGCCCAGTCGAAGCGCAGCGCCGTCGCCCGGTAGGTGACGGTCAGGCCGCACTGCTCGTAGAGGCGCATTGCGGGGTCGTTGCCCACTCGCACGTTGAGGCCCCAGCGCGAGCACCCGGCGGCGCGGAGACGGCTCGCGGCCACGTCCATGAGGGCCCGGCCCACGCCCTGCCGGCGGTGCCCGGGGTGGGTGACGACGTGGAAGACGTGACCCAGCTCGCCGAGGGCGTGCGTCACCGCATAGCCCACCGGGGCGCCGTCCCTCTCGAGGAAAAAGGTGTGCGGGAGCCATTCGGCCACCCAGCGGGCGCGATCGGGTATGGGATCGTCCACCAGCTCGAGCTCGGCGAAGAAGGCGAGGAAGTGGTCGTAGTCCTCGGGCTGCGCGAGGCGGGTCGCCTGAGATAGAGGCATGGGAGCACGCGACGATAGCCGAACGGGGGGCCCTGGGTTAGCGTCCGCCCGCGTGCAGGCATGAATCGAACGCAGCGGAGGCCTCACGCGATCCTGGTCCTGGTCGCCGCGCTGCTCGCGTCGCAGTGCGTGGGGTGCGTGTTCGCGCGCATCTTCTATTTCAACGTGCCGACCCTGGCCGCCGCCTCGTACTTCGACGTGCGCCCGGTCCGGGCCAGCTCTCACCCGCTCCCCTTCGCCGTCCGGGCACCGCCGGTCGCCTTCTCGATGCGCCGCTCGCGCACCCGGGACTACCCCGACTTCGAGGACCTGCTCGCCCGGAACGACACGCGCGCCCTCCTGGTCCTCCACCACGACGCGATCGTCTACGAGCGCTACTTCGGCGAGGTCACCGCCGAGACGCCGCTCCCGTGCTTCTCGATGAGCAAGACCTTCGCCGCCGTGCTGGTGGGGTGCGCCCAGGCGGACGGGCTGATCTCCTCCGTCGAGCAGCGCCTCGTCGCGTTCGTCCCCGACCTGGCGGCGCGGCCACGGTATGGCGAGATCACCCTCGAGCACCTGCTGCGGATGACCTCGGGCATCGATTTCGCCGAGGAGTCCGTGGCCGGGGCGATGCTCTACTACACCGTCGATCTCGACTCCTCGACCTACGTGTACGACGTCAAGTGGCAGCCCGGGCGGCACTACGAGTACGGCAGCATCAACGCCCAGCTCCTCTGGCGGGTCCTCCACAGTCGGCTCGGCGGCGAGACGGTCACGCAGTACTTCCAGGATCGCTTCTGGGAGGGCATCGGCGCCGAGCGGCCGGCCGCCTGGGCCGTGGACAGCGCCGCGCACGGCGTGGAGAAGTTCGCCGCCGGCCTCAGCGCCACGGCGCGCGACTATGCCCGGCTCGGCGTGCTCTTCCAGCACGGCGGCCGCGCCGGCGATCGCCAGGTGATCCCCGAGCGCTGGGCCGCCGACTCGCTCGCCCTCGACGAGGTGGCAGGCGTCCTCCACACCACCGACGGCGCGGTGCGGCGCGGGCGCTATCAATGGTTCTGGACGCTCGACGGGCGCGCGTACTTCGCCAAGGGGTACCACGGTCAATACATCTACGTGGACCGGGACCGGGACGTGGTCGTGGTCCGCTTCGGCGAGGGCTACGGCGACGTGGACTGGACCGCGCTCTTCGCGGCGATGGCCGACAGTCTGTAGCGAGCGCGCGCGCGTCGATGCGCTACCCTGCGGAGCGCCCGAGAGCGCTCCGCGCCCGGCGCAGGCGGCCAAACACCATGCGAATGCTTCTCAATCTCCTCTGGATCGTGCTCGGCGGCGGCTTCGTCATCTGGATCGAGTACCTGCTCGGCGGCCTGCTCCTCTGCCTGACGATCGTGGGCATCCCCTTCGGCGTGCAGTGCTTCAAGATGGCGGGGATGGGGCTCCTGCCCTTCGGCAAGGACATCCAGGCCGATCCCGCGTCGGCCGGTGGCGGCTGCCTGGGCCTGCTGATGAACGTGCTCTGGTTCATCGTCGCCGGGCTGTGGATCGCCATCAGCCACCTGGTCCTGGCGGCGGCGTGCGCGGTGACCATCATCGGGATCCCGTTCGCGGTGCAGCACCTCAAGCTGGCGGTGCTGGCGCTGGCGCCGTTCGGCAAGCGGGTCTACGTGCGCTGAGGGCCACCTGAGCTAACACCGCTACCGGAGCTGCCACCACGGTCGTGAGCGAAGCGCTTGGGGTCGTGGGCGAAGCGCTCGAGCTCCGGGTCGACCTGCCCCAACGCGCGGTGGACCTGCCCGACCGCGCAGTGGACCTGCCCGACCGGGCGGTGGACCTGCCCGACCGGGCGGTGGACCTGCCCGACCGGGCGGTGGACCTGCCCGACCGGGCGGTGGACCTGCCCGACCGCGCGATGGACCTGCCCG
>Ga0302279_10002478_pt1 | contig 24306 bp, 16 predicted proteins | sample III_Bog_N3_3_FD_194541 | JGI IMG/M metagenome (GOLD analysis project Ga0302279, IMG submission 194541) | Peat permafrost microbial communities from Stordalen Mire near Abisko, Sweden - III_Bog_N3_3 | ecosystem: Environmental > Terrestrial > Soil > Wetlands > Peat | place: Sweden: Abisko... | reverse complement strand
GCTCCTTGTCGAAGGCTGCGGCGGTCAGCGAGCCGGTCTTGGAGAAGTACCACTCCGCAGTCAGGTCCAGCTGATCGGACTTGATCGGGCGCAGGTTCGGATTGCCCGATCCGGTGCCGGTGTTGCTGACGGCTGACACATCGGTGTTGTTGCTGCCCGTGACATAGGTCGGGGTCGTGCTCAACGTCGTGTAGGCCTGCAGTTGGGAGAAGTCAGGACGCGTGATGGCGCGGCCGATCGCGAACCGGAACTGCAGGTCCTTCGTCGCCTTCATGCGCAGGTTCAGGCTGGGCATGAAGTCGTTGTACGTGTTCTTGTAGTCCTGCGCCGTGCTGAAGGCACCGATGACCGGGATGGGGACACCCGTGGCCGTGCCTGCGGGCGGCGTGCCCGTCGGCGGCGTGTACACGGTTTCGCCTTTGGCGTCCGAATCGGTACGGACCACCCGCAGGCCGAGGTTGCCGTCAACAGGCATCTGCCAGTCGTCGAAGCCGAAGCGCAGCTGGCTGTACGCCGTCTGCGTATGTTCGTCCTGCACGTTGGTGCCTGCAGGGTCGTTGGCGCCGAAGGTGGCGGGCGTCCAGTTGCCGCAGGTGTTGCCGCTGACGCACAGCAGGTTCGTGTAGTTGTGCAGCGTCTGGTAGCTGTTCGGATATCCGGCCGCTGCCGCCAGCGTCGGCATCACCAGCGAAGGCACCGACACCTTGCCGTTCATGAAGTTCGAGAACTTGACGGTCTGCGTGTTGCCGCTGAAGCGCGGATCGCCCAGGTAGGCCAGGCCGGTGATGTCCCAACCTTCTTGCCAGGTCTGCGTGATCGCCTGCCAGTTGTAGCTCGGGTTGGAATTCTGGGTCGTGGCGCCGCGGTCCGTCAGGCGCACGCCGACGCGCAGGTCCTGGATCACGGGGTTGTCGAAATCGTACTGCGCGCTGAGCTTGAGCGCCTTTTCAGTGGCAATGCCCCTGTCGAAGTGCTCCATCGTGAACGCCCAATAGTAGTTGTTGGGGTTCGCCAGGGCGGCGGTGTCGGTGGCGTCGAAGGTGAGCTTCGGCAGCCCGCCGGAAAGGTCCAACGTCTCCTGCGGCATCAGGATCCCGGTGGCCACGGTGGAGTCGAAGTCCCGGGTGGTCGCCTTGATCAATTGCAGGTCGGCGTTCAGGGTCAGGCGGTCGCTGGCCTTCCAGTTCAGGTTCCAGGAGATGTCCTGGGTGTCCGAATTGCGCTTGGCCACGCGGGTGTCGGCCCCGAAGTTGAGGCCGCCGTCGGCGTCGTCGCGCAGGGTGCCGCTGATGAACACGCCGTTGGAGTTGAATTTCGCGCCCGAATCGACCGTGAGGTCGAACGGGGTGCCCGTCTGCGTGAAGATCGCGTTCTCATCCCATTCCTGGCTGTAGCGCGACTTGAAATACGTCAACGAGGACGAGATGGTGTCCTTCTTCCACTGCAGCGCCCCGTAGATGCCGTTGCGCTCGTTCGTGAAATCGACCCGGCGCCACGACGCGCTCTCGGGCAACCAGACCGAGGCGCCGTTGGAGGTCAGGTTGAAATAGGGGTCGACCTGGAACGCGTCGGTGCGGGTCTTGCTGACCGAATGCGCCAGGTCGATCAGCGCGCCGAACTGGCCGGCGCTGCCGAGGTCCCACCGGTTCGAATAGAGGCCGGAGATCTTCGGGCTCTTGTCGCCGCGCAGCGTCGAATAGCCTTCCGCCAGCGAGATCGAGACCTTCTGCCCGGTGAAGTCGAAGGGCATCGCCGTGCGCAGGTTCACCAGGCCGCCGATGCCGCCTTCGATCTGTTCCGCGGACGGGTTCTTGTAGACGTCCACGCCGGCCATCAGCTCGGGGGTGACGTCCTCGAAGTTCAGCGAGCGGCCGCCGTTGGCCGAGAACGCATCGCGGCCGTTCAGCTCCGACCGCACGTAGCTCAGGCCGCGGATGTTCACGCCCGAGCCTTCGACGGAATAGTGCTCCGGGTCGCTGTTGGAGATCAAGTGGCCGATGGTGACGCCGACGACGCGCTGCAGCACTTCGGTGACCGAGCGATCCGGCAGCTTGCCGATGTCGTCGGCGACGATCGAGTCGACGATCTCGTCGGAGTCCTGCTTGATCTTCTGCGCGCTGGCCAGCGCGGCGCGCTGTCCGGTGACCACCACCTGGATGGCCGCGTCCCGCGCTGGCGCGCTGCTCGCGGCGGCTGCCGGCGGCGCCGCCGATTGCGCCAGTGCTGCACCGCTCCACATCAGGGCCACTTGCGTTGCCGCGACTGACAACGCCGTCCTCTTGAACTGTCTCATGTCGTTTTTCTCTTCTAGATTGCGAATTGAATCCCCGCTGGTGGGCGGGGCGCGCGGGGGCCAGTTTGGAAACTGCCGGGAAAGTGATCGTTACGGGGTGAAAGTCAAGCTGGTTTAACCTTAAATCACGCTGAATTTCAGATGGAAGATTTAAGCTTAAATCATCTGGGATTAAATTTTGGCGCTCGTGCGCCATTTCCAGCCGGCTCGTCCTCAGTTGACACGACCCCCATGCGGATACGAGAAATGGTAGTTCGACCCGCGGCTGAAATGAAGATCGTGGAAACACCTAGGTACAACCGACCGCACTGGCCCCAAGGTTCGCTCCCGCGCGCGCGACGAGACTGGTCGTCGCCGCGCTTCATCGCCATTCGCAAGGGAATTCATGACCGACAAGGCTGTGCGCAAGATCGTCATTCTCGGCGGCGGAACGGCCGGTTGGATGGCCGCCGCGCCGCTGGCGCGCAAACTTCGGCAGGGTGCTGCGCCGCGCTGCGAGATCGTCGTCGTCGAATCGCCGGACATCGGCACCATCGGCGTCGGCGAGGCCACGCTGCCCCCCATCCGCGCCTACAACCAGTCGCTGGGAATCGACGAAGCCGACTTCGTGCGCCATACGCAGGCCAGCTTCAAGCTGGGCATCGAGTTCCGCGATTGGGGGCAGCTCGGCCATCGCTTCTTCCACGGCTTCGGCGATTTCGGGCCGCCCATCGACAACCGTTCGTCGTTCATGCATTGGCTGCGTCTTGCCCGCGCGGGCGGCATGGCGTCGTGCGAGGAATGGTCCACTGCCACGGTGATGGCGCGCGCCAACCGGTTCGCGCCGCCGCAGGGCGACACGCCCTCGGCGGCAAACGGGTACTCGTATGCGTATCACTTCGATGCCGGCCTGTATGCCGCCTACCTGCGCGACTACGCGGTCCAGCTCGGCGCGCAGCGCATCGAAGGCACGGTGGTCGACGTCGAACTGCGCGCGGCCGACGGCTTCGTCGCCGCGTTGAAGCTGGCCGACGGCCGCCGCGTCGATGGCGACCTGTTCATCGACTGTTCGGGTTTTCGCGGCCTGCTCATCGAAGGTGCGATGCACGCCGGCTATGAAGACTGGAGCGACCTGCTGCCGTGCGACAGCGCGCTCGCCGTGCCCAGCGCGCGCGCGGACCGGCTCGTGCCCTACACGATGTCGACCGCCAAGGCCGCCGGCTGGCAATGGCGCATCCCGCTGCAACATCGCACCGGCAACGGCCATGTCTATTGCAGCCGCTTCATGGGCGACGAGCAGGCCGCGCGCGTGCTGCTCGATGGCCTGGACACGCCCGCGCTCGACGAGCCGCGGCAGTTGCGCTTCACCACCGGTCGCCGCCGCCGGACGTGGGTGCGCAATTGCGTCGCGCTGGGCCTGGCGGCCGGGTTCGTCGAGCCGCTCGAGTCCACGAGCATCCAGCTGATCATGGACGGGGTGGGGCGCCTGATCGAGTACTTTCCCGACCGCGACTTCGCGCCGGAGCTGGCCGCCGAATACAACCGCCGCATGGCCTCGCAGTACGAGAGCATCCGCGACTTCATCGTGATGCATTACAAGCTCACCCGGCGCACGGACTCCGAGTTCTGGCGCCATTGCGCGGCGCTGCCTGTTCCCGACACGTTGCAGCGCCAGGTCGAGCTGTTCCGCACCTCGGGCCGCGTGGCGATCGTCGACCGCGACGGCTTCGCGGAGCCGTCCTTCATCTCTATCATGTTCGGCCTGGGCGTGACGCCGCAGGCGTGGAGTCCGTTCATCGACCGCATCGACGAAGCGGCGTTGCGCGCCCACTTCGCGCGCCTGCGCCAGGCGATCGCCGGAACGGTCGGCGCCATGCTGGATCACGCGGACTACATCGCAAGCCATTGCCAGGCTCTTCCGATTTAATGTTAAATCATCTAAACTGAAAACTTCTTCGTTCAATCGTCGTTCCATAAAACTATGAAATTCACGGACGGACAGTGGCTCCTGCAGCCTGGTGCCACGGCGCACTACGCGACCCAGGCCTACGCTGTCGAGGTACACGATGACAGGTTGGTGGTGCTGGCCACCACGCGGCCAATCCGCCATCGAGGAGACACCCTTCAAGGCCCGACGCTGACGCTGACGCTGAGCTCGCCGCTGCCCGGCGTCATTCGCGTGAAGGCCGAACACTTCAGTGCATCGGACGCGCCGCGCCTGGGCATCCCGATGTGCGGCGCTGGCCAGCCCAGGATCACCATCGAGGATGGCGAGTCTCGCGCCACGCTGACGTCGGGCGGCCTGTCCGTGGACGTCCTCAAGGGCGACGACTGGGGCCTGGTCTTCCGCGAGGGCGATCGCGTGCTGACGCGCAGCAGCTGGCGCAGCCTGGCCTTCGTGCAGTGGGCCGGCAAGGGCAACTTCGTGCACGAGCAGCTCGCGTTGTCGGTGGGCGAGACGGTCTACGGCCTGGGCGAGCGCTTCACGCCGTGGGTCAAGAACGGCCAGGTGGTGGAGAACTCCAACCGCGACGGCGGCACCGCGTGCGAGCAGGCCTACAAGAGCGTCCCGTTCTACATGACCAGCCGCGGCTACGGCGTGCTGGTCAACGAAGCGGGGCCGGTGTCGTTCGAGGTCGCGTCCGAGCGGACGGCCCGCGTGCAGTTCAGCCGCGAAGGCGAGAGCCTGGACTATCTGGTCATCCAGGGCCCGACGCCCAAGGACGTCGTGCGGCGCCTGACCGAGCTCACCGGCAAGCCGGCGCTGCCGCCGGCCTGGACTTTCGGCCTGTGGCTGACCACGTCCTTCACGACCGATTACGACGAGGCCACCACCACGTCGTTCATCGACGAGATGAAGCGCCGCGAACTCCCGCTGTCGGTGTTCCACTTCGACTGCTTCTGGATGCGCGAATTCTCGTGGTGCGACTTCGAATGGGACCGCCGCCAGTTTCCCGACCCCGAGGCGATGCTGGCCCGCCTGCGCGCACGCGGACTCAAGATCAGCCTCTGGATCAACCCCTACGTGGCGCAACGCTCGTCGCTGTTCGCCGAAGGCGCGCGCCAAGGCTACTTCATCAAGCGCACCAACGGCCGCGTGTTCCAGACCGACCAATGGCAGCCGGGCATGGCCATCGTCGACTTCACCAACCCGAAGGCGGTGAGCTGGTACCAGGGCCACCTGCGCCGGCTGCTCGAGATGGGCGTCGACTGCTTCAAGACCGATTTCGGCGAGCGCATTCCCGATACCGGGGTGGTGTATCACGACGGATCCGACCCGGTGGAGATGCACAACCTCTATCCGTTGCAGTACAACGAGGCCGTCTTCAACCTGCTGCGCGAGGTTCGCGGCGACGATGAAGCCGTCGTCTTCGCGCGATCGGCCTATGCCTCCGCGCAGCGCTTCCCGGTGCATTGGGGCGGCGACTGCTGGTCCACCTTCGAGTCGATGGCCGAGAGCCTGCGCGGCGGGCTGTCGCTGACGACCTGCGGCTTCGGCTTCTGGAGCCACGACATCGGCGGCTTCGAAGGCAATCCGCCGCCTGCCGTCTACAAGCGCTGGATCCAGTTCGGCTTGCTCTCGTCGCACAGCCGCCTGCATGGCAGCAGCTTCTACCGCGTGCCCTGGCTGGTGGACGAGGAGAGCTGCGACGTGCTGCGGGTCTTCACGCGCCTGAAGCATCGCCTGATGCCCTACCTGTACGCCAAGGCAGTGCAGGCGGCCGAGACGGGCGTGCCGGTCATGCGGTCCATGATGATGGAGCATCCGCACGACCCGGCCTGCGCGCCGCTGGATCGCCAGTACCACCTGGGCGAGTCGCTGCTGGTGGCGCCGGTGTTCGACGAGAGCGGCGAGGTCGACTACTACCTGCCCGAAGGCCGCTGGACGCACCTGCTGTCCGGCGAGGTTCGGGCCGGCGGCCGGTGGTTCCGCGAGAAGCACGACTTCATGAGCCTGCCCGTTTACGTCGCCGCGAACACGGTGCTGCCCTGGGGCGCGGAAGAGGAGCGTCCGGACTACGACTTCGCGCGCGGCACCACGCTGCGCGTCTTCGCGCTCGACGACGGCGCGACGGCTTCGTTCACCGTCGCCGGCCTGGACGGCCGCATCGCCGCCGCAGGCACCGTGGCTCGGCAAGGCCAGCGCTACGTCGCCCGGGTCACCGAAGGCGCGCTGCGCGACTGGCGCCTGAGCGTGGATGGGCGCACCAGCGCCAGCGTGGCCGAAGGCGCGGAGCTGGCCTGGTCGGCCTGATCCGGAGTCGGGCGATCCGCTTGCCTATTTGCGGGCGTCCGACAGCCGGGCCTGCAGGTCCTTGACCAGCGCGTCATGGCCATTCGCCGAGAACTTGGCGATGGCCGGACGCGCTGCATCCTGCAGTCGATCGAGTTCCTTGGGGCTCAGCTCGGTCACCTGCATGCCTTTCTGCTTCAAGACTTCGAGCGCCTTCGCGCCGTTGGCGCGGCTGTCCCTGCGCTCGAAGTCGCGCGAGGCCGCGGCGGCGTCCTGCAGGATCTTCTTCTCGTCGGCCGACAGGCCATCCCACCACTTCTTGCTCGCCAGCACGATCCACGGGCTGTAGACGTGCCGCGAGATCGTCAGGTACTTCTGCACCTCGTAGAACTTGCTCGACTGGATGGTGTTGATCGGGTTCTCCTGTCCGTCGACCGTGTGCGATTCCATCGCCGTGAACAGCTCCGAGAACGCGAGCGGGATCGCGTTGGCGCCGAAGCTGTTGAACATGTCGATGTAGACGGGGTTCTGCATCACGCGCAGCTTGATGCCCTGGAAGTCTTCCATCCTCGTGATGGGATGCTTGGAGTTGGTCAGGTCGCGGAAGCCGTTTTCCCAATAGGTCAGGCCGACCAATCCCTTGGGCTCGAGCTTCTTCATCAGGGCCGTGCCGAAGGGGCCGTCGAGGACCACGTCGGCCTCGTGCTCGTTCCTGAAGACAAAGGGCAGGTCATAGACCCCGAACGAATCGTCCACGCCGACCAGCGTCGCCGTGGTCACGATGGCCAGTTCCTGGGCGCCGCCGATGACGGCGTTCTGCATCTGGATGTCGTTGCCCAGGCTGGCGTTGCCGAAGCCCTTGACCTTGAGCTTGCCGCCACTGCGTCTGGCCACCTCGCCGGCGAAGAACTTCACGCCGCGGCCCATGTTGCTGTCTTCCGACAGGCCGTAGCCGAAGCGGATCAACCGGGTCTGGACGTCCGCCGCCAACGCGGTCGTGAACGAGCCGGCGATCAGCGCGGACAGGAACAGTTTTGCGATCTTGGTCAAGGTCAGTCTCCGTTGTAGTCAATGGAACCAGGTCATCGGGATCGTGATGAACCCGGGAAAGAAGACGAACAGAAAGACGAGCAGCGCTTCGGCCGCCAGGAACGGCCACACGCCCCGGGTGGCGCTTTCCAGCGAGATGCGCGCGACGCCGCACACCACGTTGAGCACGGTGCACACGGGCGGATGGATCAGGCCCAGCGTGCCCACCAGGATGAACATGACGCCGAAGTAGGTCGGATCGATGCCGGCCGCCGCGATGATGGGCATCAGCACCGGGCCCATCACCAGGATGGTGGGCGTCAGGTCCATCACGTTGCCGATCATCAGCAGCAGCAGCATGACCGCGCCCATCAGCAGGCGCGGATGGCCCATGACGGGGCCGAGGAAACCGGTCACCTGGGCGGGCAGGTCGGCCAGCGTCACCATGTAGGACGACACGAACGCGGTGGCGCACAGGAACATCACCGTGCTGGTGGTGCGGGCCGCATTGACGAACAACTGCGCCAGTTGCGCGACCTTCACCTCGCGGTAGACGAACAGGCTCACCAGCAAGGCATACACCGCCGCCACCGCCGCGGCTTCGGTCGGCGTGAAGACGCCGCCGCGCAGGCCGCCGACGATGACCACCGGCAGGATCAGCGCCCACGCGGCGTCCACCAGCGCGCGCCCGCGTTCCGCCCACGTGCGCCTGGGCTGCAGGTTCACGGTCATGTCCCTCGACAGCAAGGCCCAGACGATCACGAGCCCCAGTGCCCGCATCAACGCGGGGACGATGCCCGCGACGAACAGCGCGCTCACCGAGGTGTTGGTGGCGACGCCGAAGATGATGAACGGCATCGACGGCGGCACGATGGGCGCGATCACGCCGCCGGCCGCGATCAGGCCTGCCGAGCGTGCGATCGGGTAGCCGTTGTCGCGCATCATCGGGATCAGCAGCGTGGCGACGGCCGCGGTATCGGCCAGCGCGGAGCCGGAGAAGCAGCCCAGCAGCAGGGTGGCCGCGATGGCCACGTAGCCCAGGCCACCCTGGATGTGGCCCACCATGCTCACGGCCAGATGGATGATGCGGCGCGAGATGCCGCCGGCGTTCATCAGCTCGCCCGCGAGGATGAAGCAGGGCACCGCCATCAACGGGTAGATGTCCGCGCCCGCCAGCATGTTCTGCGCGACGAGCTGCGCGTCGAAGAAGCTCAGCTGGAACATCAGCGCGATGCCGGTGAGCATCAGCGCGAAGGCGACGGGCATGCCCATGGCGATCAGCACCAGCAGCGTCGCCAGGAAGATCGCGATGCTCATTCGGCGCTCTTCTTGTCGTCGACGGCATCCGCGCGCGGCGGTTCGCCCGGAACGACAGCGTCGGGATGATCGACCAGGATGCGAACGAGGTTGACCGCGACGATGACGATCATCGCGGCCGCGCACACCAGTCCGGACGAGGCCATCAATGCATTGGGGTAGTGCAGCACGGTCGAGCGGTTCTGCAGGCCGATCGCGGTCTGCGTCCAGCTGCCTTGCAGGTACAGCCACAGCGCGTACAGGATGAGAGCATGCGTGGCGACGGCACAGCCGCGCCGCGCCCATCGCGGCAGCCGCGCCTGCACGAGCGCGACGCCCAGGTGCGCACCGCGCCGCAGCGTCAGGATCGCGCCGAGGAACACGAGCCACACGAAGAGCAATCGCGACAGCTCCTCCGCACCCGCGAAGCTCGCATGGAACACGTAGCGGCCGACGACGTTGGAGAAGATGAGCGCGACGATCAGGGCCAGGATCAGCACCAGCAGTCGCTCCACCAGCATTTCCAGAAGGTCGGCGAGGCGTTTCATGGCGATGCTCGTTGGCGCGGCGTCAGGCGGACGCCCGTCCCAGCAGGCCGCGTTCGCTCAGGTTGTTGATGAACGCGCGCAGGCCGAAGCGCCACGGCGGCGCGGTCTCGCAATGCGTCACCCGGTTCTGCAGCGCGCCCAGCCAGTCGCTCTGGATCGTCACCACGTCGCCCAGCTTGTGGGTGAAGCCGCCGCCGGGCTGGTCGCGATCCTCGATCGGCGCGAACAGCGTTCCCAGGAACAGCATGAAGCCGTCCGGATACTGGTGCGCCGCCAAGGTCTGGGCCACGAGTTCCGTCGGATCGCGGCTGATGCTGGCCATGGTGTTGACGCCGCGCAGTTCGAAGCCGTCCTCGCCGATCACGTGCAGGTCGACCGTCTCCGCGCGCACGTCGTCCAGCGTGAAGCTCGCGTCGAACAGGCGGATGAACGGGCCGATCGCGCACGAGGCGTTGTTGTCCTTGGCCTTGCCCAGCAGCAGCGCGCTGCGGCCTTCGATGTCGCGCAGGTTGACGTCGTTGCCCAGCGTCGCGCCGACGATGTCGCCGCGGCTGTTGACCGCGAGCACCACTTCGGGCTCGGGATTGTTCCAGGCCGAATCCGAGCGGATGCCGACGTCCTCGCCGCTGCCGACCGCGGCCAGCACCGGCGCCTTGGTGAAGACCTCGGCGTCCGGCCCGATGCCGACCTCCAGGTACTGCGACCACAAGCCTTTTTGCTGCAGCAACGCCTTCAGGGCCATCGCCTTTTCGGAGCCCGGACGGATGTCTGCCAATCGAGTGCCGATCATCTCGGTCACCTGCTGGCGCAGGCTTTGCGCGCGCGCCGCGTCGCCGCGCGCCTGTTCCTCGATCACGCGTTCCAGCAGGCTGGCGGCGAAGGTGACGCCGGCCGCCTTGACGACCTGCAGGTCGCACGGCGCCAGCAGCCACGGCAGGCTTTCGTCGCGGCCCCGCGGCAGGCTGTTGTCGAGCAACTCGTCGACGCCGCACACGCGTTGCCCGTGCGTGCGTCGCACGGTTGCGGCGGGATCATCGACATCGAGCAACGCGCTCATCGTGGGATAGGTCGCGCTCAGGTCGAAGACGCCCTCGGGCCTGAGCACCACGACGGCCGGCCCGGGTAACGGACCGCGCAGCCAGATTCGTCCGACCAGGGATCCGGCCAGTTGGTCGCGGGGCAGCAGCGGGGTGGTCGTGGATGTCATGGCGTTGTTCGATTCAGTGGTTGTGGCGGGGCGTCTGGCTGGCGACGCCGATGTACTTCACCGCGAGCTCCATGCAGGCGCCCGTCTCCAGCTGGCCGACGGTGGAGCGATAGATTTCCTGCCACGGCGTCTGGCTCGGTGGGATGGCGGGAACGCCTTCGGCCTTGCGGCGTTCGATCTCGGCGTCCGCCACCAGCATGTCGCAGCGGCCCGCCTGCAGGTCGATGCGGATGCGGTCGCCGGTACGCAGCCAGGCGAGCCCGCCGCCGACCGCGCTTTCGGGCGAGGCATTGAGGATGGACGGGCTGTCGGAGGTGCCCGACTGGCGGCCGTCGCCCAGCGTCGGCACGCTCTTGATGCCGCGCCGGATCAGCGCGTCCGGCGGCTGCATGTTCACCACCTCCGCGGAGCCCGGCCAGCCGACCGGCCCCGCGCCGCGCATCACCAGGATGCTGTTCTCGTCGATGTGCAGGCCGGGATCGTTGATGCGCGCCAGGTAGTCGTCCGGGCTCTCGAAGACGACGGCGTTGCACTCGAACCGGCCTTCTGCGCCCGGCGTGCTCAGGTAGCGCGCGCGGAACTCCTCGGAGATCACGCTGGTCTTCATGATCGCAAAGGCGAACAGATTGCCCTTGAGCACCTGGAAGCCGGCCTGCTTGCGGAGCGGTTCGTCGAAGGCCCGGATCATTTCGCGATCGGCGCTCTGCCGGCCTTCGAGGTTGCTGGCCATGGTGCGACCCGTGACCGTGGCGCGTTCGCCGTTCAGCCGTCCCGCCTGCAGCAGTTCCCACATGACGGCGGGCACGCCGCCGGCGCGGTGGAAGCGTTCTCCCAGGTACTTGCCCGCGGGCTGCATGTTCAGCAGCAGCGGAACGTCGAGCCCGTGCTCGACCCAGTCGCTGCTGTGCAGTTCGACGCCGGCATGGCGCGCCATCGCCGCCAGGTGCGGTTGCGCGTTGGTCGACCCGCCGATCGCGGCATTGACGACGATGGCGTCCAGGAAGGCCTCGCGCGTCAGGATGGCGGACGGACGCAGGTCGTCGTAGGCCATCTCCACGATGCGGCGTCCGGTCTCGTAGGCCATCTGGCCGCGCTCGCGGTACGGCGCCGGAATGGCCGAGCATCCCGTCAGCGACATGCCCAGCGCCTCGGCCAGCGCGTTCATGGTCGACGCCGTGCCCATCGTGTTGCAGTGCCCCGCCGAAGGCGCGGAGGCGGCGGCGATCTGCAGGAATTTTTCCTCGTCGATCTCGCCCGCGGCCAGCTGCCGGCGGCTCTTCCAGATCGCCGCGCCGGAGCCGACGAGCTCGCCTTCGAACCAGCCGTCGAGCATCGGACCGCCCGACAGCACGATGGCCGGGATGTCGACGGTCGACGCCGCCATGATCTGCGACGGCGTCGTCTTGTCGCAGCCCGTGGTCAGCACCACCGCGTCGATCGGATAGCCGTGCAGGATCTCCACCAGGCCCAGGTAGGCCAGGTTGCGATCGATCGCCGCCGTGGGCCGGCGGCAGTTCTCGAAGATCGGGTGCAGCGGGAATTCCATCGCGATGCCGCCCGCATCGCGGATGCCGTCGCGTACGCGCCTGGCCAGTTCAAGATGGATGCGATTGCAGGGACTGAGATCGCTGCCGGACTGCGCGATGCCGATGATGGGCCGGCCCGAGCGCAGTTCGTCGGGCGTGATGCCGTAGTTCATGAAGCGCTCGAGATAGAGCGCCGTCATGTCGATGTGATCGGGATTGGCGAACCAGTCCTGCGATCGGAAGCGCGTGTTGCGGTGGGGAATGTTTTTCATGAGGGAATAAATGACTTCCGAATGGATCGGACAGTCTTCAGATCTTGCGGGGCTTGAGCCGCGTCGGGGGCTTGCCGATCACGGGCAGGGGCCGCCCCGAATTGAGCACGGCCTCGATGTCGTCGTGCGCACCGGCGATGAGGACGAGGATGGCGCGCTCGGCCTTGGCAGGCGAGCCGTCGATCACGGCGTCCAGCACGGCGCGGTGCAAGGGCAGCGAGCGCGCCGCGCCGTCGCTGCGCGAGGTCGAGACCTCGAAGCTGGTTCTCAGCAGCGCGCCGATGGCCTTGCTCATCTGGACGACCATGCGGTTGTGGGAGGCGCGCAGCAGGCCCTGGTGGAAACGCAGGTCGCTGCTGACGTAGTCGCCGCCTTCCTCGATCGAGCGCTTCATGCCTTCGTAGGCGGCTTCGAGTTCGGCGATGTCTTGCGGGGTTGCCCGCTCGGCCGCCAGCCGCACCGCGGCGGGTTCCACGAGCCGGCGCAGTTCCTGCAAGTCGCGCAGGAACTCGCGCGAGAGACCCGACCGCGACTTCCACGCGACCACGTCGGGGTCGAACCAGTTCCATTGTTCTTCGGCGAGCACCCGGGTGCCGACCTTGGCGCCCGTCACGAGCAGGCCCTTGGCGACGAGCGACTTCACCGCTTCGCGGACGATGGTGCGGCTCACGCCCGTCTGTTCGCACAACATCGCCTCGGGAGGGAGCGAGCTTGCGACGGGATAGCGGCCCGTGACGATGTCCAGGCCCAGCAGGTCGACGAGTCCGCCGTGGACGTTCTTGATCACCATGGCGAGGAGCCGTCGGGAACGCATTGGCGACGGGTCGGGAAGCGAATCATCATTCGTAATATTGTATGACGATTGAATCGGGCAAGCGCATTGGCTCGATGGGGCGCCCCTCGCCTGCCCGGCACGAGTGAACCGACCGTCACGGCCGGTACGCGGCTCTCGGACTCAGCCCGGCAAACCCCGGTACTTGAAATCGCGCAGCCCGACCTGCCCGGCACCGATCGCGCACAGACCGATCTTCAGGCTCAGGAAGCCGCCGAAGACGTTGTGATGGATGCCGGAGACTTCCATCTGCCACGGGTGCTGGATCCAGTCGCCGTGTTCGGGCGCGTAGTGGAAGGTGACGATGTTGTCGCGGTTGGCCACCTTGATCCGCACCGATGCCGCGGCCACGTCCTGCCGCATCCACGTCTGCTCCTGGCCGTAGATCCAGGTGAGCATCTGCCGGCCGCTGAACCCGATGCCGCAGAACATGCGGTCGCTGTAGAACAGGGTCAGGCCGGCAATCGAGGTCCCGTCCAGATCGAACGTGATCTCGGCTTCGTAGCCGCGGTCGCCCACCAGCATGGTCAGCGGTGCACAGTCTGCCGGGTTCGTACCCCTGCCCCGTATCTTCAGCGAGCCGTGGCCACGGGTCGCTCGAGCCGATTCGTTCGGCCCCGGATCGAAGAACGACCATTGCGTGCCGAAGCGATCGGCCGAGAAGTCGTCTGACAGCGCGAAGCCGGCCGCGCCGTGGGATGCCGGGCTCGGCTTGCGGAGCGGTCGCGACAGGTCGCCGCCCATCGCCTTGGGCCAACCATCCGCGGTCCACGTCATGGGCTCGAGCAAGGCCTGTCGGCCCAGGGTGCGAAAGCCGTTCTCGTAGCCGTGATAGACCAGCCACCAGTCGCCCGCGGGGCCGACGACGGCGGTCGCATGGCCGCGCGACCACCAGGGCTCGTCGGCGCTCTGCGTGTGCACGATGGGGTTGTGCGGACAGTCGCGCCACGGCCCGTGGATGGAGCGGGAGCGGGCCACGATCACCATGTGGCTCGTCGGCGGGCCCGACGTTCCGCCCACCGCGGACATCAGGTAGAACCAGTCCCCGCGCCGGAAGATCTTCGGGCCTTCGGCCGCGACCATCTCCACCACCCAATCGCTCGGATAGCGCCACGGGTCGTAGACGTGCTCGAGCGCGCCATCGGTGGCCAGGCCGTCGTCGGTCAGGCGGATGCGGCGCACGCCGTTGAAGAACAGGTAGCGCTTGCCGTCTTCGCCGACGGCGTGTCCGGGGTCGATGCAGCCGTCGATGTGCAGGTCGATCGGCTCGCTCCACGGCCCGCGCATGTCGTCCGCGTGGATGACGAAGATGCCCTGGCGATCGCCCGGGTTGGCCGGAATGTAGATGTAGAAGCGGCCCGCGTGCTTGACCAGGTCCATCGCCCAGACCGTGCCGAGCGGCCGGGTCAGCGCGGGCCCGAGGGGCACCCAGTTGACCAGATCCGTCGAGTGCCAGATGACGACGCCCGGATACGAGAAGAACGACGAGAACGTCATGTAGTAGTTCTCGCCGTCCTTGAGGACCGTCGGGTCGGGATGATCTCCCGGGACGATCGGATTCAGGAACGTGCCGTCGCCTCGGTCGGCGCAACGCTGGCCCTCGAAGGTGCTTCCTGGCCGCGGCGAGTCGGGCGTCGGCGTCCTCGCCTGGGCGTCGTCCGCGTGGCCGAGCGCCTGCGTCGCCAGGGTGCCGGCCAGCATGGCCTTGAAGGCGTCTCTTCGGGAGGTCATCGAATCATCTCGTTGTTCGCGCGTGGCGGATGGATGGTGAGCGGCGGGCAGTCGGGCTCAAGGAACGATCGGCGTCACGCGCACCATGAGGACGGCATGCGGGCCGACGGTTCCGCCGTAGCTGCCGTTCACGCCGCGCGTGACCTGCTTCGTCCAGAGGTCTTTCACATCGGCCTTCAGGGACGCGGGCAGATTGAGCTGCTGCCATGTCACGCTCGCCGCCGCGGGCGACTTGCCCCGGTTCAGCAGCACGACCGCGAGCTCGCCATCCTTGAGCGGCCGTGCCCAGGCTTCGATATCGCCGTGGCGCCACAGGCGGCGAGCCTGTTGGCCGAGCACATCCTGGTCGACCGCGATGACGTCCCGGTTCGCGAGGATCCGCAACGTGTCGGGATCCATGGCCGAGAGGTCGTTGCCCGCGATCAAGGGCGCGGCCAGCATGGCCCACAGCGAGAAATGCGACTCGTACTCGACAGTCGTCATGCCGCCGTTGCCCACTTCCAGCATGTCGGGGTCGTTCCATCGGTTGGGGCCGGAGTCGCGCCACGCCTGCTCCTGCAGGTCGAGGATGTCCATGAGCCCCAGCTTCCAGTCCTGCCTGCCTTCCCAGGCGTCGCGGATGTCGCCGGTGTTGCGCCACAGATGCCCCGTCGCCGGACCCCAGCGTTCGGGATGGCTGGTGCCCCATTCGCAGATCGACAGCACGATGTCGCGTCCGGACTCGCGCAGCGCCTTGGCGATGATCGTGTAGGCGGCTTCGGCGTCGCGCGTGCCGGTGCTGCACCAGTCGTACTTCAGGTAATCGACGCCCCACCTGGCGTACTGGCGCGCATCCTGGAACTCGTGGCCCGCACTGCCGGGCCGCCCTCCGCAAGTGAGCGTGCCGGCGTCCGAGTAGAGCCCGAATTTCAGGCCGCGTGCATGGACGTAGTCCGCAAGCGCCTTGATGCCGCCGGGAAACCGATCCGGGTCGACCACGATGTTGCCGTTGTCGTCGCGTGCCTTTTGCCAGCAATCGTCGATGACCACGTATTGGTAGCCGGCGGCCTTCAAGCCCGACGTGGCCATCGCGTCGGCCTGGCGCCGGATGACGCCTTCGTTGACGTCGCAGCCGAAGCGGTTCCATGAGTTCCATCCCATGGGCGGCGTCGACGCCAGTTCGGGTTTCGGTGCGTCCAGGTGGAGCGAGTCGTGCGCGTGCGCGAGCGCGCAGAACGCAGGGATCACCAGCAGGAGCGAACGCAGGACGGTGAGCAATTTCATTCGAGAGCTTCCTTCAAGTGGCCGATTTCCCGCATGTCGACAAGGACACCGACAAGGGCCGGCCGAGGTACAGCGCGTTGGCCGGCTGCGAATGCGACTCGCGTGCGCCGCACACGAGGCGGAACGCCTGTTGTTCGACGAGTCCGGGGTAGCTGCCGATGCGCGGTCCGAACTCGAGCCGCTTTTCGGTGTCGTGCCAAGTCAGGCGCACGGTGGCGTGCTGGCCCTGCTCGTAGCCGTACCCGTCGCCCTCGTCGTCATAGAGTTCGAACGTCGCGTCCTTGCCCGGATAGATTCGCAGTTCGATGGGCGCGGCGCTCTTTTCGTCTGCGTACTGCCTTGCCGGTCCCAACGGCAGGATGCTTCCTGCGCGTACATGGAGCGGAATCGTCGCGATGTCGGCTTTGGCGGCCAGCACCTGTCCGCCCGGATGGCGGCTGCCGTCCCAGAAGTCGTACCAATCCGTGCCGGCCGGCAGATAGACCGTTCTGGCCACGGTGGACGGCTGCACCACCGGACTGACCATCAGCACCTTGCCGAACATGTACTGATCGGTGATTCCCAATGCATTGCGATCGCTCCGGAAGTCCATCGCGAGCGGCCGCATCATCGTCCCCGAACGCTGCGTGACGTCCCACGATATCGAGTAGATGTAGGGCAGCAGGCGATAGCGCAGCTCGTCGTACTGCAGCAGGATCTTCTGCGTCGATGGCGGGAACGCCCAAGGCTCGCGGCCCCCGCCGGTGCCGTGCACCCGGAACATCGGGTTGAAGGCTGCGAACTGGTACCAGCGCGTGAACAACTCGGCGTAGCTCGGATCGGAAGGACGGCCGCCGTAGAAGCCGCCGATATCGGCCGACCAGTAGGGGATGCCGCTCACGCTGAAATTGAGTCCGGCCGGAATTTGACGGCGCAGCGTGTCCCAGGTGCCGTGGGTGTCGCCCGACCACGTCACCGCGCCGTTGCGTTGCTGGCCGGCGTACGCGGAGCGGGTCAGGATGAAGGAGCGCTTGTCCGGCATGTCGCGGCGCGCCCCGTCGTGGACGGCCGTGGTGTGCCAGAGCGGGTAGGCGTTGTAGACCTGGACCGCTGGACCCTGCGCCGTGTTCAGCGCGCGCATCTCGCCAAAATCCGTACCCAGTTCGGGCTCGCTCGCGTCCAGCCACCACCCGTCGAAGCCCAACTTGCCCAGGTGCTTCATGATCTGATCCCAGTAGACGGCGCGGCCGCGCTCCGAATACGGGTCATACCATCTCGAGAGAATATTGGGGTAGCCCGGATAGACAGTGGGAAATGCCGCGCCGACGCCGTCCAGTTCGGCAAGGTTGGCCAGGCCCAGCTCGAAGCGCGGCCAGACCGAGATGATGGCGTGGACGTTGGCCGCGTGGAGGTCCCGAATCATGGCGGCGGGATCGGGATAGCGCGTCGGGTCGAACTCATGGCTGCCCCACTCGCCCTTGCGCCAGTACTGCCAGTCCTGCACGACCGCGTCGAGCGGAATCTTGAGCGAGCGATAGCGCCTGGCCACGTCCACCAGTTCGGCCTGGCTCTGATAGCGTTCCTTGGACTGCCACAGCCCCCAGGTCCAGCGCGCCATCATGGGTGCGGTTCCGGTCAGGGCGCGATACCCGCCGACCACGTCGTCGAGTTCCGGCCCGTAGATGAAGTCATAGTCGATCCCGGCGCCGTATTCCGAGCGGAAGACGACTTGCCCTGCGGACTGGGGCAGCGCGACATCGACGTTGGTGACCGACGCGTTGTTCCACAAGATGCCGTAGCCACGCGAGGAGACGAGCATCGGAATGGCGACATCGCGGTTGGCCTGCTGCAAGCGCACCGTGTTGCCCCGGTAATCGAGCTCGCCGCCTTGATGCTGTCCCAGGCCATAGGTGTAGTCGTTTTCGTCCAGCGCAAACGACTGGACCAGCGGCCCGTTCGTGCCCGCGGGCAGCGATTGCGCAACGCCCCCCGCCGCCTCGGTGATGATCTTGCCCGCCAGGTCGAGGAACGCCACCGCGCCGGTCGAGCGGTCGATGCGGACCTTCAGCGCGGCAGTCGTCAGGACGACGCTGTCGGGACTGGTCGTCACGTTCCAGGGACGGCCTTCGGGCTGCCCGATGACCGCGGGGTTGTAGGCTCCGGCCCAATCACGGCTTCGGTGAAAGCGAACCCTGATGATCCGGTCTCCCCACGGCTCGACGGCCAGGGTGCCGCCGGGCGAGGTCAGGAACACGCCGGAGGCGGTCTGTTCCACGCGTGCGAAACCGATGGACTTGGCTTCGACTGCCGCGCTCGTGCCGGCTGCTGCCTGGGCCCACACGGCATTGATGCTGCAGGCCATGAAGATGAATGCGGCCGAGAGGCCGGCAAACGGGAGACGATGGGGATTGGTTTGCATGGCGATGAGTCTTCAATGCGACAGCGGGCAGATCTGCGGCCAAGGCGCGGTCATGCCGCGGGGCCTTGCGAGGAACCTGCCGTTCACGGAGCCGGGTCCAGCGTGACCAGGACGATGTCGTTGCTGCGCATGTTGAACGTCGCGTCGACCGTGCCGTCCGCGTCGGGCTTGACGACGTTGTCGGACTGCGGTGCGTCGGCGGTCAGCGCCGTCAGCTTGCGCAGTTGCTCGGCGTCGAGAGAGTCTGGCTTGCCCATGTCCAGCCACGCCGTGAAGGCATCGTTGGCGCGGTAGCCCGTGCGATGGACTCGAAGGCGGTAGCTGCCCGCGGCGACGTGCGCGATGCGCAACTGCACCGTGCGGGCCGGCGTCGCGGGCACCGGCTTGCCGAAGAACGATCGGTTGCTTACCTTCTGGTCGGGCTGCTGCCAGTCCCAGATGACGGCGGCCGTGCGCTTGCCGTCGGCGGACGCGAAGACGCCGTCGTCACTGCTCGGGATGTCGTTGCCGGCCAGCGCGTGCAGGTACTTGTAGGCGAAGAACGCGGGCTTGCGGATGCCTTCGCGCGTCATCAGTCCGAAGCCTCCGTGGAAGGGCGTCGGCGGCGGGCCGGGTTCCTCGAACAGGTCGGTGAACGTCCAGTAGCTCATCGCCTGCGCGAGGCCGCGCGTCGCGTGCAGCTTGGCCAGGATGTAGGCCGCGCTGATGTAGGAGTCGTGCACCAGGTCGCGCGGGTTGTAGCTGGTGCTCCACTCGGTGATGTACAGCGGCAGGCCGGGCAGGTGCGACGCGCTGATCTGCTCGCGCACGCGGCGCACGTCGCCGACGATCGCGTCGGGCGATGCCGAGAGCTTGCGGTCTTCCACGCCGTTCTCGTCGAGGAACCCGCCGTCGACGCCGTAGGTGTGCGTGGTGACGAAGTCGACCGGCACCTCATGGGCCTTGGCGTAGGCCAGGAAGGGCACGACCCAGTCGGCGCCGGCGGTGGACGGGCCGCCCACGCGCAGGCCGGCATCGACTTTCTTCAACGTGCGGGCCGTGTCGGCGTAGAGCTCGAAATAGGCCTTTTGATCGGCGCCTTCCCAGAAGCCGGCGAGATTGGGTTCGTTCCAGACCTCGAACGGCCAGCTGCGTACTTCGGCGGCGCCATACCTTTGGATCAGATGGCGCGCGAAGGCGTCGACCAGCGCTCGCCACGCGGCCGGCTCCGGATGCGACGTGTTGCCCTTCCAGTAGAAGATCGTCTGCGGCGAGGACGCCATGGCCGCCGGCGTGAAGCCGAGTTCGACCAGCGGCCGGATGTGGCGCGCGAGCAGCCCGTCGTAGAGGCGATCGATGCCGCTGAAATCGTAGACGGTGCGCCCGTCGACGACGCGCACGGTGCCCAGCACGTCATGGAAGATCGCGTGGAACCGCACCTGGCGGAATCCCAGTTCGTCGACGGCGGTCGCGAGCTGCGCAAGGGTGTCGGGCCGGCCCGTGGTGCCCGGGAAATCGGCGCCCACGGTCTGGTCGAAGAAGCGGTCGACGGGACGCAGTGCCTGGGCGCGATCGAGCTGGATCACCCGCGCGTCGGCGGCCGACGCGGTGTTCATGGCGATGGCCAGAAATGCGGCGAGCAGCGAGCAGGGCAGGGAAGGCGTGCCTGCAAAAAGTGGTAGCTGAAACATTGATTGAATTTAAGGTTAAATCAAGCCGTTTTCTCGGAATTCCGTGATGAGGTGGAAATCCATTGGAATGACCGCAGGCGCGGCGGCAGCGGGTCGCGTGGCAGGGCCGAATAGTAGGTTCGAATGTCGAACGAATGAAGTTCGAGCAAACCCCTACGGCCTGGAGCGGATGACCATAGCCCTGCAATGGCGCAGGTTGCGCGGAGTGAGTCTGATGTCCGCCAAGCACTGAACCGCGTGATTGCTCCTTGCGCTTCCGGGCAAGACAAGAGGCCGCATTGCGGCTCGGCCAGACTCGACAGTCACATCGGCTTGAAGCGTGGCTGGAAAGTCTGGCTGACGGGCAAGCGTGTGACGCCGTCCCTGAGCAACACATCCATGCCCGCGAGCTTGCGCTCGACGCGAGCCACCTGCTCCAGATTGACGACGACGGCGCGGTGGATTTGCCAGAACTGCTGGGGATCGAGTTGGGCCAGCAGCTCGCGCAGCGACAAGCGCAGCAGGAACTCGCCTTCACGCGTCACGGCGCAGGTGTACTTGCTATCGCTGCGGAAGTGGCTGACATCGGCGATCATCACCAGGTGCAGTTGGTCGCCCCGCGATGCCTGCAGCCAGCGCAGCGGTTCGCGTGGCGCCCCCGCGCTCGCCGGCGCGCGGCCGTGCACGACCGGGGGTGTCCATTGCTGCAACCAGCGCGCCACCTCGGGCGGCGGCCACTGCTCGACGGTCTCGCGCAGCCGCTCGGTCGACAAGGGCTTGAGCAGGTAGTCGACCGCGCCCTGTTCAAAGGCATCCACCGCGTGCGCATCGTAGGCTGTGACGAAGACTACGTGCGCGAGGCCCTTGATGCGATCGGCCAGCGCCAGGCCATCCAGCCCGGGCAGGCGGATATCCACGAAGACGATGTCGGGCCGCCGATCCAGCACGAGCGCCAGGCCGCTGTCGCCATCCGCAGCCTCGCCCACGAGCTGCAGTTGCGGCCACGTTTCGGCCAGCCCTTCGCGCAGCCGTTGGCGCGGGAGTGCTTCATCCTCGATCAGGACGGCGGACGGAGCGTGGCTCATGCCGCGACTCCCGGATGCGCCAACGCCCAGGGCAGTTCGATGCGCGCGCAAACGCCGCCTTCGGCACGTTGCTGGACGCTCAGGTGCGCGGCATCGCCGTACAAGCCGACCAGCCGGTCGCGCACGTTGGCCAGGCCCAGGCCGTGACCCTTTCCGGCACCGGAGCCGGCAGCGTGCAGCCCTGCACCATCGTCGCAGACCTGCAGCACCAGGCGTTCTCCTTCTCGACGCGCTTCAAGGCGCACCTCGCCGCCACGCGCCACGGGTTCGATGCCGTGCCGCACGGCGTTCTCCACCAGGGTCAGCAGCATCATCGGGGGCAGCGGATGCCCGGCGCAATCGGGCTGCGACTGCACCAGCAAGCGCAGGCGGCCACCCAGTCGGGTACCCATCACGGTGAGGTAGGCGCGCGCCAGCGCCAGCTCGCGCGCCACCGTGCTGGTCGGTTCGCGCATCGACGGGAGCGCCAGGCGCAGGTAGTCATGCAGCTCGCCAAGAAAGCGCTCCGCGGTGTCGGGCTGGCTGCGGATGAGCTGCTGCAGGCTGGCCAGGGCGTTGAACAGGAAGTGCGGTTCCACCTGGGCCTGCAGTGCCTTGAGTTCAGCCAGGATCACCTGGCGCGCCAGTTCGGCCACTGCTCCGCTCTGCTCGGCCCGATTCAGGCGCAGGGCCAGGGCCTGCTCCTCGCGCCAGCGCCACCAGCGCAAGGGCAGGTGCATCAGCAGCGCGAAGGCCGTGGCGGGCAGCCATTGGCGCAGCAGTGCGGCGGGGTTGACCAGCAAGTCGCCCGCGGTGGCAGCAAGACCGATGGCCAGCGGCATGCTCAGCAATGCACCCACGCCCGCCGCCAGAGGCACCGCGACCGGCCACCGACGCCACGGCAGCACCAGCCAGGCCGCGCTGTAGGCCAGCCACATCTGCGCGGCGACGACAGGCCAATGCAGGTTTGGCCATTGCCAGCGCAGCAGGGCCCAGCCGACCCAGAACAGCAAGGCCGGCAGCATGGCCTCGCGCAGCGTCGGGCGCGGCGCGGTGCTCATCGTCGGGACTCGCGCAAGGGAATTGGCGATTGCTGTCATGCGAGGACTCAATCCAGCGCCGCGTTGACCAACGGCTTTGGCGGAGAGCTCGCCATCATCTTCCTGCCGTCGGCCACGGCCTGTCGGGCATGGGCCCAGTCGTAAGGAATCGGCGAGATCGTGGGCGCGACCTGCGCCCCGACCTCGTCGAAGCGAAGCCCGCGCGCCCAGACCTGGCCATCGCCGATCAGCGCCAGGCCGAGGTCGATCGCCAAGGCGCCCGGCGGCACGTCGACCACCACGCTCACGTCGTGCCACCCGTCGCCGCTCGGCAATGCGGAGGCCATCGGCAGGTGCTTGTCCGCGTCCGGCATGCCGCCGAACAGGTGGTTCAACTGCTCGCCCCGGCCCTCGCCGAGGTACAGGCCGGCCCAGCCGTGCACGCCTTGTGTGCGCAACTGGCCACTGAAGCGCACGCGATGGCCGCCATAGCCGAACGCCTGCTGGTGGGCGGCGGCCATGCTGCGGGCGGCGTCGGCCAACGGGGCGACGGCGTGAATCGTCAAGCTGCGGGCGCCCAGCGGCTCGGCTTGGGGGTCGAGGCCGATCTCGTAGACGGCTTGCGCGTTCGTCGACTCGACGGGCACGGCCATGCTCAGCGATTGCCAGGGGATGGACAACTGAGGCGCAGCCGCGCTGACGGAGAGAACCAGGGCGGCCAGCGGCGCGATGAGCAGAATGCGATAGTCCATGTCGGCTTTTCCCTTTTTCTTGGTGCGGGTGTTCATTGCAGGTCCAGGCCGGTGGGCGGCGTGGGATGCGCTGCTTGCGATTGCAGGAAGCTCTTCTGCTGGGCCGACAGGGCCAGGCCCAGGTCGAGGGCGAAGCGGTCGGTGCTCACCGGCACGTCCGTGCCGACCACCTCCACCTTGAATTCACGTGCCCAGACCTGGCCGTTGCCAATCAAGGCCAGGGCGACGTGGGAAACCCCTTCGCTGTCGGCCGGGATGTCGGTCACCACGCTCACTGCGCACCACTGGGGGCAGCCGGCGGCCGCCAGCGCGGGCGGGCCGCCGTCCGCTCCCATCTGTGGCCGAAGATAGAGCGGGATGTATCCGGCGCCGATCACCAGCCCGGCCCAGCCGTCGATGCCCGTGGCCTTGACTTGCGCTGAAAAGCGCACGCGCTTGCCGGCGTAGCCCGTCACCATCTGGCCGATCGTGCCGATGTCGTTGCCGGTGCGCGGGCCGAGCGGCCTGATCGTGAGCGCGCGCGCTTGCCCGGGCGGCAGGTCGGCCGCGAGGCCCGCCTCGTAGGTGCTTCCTTGCGGGAAGGCCCAGCTGGAAAAGGCTGACCAGCCTTTGGGCACCTGCAGGCTGTCGGCACCGCTCGCAGTGACGGCCAACGCCGCCAGCGGCGCGGCCATGAAAATTCGGTAGTCCATGCGCTCGTTCCTTCTTCAGTGGAGGGGATGATGCGCAGTGTGGTGGCCCTGGCGTTTCCCGCCCACCGCGATGCGACGAACCCGCATCGGCGTTGACGAGGCAGGCCTGGGGGTGACGAGCGTCCGGCTGCATTCAACCCGGTCGCGCGCCGTACCGGCTCGGTCCCGGCATCTTGCTGGTCAATGCGACAGCCTTCGCCCGTAGTCTTGATGCCGTTCTCGAGGCGCACGTGCGTTGGCAACGGGAGAGCCGAATCTTCGCACCGACGGCATGCAAGGATTCCTTCGTTGCGCAGCGGTGGTTTGGCAGGCGATCCCTGGGCGGTCGTGCGCGGGTGTGAATCGTCACGACTCCCGTCGGGAGGTGACAGTCGTCGAGACGGTCATCAAACGCAAAAAGCCGCACTAGCCTGGATATTTCGCGAGCAAACGGTCGGCGGCCCTAATTCGAGCTGCGTTGTTAGAGGTATCTGACATCTCAACAATGCAACCTGGAATGCA
>Ga0302279_10002477_pt1 | contig 24307 bp, 22 predicted proteins | sample III_Bog_N3_3_FD_194541 | JGI IMG/M metagenome (GOLD analysis project Ga0302279, IMG submission 194541) | Peat permafrost microbial communities from Stordalen Mire near Abisko, Sweden - III_Bog_N3_3 | ecosystem: Environmental > Terrestrial > Soil > Wetlands > Peat | place: Sweden: Abisko... | reverse complement strand
CCGGATCCGGCGGCGACGATCTGGGCCACGAACGCTGCGGTCAGTAACGTCATCGGGCATCCCCGGAAGCCTCGGGAGCATCGGGCGAAGCATCGGAGAGATGATCCGTGCAGTAGTGCCCGCGTTCGTCGTGATCGCTGCCGATCAGGGCGGCGGTCCACTCGGGCCGGGCCTCCGCCTCGGGCGCCGATTCGAGCACCGGCTCGGCGGCCGGAGCGTCTCCTGCGGATCCACGGCGCAAGCCCCGAGCACGCAGCAACCGACGAGGGCAGAAAGCATTCTTCGCACGAGGGCCTCCGCTGCCGCGGTGGAGCGGCGCGAGCGGCCTTGGCGAGCGGCGAGCCAAGGGGTTCGTGTGCGGGCTGTTTGCGGGCGGCCGGCGTCTGCCGCTCCGTGGCCTCGGCGTTCGGTCCTCTCCAGCCTCGGCGTGGCCGCGCTGAAGCGCGAGGAAGCGGGGCTCCTCCTCGTCGCGCGAGGACCTCAGCCCCTCGGACGGCGGGCTTCAGGCTGCGCGCCGCTACTTCAAAACGGTGGCCGAGCTGGTAGCCTCCGCGCCACCATGACGAGGAGCGTGAGCTGAATGTCCGAAGAGCTCGAGGTGCACCCGCGTTTCGGCGCGCTCGTGCGCGTGGGTCGATCCAGCAAATTCGTGGGTACGCTCCTCGCCGTGGTGGGCACTCTGCTCGTCGCGGCGATGGCCTCCCTTCCGGTCCTCGACCGACTACACAACGGAAGAGACGGGGGGCTCGTCCTGTGGGTCCTCCTCACGTCACCCTTCTGGGTGCTGGGCCTCGTGCTGGTCCGGAGCGGCCTCAAGTACCGGACGCAGATCCTCGCCGTCTACGAGGGGGGCTTCGTGCGGGTGGACTGGCGGTCGCGGGTCGAGGCCGCGTGGTCCGAGATCGAGGGGATCCGCCGCACCAGCTACACGAAGGACGGCGCGGTCCTGCGCGACAACTGCTGGGTCGAGATCCGGGGGAGGAAGCCGATCGTCGTCGTCGACCTGGCGCTGTCGGACTCCGGGCAGGTCGGTGCCGCTCTCGACCTCCGGAGCGCGGCGGCGCTGGCCCCGCGCTGCGAGCAGGCCCTCCGTAGCGGCCAATCGGTGCCGTTCGGGCCCATCACGATGACCGCGAGCGGTCTCACGGTGAAGGGCACGTCGTTTGCGTGGGACGAGGTCGCGGCGCTCGCGTTCTCGCGACCGGCTCGGCAGCTCCTCAGCACGCGCGGGAGGTACGAGAGCGCTCCCACCCTCTCGCTCGATCTGCGCCCGAGGTCGGGTAAGGCCCGGACCCTGTCCCTGGCGGAGTCCGCGATCCTCAATCCCGAGGTCCTCGCCGACCTTGCCAGCCGGATCGGGGGCGTCGCCGTCGTACGGTAGACAGACGGCCGCCCAGCACCTGGAGGCCCAGGAGGGGATCTCGTACTGAAGGCGTCCGCCGGGCGCGAGACTCAGGGCTTGAGGCGCTGACCGCGGCTGACCACCTTGGTGGTGTCCGCATAGAGGACGCCGTCGCAGCCCAGCTTCAGCTCGTAGGGCGCCAGCGGCTCGCTCGCGGGGCCCCGGACCAGGGAGCCGTCGTACGCGAACTCGCTGCCGTGGCAGAGGCAGCGGAGCACGGGCACGCCGGCGTTGGTGTCGGGCACGCCGATCTCCATGCCCTCCTGCGCGCCGTTGAGGTCGCAGCACATGTGCGTACACAGCGAGCTGAGGGCGTAGAGGCCGCCCGGGTCGTGGCCGATCAGCACGTTGGACGCGAGGTTCATGACCTTGTGGAGCCCGAGCGCGGCGTAGTCGGCCGGGGTGCCCACGGCGAAGACGCCCGCGGGCGACTGACAGAGGTCGTCGTTGGTGCCGCCGCTGGAGGCGCCGCCGCCGCCGCAGGCGCCTCCGGCCCCGGCGGAAGCGTCGATGCTGGGCTGCCCGCCGGTCCCGCCGCCGCTCGACTGGGTCGCGTTCGGGGACTCGGCGGACTGGCACCCCGCGCCGATCACCGCGGCGTAGCCGCCGACCACCCGAAGAAAGCGCCGCCGTTCGTTCATCCCAGGTCTCCCGAGCGCGAGCCTCTTTTCTACCCCGATGCGCCGTCGACGCAAACGGGGGAGATCACCCGGAGGCGCGACGGCGATCGGGGAGGCGAGCCTCAGGCCTGGAGCCGCACGGTGTTGGCGACGACCTTGGCCGTGTCCACGTAGAGGAATCCGTCGCAGCCGAGCGCCAGCGCGAGCGCCTTGAGCGGCTGGTGGGCGGGGCCCTGGACGACGCTGCCCGAGGCGCTGAACTCGCTCCCGTGGCAGAGGCAGATGATGTCCGTCCCGGAGATCTGCCCGAAGGGGCCCTGCGAGTCGGTCGCCGCCATGTTGCAGCTCTGGTGGGTGCAGATCGCGGTCAGGGCGTAGAGGCCGCCGGCGTCGCGCCCGACGAGCACGCTCTTGTTGGTGACGATGTGCAGGCCGTCGGCGGCGTAGTCGGTCGGCTTGCCGATCTGGGTGCCCACCGGGCTCTGCTCGCAGGCGGCGCCCGAGGAGCTGCTGGCGGTCGTCGAGCTGCTCGAGCTGGCGGTGGAGCTGGAGCTGGAGCTGGAGCTGGTGCCGCTGCCCCCCGTCCCGCTGCCGCCCGCGCCGTTGCCGCCGGTGCCCTCACCGGGCGCGGTCACCGAGGCGGTGCACCCCACGCCCGCCGCCATCGCCCCGCTGCCGACCACCTGAAGAAAGCGCCGCCGTTCGTTCATCGTGTTCTCCCTTGCCTCGCGTGGTGTTGCCCGCTGCCCCACCCATCCTTCAAGGGCAAAGTGGCGCAGCGCGGCAAGATGCTCAGAGGGCGCGACAGGCGTGGGGCTCGGCGGAGGCCTCGGCGCCGAAGATGCGGCCGCCCGGGCCGGCGGCGGGCGGGGCCGGCTCGCCATCGTCCTCGACGAGATCGCGGGGTTTGTCGAGCTGGACGCGGGACGGCGGGGTCGGGTCGGCGGCGAGCGCGTAGACCGTCGAGAAGCCGAGCAGCCCCCCCACCCCGAAGGACGCCACTCCACCGATGCGCAGGTAGGTGGAGGTGCTGGCCGGGGCCATGCCCGGCGCGGGTGGGGGCGGAGGCTGCCCCGCCTGGCGAAAGAGCACGACGCCGCCGACGACGGCGCCCACCGCGAGCGCGCCCGTCGCCACGGCGCTGCCCCGCGGCGGCTTGAAGCTGAGTCGGCCGTGCACGCCGAGCTCTTGCCCGCGGGGCACGTCCACGTCGCCGGCGTAGGTCTTGCGCCCATCGGCCTCCAGCTCCAGCCGGTGGCTGCCGCCGGACAAGCGCAGCCGCAGCGGCTCGCCCAGCGGCGTGTAGAGGCCGCGGGCGATGCCGTCGACGCGGACGGTGAGCTCGTCGGCGTTGCCGTCGACGCGGAGGTAGCCGTGGCCGACGCGCACGAGACGGGGCGCGATCTCCAGGGTCTTGCCGTGCTCGACGACGACGCTCTCGCTCGCGGGCTCGTAGCCGGGCGCCTCGACCCAGACCGTGTGAGCGCCGCTCTCCACGAGGCTGCCGTGCGGCGAGCGTCCCCAGGGCGGGCGCCGGTGGGGCGGGGGATCGTCGAGGTAGAGGAGCGCCCGCGGCGCGGGCGCGAGCACCCGCAGGAAGCCCAGGAACTCGCCCTGCGAGAGGTTGGCCTTGAACTCGTAGAGGCGCCCGGGCAGGAGCTCGAGGTCGGTCTCGCTGCGCTTGTAGTCCCGGAAGGCGTCGATCACGAGGTGGTAGACGCCGGCGCTGAGCGAGAGGTCGTGAGGCGTCTTCACGCCGGAGGCGACCCGCTCCCAGCCCGGGTTGGGCCCCGCCGCGGTGAACGGCGCGGCGCCGCTGCGGCGCGCGTAGACCGTGAGCGGGGCCTCCGGCGGATCGCTGACGACGATGATCTGCGAGCGGAAGGAGCGGGTCATCTCCACCGGCGGGGGAGGAGCGGGCGAGGGCGCGTCGCCGGGCGCCGCCGCTCCGCCGTCGCCTGGGGCCCCGCCGTCGCGGTCGGGGCCGGGCGGGTCTCCGCCCTGTCGAGCCGCGCGGGCCGCCGTCTGCGCGGCGCTCTGCGCCTCCAGCCAGGCGAGCATGGTCTTGATGCGCGCCAGATCGGGGGGGTTGGGCTCGGCGGCGAGGAAGGCGCGGTAGCGGACGATGGCGCTGGGGAAGTCGAGCGCCTCCTGGTAGGCCATCGCCGCGTTGCAGAGGAAGGCGCTGAACGCCTGGGCGCGGTAGGCGGCGTCGAACTCGGCCGCGGCCTCGAGGAACTGCTTGCGGTCGTAGAGGAGAAAGCCCCGCTCCATGTGCCGGCGCGACTCGTCGACCGAGCCGGCGCAGGGCGCGCTCCTCGCCTCGCGCGCGGCGCCGAGCGCGGCCGGGCCGGCGAGGGCCGCGAGCACGGCCACGAGGAGGCGGCGGTTCGTCTTCTTCACCGTGCGCCCCACTCTACCAAGGGCGCGCGGGGACCTCACGCCGCGAATCCAGCCCCCCATCGCCCCGGGAAACCATGATAAACCCAGGCCTCGGAGGATCTGGATGAAGCTCTCGGCCCGCTCGATTCAATGGCCTCTCGCCGCGCTCTCGCTCGCCGCCCTCGGCGTCCTGGTCGGCGCGGGCGGCTGCTCCAACACCATGGACCCCAAGGAGTGCCTCCAGCTCCGCTCGGACGCGTTCGAGGTCCTCAACAAGGCGCAGCACTGCAACAACGACGGCGACTGCCGGCAGAGCGACTGGCCCGGCTGCGCCAAGCCGGTGAGCGTGGAGTCGCACGGCAAGATCAAGCCGATGAAGGACTCGTTCCAGAAGGGCAAGTGCGAGGAGGCCAAGGCCGACTGCCGCGAGCCCCCCGAGGTCTACTGCAAGCAGGGCCTCTGCGTGCACCGCGAGAAGGGCACCCCCGAGGGCGCGGGCAACACGCCGGTGGATCAGATCATCGTCAAGTAGGCGGGGCGCTCAGCGCTGCACGAGCGGCGCGAGCATCATCAGCAGCGAGCCCACGCCCGCGCCGATCACCGCCGCCACGGCGATGGTCGGCAGGTACGTCTGGAGCTTGCCGCGCGGCGCCGGGCGGACGGGGCGCTCGCTGAGGGGGGGCGCCGTCTCGACGACCGGCAGCGGCTCCACCACCGCGACGGGGACGGAGATCTCCAGCCGAAGCGCGACCGGCACCCGCCGCGGCTCGTCGAGCTCGGCGGCCAGCTCGGCGGCATTCACCGTGAGCCCCAGGCTGTCGAGGCTCAGCCGCTCGGTCCGCTCCATCTCGAAATGCTCGAGGTCGGCGAGCGCGCGCTCGAGATCGTGGCGGAGCAGGGCTGCGCTCTGGTAGCGCGCCGCCGGCGCCTTGCGCAGCGCCTTGAGGATGATCGCCTCCATGGCCACCGAGAGCCCCGGGACGAGGGAGCGCGGCGCCGCGGGCTCCTCGCCGATGTGGCGCTGGCAGAGCTCGAAGGGGTGGGCGTCGGTGCCGTCGAAGGGCACCTGCCCGGTCACCATCCGGTAGAGCAGCACGCCGCACGCGTAGAGGTCGGTGCGCGCGTCCACCTCGCGGCCCATGCACTGCTCGGGCGCCATGTACTCGGGCGTGCCGATGAGCGCGCCGTGCCGCGTCTCGTCGCCCAGGTTGAAGCTGTCCTCGACGCTGGCGGGCTGGCTCGGCGAGCGGGCGAGGCGCTTGGCGATGCCGAAGTCGAGGAGCTTCATCCGCTCGCCGAGGTGGTCGACGCCCTCGATCACCATGAGGTTCTCGGGCTTGATGTCGCGGTGGACGACGCCGCGCTCGTGCGCCACGGCGAGCGCTCCGCAGAGCTGGAGGAGGAGGCGTGCCGCCCGGCCCTCCGGGAGGCGGCGCTCGGCGGCGAGGACGGCGTCGAGGCTCCTGCCGTGGAGCAGCTCCATCACCAGGTAGTGGAGCCCTCCCTCGACGCCGCGGCCGAGCACCCGCACCGAGCCCTCGTGGTCGACGCGGCGCGCGGCGGACGCCTCGCGGTGGAAGCGGGTCACCAGCTCCTCGTGACCGGCGAGGCTGGGGAGGAGGACCTTGATGGCCACCTCGTCCAGCGTGGCCTCGTCGAAGCCGCGGTACACGACGCCCATGGCCCCCTCGCCGAGGAGGTCGGTGATCACGAACTTGCCGTCGAACGTCCGGCCGATGAGGTCGTGAGGAGTGTTCATACGAGGGGGCGACACGGCAAGCTCCATGCCGGTCGGCGATCCGCGCCTCGGGCCCCACGGCGGGCCGTGAGGCGTGCTTTCCCACGGGCACGTGCCCGGGCACGTGCCGGCGCTGTGCCTCCTCTAACTCACGGAGCGAGATTGTCGAACCGTGGTGGCAGTGCCACCCGCACCGCGACCGTGAGGGAGCGGAGGCTCGGGAGGGCACCCAGGCTTGGTGCCAGCGATGGCCTCCGCTCGCTGACGCTTCGCGGTGCGGGCTGCCGTTGCAGAATCGTGCACGGTGATTCAGCGCGAGCGCAGGCTGGATCGGGAGAGCCGGACCGCGAGCGCGATGGCCTCGCGCATCCCGCGCGGGTCGGCCTTCCCGGTCCCGGCGAGGTCGTAGGCGGTCCCGTGATCGACGCTGGTGCGCACGATGGGCAGGCCGAGGGTGACGTTCACCGCCTCGCCGAAGCCGAGGAGCTTGCTCGGGATGGTGGCCTGGTCGTGGTACATGGCGACGACGCCGTCGTGAGCGCCGGCCGCGGCGAGGCGCATCGCGGTCTCGGCGCCGAGGGGCCCGAGGAGGACCGCGTCGATGCCCTCCGCCGCGAGCCGCGCGCGCGCGAGCGCGATGCCGGGGGCGATGCGGGTGCCCTCTTCGTCGCCGAGGAGGCCGCCCTCGCCGGCGTGGGGGTTGAGCGCGGCCACGGCGACGCGCGGCTTCTTCTTGCCGAGGGCGCGGAGCAGGCGCGTGAGCCAGTAGGTGCTGGTCGCCACGGCGGCGGGGGTGATGGCCGCGGGCACCGCCGCGAGCGCCAGGTGCGTGGTGACGAGCGCGGTGGTGAGCTCGCGCGAGGCGAAGGCCATCACCACCTCGGCGGCGCCGAGGCGCTCGGCGAGGTGCTCGGTGTGCCCGCGGAAGCGCGGGCTGCCGGGCGCGCCGCTGGTGGCGATGGCGTGCTTGGAGACCGGTCCGGTGACCAGCGCCGCGGCGATGCCGGCGCGCACCAGGTCGGTGGCCTCGTCGATCCAGGCGAGCTCCGCGGCGCCGGCGGCGGCGTCGGGCCGGCCGTGGGCGGAGGGCTCGGCGAGGCGGGCGCTGCCGGCGAAGACCCCGATCGCGCCGGGGGCGAGCGCCGCGATGTCGCGCGCGCTGGCCACCGTGACGAGGCGGCGGCGCGAGACGCGGCGGAGCGTGGCGGCGCGGCGGATGACCGCCTCGTCTCCGACGAGCACGCAGCAGGCCTCGGGGCTGCGGGCGGCGGCGGCGACGGCGACCTCGGGGCCGACGCCGCTGGGGCAGCCGATGCTGAGGGCGAGGACGGGACGCTTCACCGGGCTCGCTCCCCGGGGGCGGCGGGCTCGAGCCGGCTCGGGGACTTGCGTGGCGGAGCGGGCTCCGAAGGAGCACGCGCTCTGGGGGCCTTGGCGGGGCGGGGCTCCGCAGCGGCGGTCTCTTCGTGAGGCGCCTCGCCGGAGGGCCGGGGTCCGCGGCGCGGCTCCTGGCCCGTGCCCTCGCGCGCGCTCCGCGCCGCGGGGCCGGGGACGTTGGTGTCGAGCTTGTAGCCGGAGCCGCGCAGGGTCGCGAGGGGCAGCGCGGAGCCGAGCTTGGCGCGGAGCCGGCGCACGTGGATGTCGACGGTGCGGGCGCCGCCCTCGTAGCGGGTGCCCCAGACGCGGCGGAGCAGCTCGTCGCGGGACACCACCTTGCCGCGGCGCTCGGCGAGGTAGGCGAGGAGGGCGAACTCCTTGGCGGTGAGCGCGACGCTGGCGCCGTCGAGGAGCACCTCGTGCGCGGCGCGGTCGATGACGATGTTGCCCACCTTCATCCGCTCCTCGGTGGCGAACTCGCTGCGGCGCCACTCGAGCAGGCGGATGCGGGCGTAGAGCTCGGCGGGGACGTAGGGCACCAGGACGAAGTCGTCGAAGCCGCTCGACGGCTCGATGCGCGCGACCTGGGTGGCGCGGACCGCGAGCAGGGCGCCGACGTTCTCGAGCCGGGGCTCGCGGCGCAGCGCGCGCAGGGCGGCGATGGCGAGGTCGGGCCGGTCGAGCGCCTCCACGATCAGCGCGCGCGGGGTCGACTCCTCGTCGTGGAAGAGGCGGTGCGGCTCGTCCCACAGATCGAGGGTGCTCACCTCTGCGCCGAGGCCGCGCAGGACGTTGGCCGCTCCGTCCTCGCGCTCGAGGTCCGGATCGTGGCCGACGATGGCGATGAAGGCGCGGCCTGCCATGGCGCGGCTTCATAGGCGGGCCCCGCGCGAGCCGCAAGGCGGACGGGGGGGCGCTCAGGGCGCGGTGTTCCAGATCGCGTCGACCGGTCCGCGCAGAGCGGAGCCCTGAAAGGCCGGGTCACGCGCCACGTGGATGCCGCTCGGATCCGTCCAGATGCGGAGCGAGAAGACTCCGGCGTCCGTCGCCGCTGCGATGCGGTCGGGCCCCTGCGCGGTCAGATCGTGCGAGAGAATGCGGGTCGACGGCGCCGTCTGCCCGGGGAGCGCCACCGCGGCCGTGCTGGTGATCGCGCCTGCCGGGTCGACGGCGAGCACGACGATCTCGGTCACGCCGGAGAGGAGCAACGCCACCTGCGCGCCGCCTCCCAGCGCCACGGCTGCCTCGATGCGGAGCGCAGCGGCGCCGAGCGGCGCCCCGGCCGCCGGGCCCACCGCGCCCCCGCCGGCGCCCCGGACGGTGACCACGGATCCCGTCACGTCGACAAGGAGCGCCCCGCCCCGCGCCGGGGCAGCCACCAGGCGGGCGCCGGGCGGGAGGGCGCCGGAGCTCACCGCGAGCGGGATCACGCTGGGCGGCGCCGGCGCTCCCGCGTGCACGGCGGCGTCGACCAGGTCGAGCTCGCCGCTCGAAGGGCCGCAGGCGAGCGCATGGACGGTGGTCGCCGGTGAGCTCGTCAGCCACGCCGACAGCGGCGGCGGCGCGGGCACCGCGCTGCTCAGGCCGCTGGTGGAGACGACGCTCCACGCTCCGGCGGCGTCGAAGACGACCGTCCCCTCCGGCGTGGGCAGGAGGCGGGTGCCCGCCGGCACCCAGGCGAGGTGCTCCCGCGCCCCCAGCGCCGAGCCGCCGGGGCCCTGGGTGACGGAGTACTGCACCAGCTCGCCCTTCGCCGCGACCACCGCGCGGGCCTGGAAGCGGTCGTAGGCGAGATCGCGGTCGCCCCCGACGGGCTCCGGCAGCTCCGCGTGCCGCACGGCGCCGGTCGCCCCGTTGACCACGGCGAGGCGCCGATCCTCCGTCCACGCCAGCAGATCGTGTGCCCCCAGGCGGCGCGCGTCCGGCGTCGGCTCCGGTGGCGCTGCGATGGCGGGCGCCGGATCGGGGAGCTGCGCCGACGCGGTGGCGACGGCCGTCGCCGCGGAGGGCGGCGGCGTGCGCTCGCTGGCAGCCTCCTCGGCGGTGGCGGCGACGCACCCGGCGGCGACGAAGGTGAACAGCAGAGCGGCCCGGGACCAGCGCGAGTGTTTCATGATCCACCCATCGACGCGGCGGCCGCCCGAGTTGCGTGGCCGTGGTCTTTTTTCCGGCGCGGGGGCGCCGGCGGCGATCCGGCCCGCTGGACGACGCGCGCTCTTTCGACGAAGACTCCGGGCCATGCCGTTCCTCGCGACGCTGGCCTACGAGCTCCACCCCCAGACCGAGCCCGACGCGGCCAGGCTGCTCCGCGCCGAGCTGGTGGGGCGGCGCTGGCAGGAGCGCCGCGACGGCCAGAAGATGCCCGCCAACTGCCTGTGGATGCCCCGGACCGGCGAGCCGCACCACACCACCGACGACCTCTACGCCGCCTGCGCCGACGACCTCTACAAGGCCGTCGCCGCGGTCGCCGGGATGGGAAAGAAGATCGCCCTGCTCCGCGCCTGGTTGCAGGTGACGGGCTCGGGCACCCACGGCCTGCTCCCGGGCGCGCGTCAGAGCCCCACGACGGAGGCGCCGTGAGCGGTCGCGGAACGCTCTCGGGCGTTCCCCGGGATGACCCGCAAGGTTGGGCGTGGTGGGGATGGGCGGCCGCAGGGCCGCCCGCGGGAGGGGGGAGGGGAGGGGGCGAGCCCCGAGGGGTGATTCGCGCGGCGTCGGCCCGCGTCGATCGGGCCGGCAGAGCCTAGGTGGCGGCTTCGGTGGTGTCGTCCGCTTTGGTGTCGTCCCCCTCTTCGTCGTCGCCCTCTTCCGCCGCGGCGAGCGCTGCCTCCAGCGCCTTGTGGGTGTCCGGACCGTAGGAGCCGTCCGAGTCGAGCTCGCTGTCGGTCTGGAACTGCGCGACGGCGGCCTCGGTGCTGGCACTGTAGGTGCCATGCGTGTCGTCGATTTCGTATCCGAGCGTCTTCAGGCTGTCCTGAAGCTCCTTCACCAGGGGTCCGATCGATCCACGAATCAGCTGCTGCATGATGGTTCCTCCGGGGCGAGATCCTACACGGATCGCGTCGGCGTCAACGCCGGAACGAGCCGGTCCGTCGAGGTGCCCGACCCCTCCGCTCGATCTCCGTCAAGTTAATGACGGCGCGGGGGCCGGTGACTTCGGGTAGTCTCCGCGCCCCGAAAGGCGACGGAGGTAGGCGATGGCTCTCATGCGAGGTTTGGCGGCTCTGGCGACGGCGGCGCTGGTCGCGGCGGCGGCGGTGGTGGGGTGCAGCGGGCTGTCGCAGAGCGACGCCGAGCTGCGGTGCAACCAGGAGCAGATCAGCAAGACCGACTGCTTCGACACCAACGTCTACAACAGCTGCGTGAGCTGCTACGAGAGCTGCGGCAACGACTGCCAGCCCCAGGCCGACTGCCCGGCGCAGTACCTCTGCCCCGGCGACACCCCGCTCGACGCCGGCAGCGACGCTCTGTAGCGTTGCGGGGAGGCAGCGGGGCGCCCTGGCCCCGCGTTCGCCATTGCGGAACTGGCCCTCGGCCGTAGCATTCCAGCCCATGACCGGGCAGATCCTCGACGAGAAGTACCTGCTCGGGCGCCTGCTCGGCGAGGGCACCACCGGCTCCGTCTACGAGGCCCAGCACCTGGGCACGCTCCAGCCCGTCGCCCTCAAGCTCCTCCGCGAGGACCACCCGGCTGCCCGGAGCGAGGGGGCCCGCCGCCTCCGGCGCGAGGCCCGCGCCGTGGGATCCGTGGACGACCCGCACCTCGTCAAGGTGCTCGACTCCGGCGAGGACGAGGCGACGGGCTGCCCTTACCTGGTGATGGAGCGCCTCGCCGGCGAGGATCTGCAGCGCCTCCTCGATCGCGTGGGGCCGCTCCCGCCGCCCGTCGCCCTGAGCCTCGCGGGTCAGGCCCTGCTCGGCCTGGTCAGCGCGCACGCCGCGGGCATCGTCCACCGCGACCTCAAGCCGGCGAACCTCTTCCTCGCCCGGCAGCCCGGCGGCGAGGTGGCGGTGAAGATCCTCGACTTCGGCATCGCCAAGGTGCTGCCCAGCTCGCCGAGCCCGCGGTCGGCCACCCCCCTGACCAGGACCGGCGGCCTGCTCGGCTCGCCTCTCTACATGTCGCCGGAGCAGGTGGAGAACAGCAAGCACGTCGACGCCCGCACCGACGTCTGGTCGCTCGCCAGCGTGCTCTACCGCGCCCTCTGCGGCGCCGCGCCGCACGAGCACCTCCCGACCATCGGCAAGGTGCTCATCGCCATCTGCGACGCGCCGGCGCCGGCTCTGCGCGAGCGCGCGCCCTGGGTGTCGCCGGAGGTGGCGCGGGTGGTCCACGGAGCGCTGGCCATCGATCCCGCCCGGCGGACCCCGAGCGCCGCGGCCATGCTCGCGGCGATCGAGCCCCTCGCGCCCGGCGGGTTCGCGCTCCGGCACGAGATGCTCACCGGCGCCGCCGAGGAGGACGGGGGCTCCGCCCGGCGCAGCGCGGCGGCCGCCCCACGGTGACCGAGGCGGAGACGCACGCCGGGAGTCACGCGGCGGGGGCGAGGGTCGGGCGCTACGAGGTCATCCGTCTCCTCGGGCGCGGTGGGATGGGCGAGGTGTACCTGGCGCGCGACATGCGGCTGGGGCGGCGGGTGGCGCTCAAGTTCTTGCTCCGGGTGGACCCGCGGCACCGCGCGCGCTTCCTCGTGGAGGCGCAGGCGACGGCGCAGCTCACCCACGAGAACCTGGTGGCGCTGTACGACGTCGCCGAGCACCAGGGGTCGCCGTACATGGTGCTGGAGTACGTCCCGGGAAAGACCCTGGCAGCCTGGCTGGACGAGCGCCGTCAGAGCGGCGGCGCGGGCCGGAGCGCCGGGGTCCCGCCGGCGCGCGCGGCGGAGCTGATGTTGCCGGTGGCGCGGGCGCTGGCGTGCGCGCACGAGGCGGGGATCGTCCACCGCGATCTCAAGCCCGAGAACATCATGCTGGCCGAGAGCGGCGCCGTGAAGGTGCTCGATCTGGGCCTCGTCGAGCTGATCCGGGAGGCCGAAGCCGGCGCGGTGAGCGGGCCGTCGCCGCGCTCCGAGGCGATGATCGGCACCCTCGAGTACATGTCCCCCGAGCAGTGGGGGGAAGACCGGGTGGACGAGCGCGCCGACCTCTGGGCGGTGGGCATCGTGCTCTACCAGATGGTCACCGGCGAGCACCCCCTGGCGCCGGTGTCGATGCGCTCGCTGGCGAGCGTGACCTCGCTCGACGAGCCGATGCCGAGCGTGCGCGAGCGGATGCCCGGGATCGGCAAGCTCGGGGCGATCATCGATCGCTGCCTGATCAAGCGCAAGGCCGACCGCCTGGGCTCGGCGGCGGCGCTGGTGGCCGAGCTCGCGGCCGTCGCTCGCCCGGACGCGGGCGCGGCCCTCGACGCGCCCGACGAGGGCAACCCCTACGCGGGCCTCGCCACCTTCCAGGAGCGCGACGCGCCGCGGTTCTTCGGCCGGGAGCGGGTCGTGGAGGCGGTGGTGGCGCGGCTCGGCGAGCAGCCGCTCCTGGCCATCGTGGGCTCGTCGGGCGCGGGCAAGTCGTCGCTGGTGCGGGCGGGGGTGATCCCGGCGCTCAAGCGCGGCGGCGATGCGTGGGAGGCGTTCGTCCTCCGCCCCGGGCCGCGCCCGCTGGCGGCGCTCGCCGAGCTCTTGCTCCAGCCCTCGTGGCAGCTCGGCCTGGGCGCGCGCGACCCGCTCGGCGCGCGCCTCCGCCTGGAGCCGGGCCTGCTCGGGGCTTCGATGCGCGCGCGCGCTCGGCGGAGGCGGGAGCACATCCTCCTCTTCGTCGATCAGCTCGAGGAGCTGGTGACGCTGGCCCCGGAGGACGAGCGCGCGCCCTTCCTCGCCTGCCTGATGGGGGTGGCCGACGATCCGAGCTCGCCGCTGCGCCTGGTCGTGTCGGTCCGGCAAGACTTCCTCGATCGGGTCGCCGGCAGCCAGGCGGAGCTGGCGGCGCTGATGAGCCGGGGAGCGGTCCTGGTCGGGCCGATGGGCCCGAGCGATCTGCGCCGCGCGCTCCTCGAGCCCGCGGATCTGCTCGGACACCAGTTCGAGTCGGAGGCGCTGGTGACGTCGATGCTGGCCGAGCTCGAGGGCGCGGGCGGCGCCCTGCCGCTCCTGCAGTTCACCGCGTCGCGCCTCTGGGAGGGGCGCGATCCAGCGCGCCGGCTCCTCACCGAGGCCAGCTATCGGGCCTTCGGCGGCGTCGGGGGCGCGCTGGCGAGCCACGCCGACAGCGTGCTCGGCAGCCTGAGCCCGGCGGAGCGGCGGTGGGCGCGGGTGCTCCTGCTCCACCTGGTGACGCCGGAGCGGACCCGCGCCCTGGTGACCCCGCGCGAGCTGGCCGGGGTCGGGGGCGCGACGGGGACGGAGGTGGATCGGGTGCTCGGCCGGCTCGTCGATGGGCGGCTGGTCACGGTGGAGGACGCGGGGAGGGACGAGAGCACGGTCGAGCTGATCCACGAGTCGCTGATCACGCGCTGGCCGGCGCTGGTCCGCTGGCTCGACGACGAGCAGGACGACGCGCAGCTCCGCGCGCGGCTGCGCGGGGCGGCCAGGGAGTGGGAGGCGAGCGGCGGCGCCGAGGGGCTCCTCTGGCGCGGCGAGCCCGCCGAGGAGGCCCGGCGCTGGCGCGAGCGGCAGGGCCCGGAAGCAGAGGCCGAGCTCGGCGCCCGCGAGGCACGCTACCTCGCGGCGGTGATCGGCCTGGAGCAGCGGGAGCGACGGCGGCGGAGGGGGGGCGTCGGGGCGGTGATCGCCGCGCTCTGCCTGGTGGTGCTGGTGGTCTCCATCCTGGCGGTCCAGGCGCGGCGGGAGGCCGAACGAGCCCGGAGCGCTCGGCACGACGCTGACAAGGCGCGGCAGGAGGCGGACCGCAAGGCGACCGACGCCTCCGACGCCCGCCTCCTCGCCGGCTTCCGCGAGCTGAAGAACAGCGGTCAGCTCGCCTGGGCCACCGGGCTCCTGCTCCGGGTGCAGCGCCCGGCCACGGCGCGCGGCTGGGTCGCGCTCGCCAACGACGCCCTCCGCGCGCGCTCGCCCTCCGCGCGGTCGCGCCCGCCCACGGGCTTCGCGCACGCGGTGTTCATCGCCCCGGCCGGGGAGGTCCTCGTCTCCGCCGCCGACGACCGCAAGGCGCGGCTCCAGCGCGGCGGCGAGGCCGATCCGGTGGTCTTCGAGGGCCACAAGGGCTGGGTGACCAGCGCCGCCCTGAGCCCCGACGGCAAGCGCGTCGTCACCACCTCGTTCGACGAGACGGCCCGCCTGTGGCGCGGCGACGGGACCTTCGAGCGCGAGCTGCGCGGCCACACCGGTCCGGTGCGCGCCGCCGCCTTCCGCCCCGACGGCGCCCAGGTGGTCACCGCGTCGGACGACGGGACCGCGCGGCTGTGGCGCGCCGACGACGGGGGCGCGCTGGCGGTGCTCCGCGGGCACACCGGTGGGCTCACCTCGGCCGCGTGGAGCCCCGACGGGGCCCGCCTCTTGACCACCTCCCGCGACGGGAGCGCGCGCCTCTGGGGCGCCGACGGGAGCTTGGAGCGGGCCCTCGAGGGCCACGGTCGCGAGGTCAACGCCGCCTCGTGGAGCCCCGACGGCCGCCGTATCGTCACCGCCTCCGAGGACGGCACCGCCCAGGTCTGGGACGCCGATCGCGGGGCGCCGAGGGTGATGCTGGAGCACCGGAGCCCCGTCCTCTGTGCGATCTGGAGCCCCGACGGGGAGCGCCTCGCCACCTCGTCCGCCGACGGCAAGGTGCGGGTGTGGAGCGCCGACGGCGTGGGCGAGCCGGTCGGGTTCGAGCCCCCGGCGCCGGTCCTCGCCCTGAGGTTCCTGGACCGGGGCCAGGTGCTGCTCGGCGTCGCCGCCGACGGCCTCGCCTCCCGGTGGACGCTCGACGTCGGCGCGCTCCGGGCCGGCCTCGGCGCGGTCCCTGCGACCTGCTTGCCCCCGGACATGCGGGCCACCTACCTGGGCGAGCCACAGGAGGAGGCGGAGCAGCGCTACGCGGCCTGCCAGGCCGGGGCCCCCGACGCCGACCCGAGCCCGAGCGCCCTGCCGGACCCGGACGAGGACGCTGAAGAGCGGGTCCACGCGCCCCTCGGGCCCAGGGCGCCCGGCGGCTCCGGCGCCCCGCCTCCCGCCCCAGGCGCGCGCCGCGTCGACGTGTTCGTGCTCCCCGGCGATGCCCTGGTCGAGGTGGACGGCAAGCCGGCGCGGCGGAGAGACGGGGTGATCGAGGTGCTCCTCGATCCCGACGAGGAAAAGCATCTCCAGGCGACCGCGGGCGCGAGCGGGGCGAGGGTCCACGACAAGAGCGCGACGCTGCGCGCGGGGGCCTCCGGCCCGCTCCTGCTCGATCTGAACGCGGAGCTTCCGAGCGCGGGCAAGAACGGGCCGGCCAGGCCGAAGGCCTTCCGCTTCGAGGATTAGGTTGTGCCGCCGGCGCGCCGGATGATTGACTGCCCCCCCATGAGCCGTCCGCGCGGCATGTTCCTCGGGAGCGCCTGGCTCGCCCTCGTCCTGCTCGGCGGCGCGGCGCACGCGCAGCCGTCGGCGTCAGCGTCGGCGTCGGCGTCAGCGTCGGCGGGCGCGGGCGCGGCCGCGGGCGCGGCCGCGGCGTCGGACGGGGCGACTACGAAGGCCGCCCGGGAGCACTTCGCGAAGGGCAGCGCGTTCTTCAAGAAAGAGGCGTGGGCCCAGGCGCTGACCGAGCTCGACGAGTCCCTGAGGCTCCACGCCCAGGCGGGCATGATGGCCATGGCGGCGGCCTGCCTCGAGAAGCTCGGCCGCTACGACGAAGCCCTGGCCCGCTACGAGGACCTGCGCCGGAGGTACCCGGTGCTGCGCCCCGACATCGAGGCCGAGGTGGCTCCCGCCATCGCCCGCGTCGCGGGCCTCGTGGGCACGCTGACCCTCCGGGGCGACGCCCCGGCGGGAGCCTCCCTGTTCGTCGACGAGCGGCTGCGCGGCAAGCTCCCTCTGGCCAGCCCGCTGCGCGTCGCCACCGGCCACCACGCCGTGCGCGCCGAGACCGAGGGGTTCGATCCGATCACCGCCACCTTCGACGTCCGCCCCGGCGAGGACCACGTCGAGGTGCTCGCCGCGACGTCGAGGCAGGGGCGGCTCCGGGTGAGCGACAAGCACAACCGGGCGCTCGACGTCGTCGTCGACGGGGCGGTGGTCGGCACGACGCCGTGGGAAGGGCTGGTGTCGTGCGGCGACCATGACGTGCGCCTGCACGGCTTCGTTCGCCTCGACACGGTCGACGACGACGAGGCGCCGGCCCCGGGCTCGGTCGAAGCGCCGGAAGCGGCGCTGGACCGCACGGAGATGGCCTCGCCGCCGACGGCGGTGGCGGTGCGCCTCCACGAGGTCACGGCGGTGACGCCGGCGGTGAAGGATCTCGACGCGTTGCTGCGCGTCGAGGCGACCCCCGTGAAGGCGGCCATCGCCATCGATCGCGAGGTGGTGGGGCACGGGACGTGGCAGGGCCGGCTGCCCCTGGGGGCGCACACCGTGGAGGTCACCGCGGACGGCTTCCTCCCCGTCCAGAAGGAGGTCCGCCTGGAGCGCCGCAAGCAGCCGGAGCTCCACGTCGGTCTGGTGCGCGCGGCGCGCTTCGGCACCTGGGGCCCGAGACGGAGAGCCGCCGTGGGCGTGTCCTACGCGATCGGCGCGGCGGGGCTCACCGTGGCCGCGGTCGCGGGCCTCCTCTGGTTCTCGGCGAACCAGCAGGAAAGCCAGCTCGACCACCTCAACTCCCTCTGCTCGTCGAGCTGCGTCAATGTCGTCGGCGGCCTGCAATCCATGGCGAGCTCGACGAGCAACGAGGTCAGCGCGTACCGGACCGCGACCCTCGTCGCGCTCGGCATCGGCGCCGCCGGCGGCGCCGCAGGGACGCTCCTCATCGTCTGGTACCGGCCGATCGAGCGGCATCCCGCGATCTGGACCAGCCAGGTGGCGTGGAGCGCAGGCGTGGGGCTCGGCCGACTCGAGATGAGGGGCAGCTTCTGAAGCGGTGACGGCGCTCCCCGGGGCGGGCTCTCGCTCTAGGGACGACCGTCCGCCGACGGCGCGCCCGGCGGGGGGGCGTCGAGGACGCGGATGGCGCGCGCGCGAGCGTAGATGCCGGTGCTGATGACCCCGGACTTCACCGGCGTCGTGGCGTCGATGATGATGCCGTTCGCGCCGAGGGTGCGCGCCTGCGCCGAGAGCGCCGGCACCGCGTCCTTCACGGTGAGGATCTGGTACTTGCCCGGGTCGTCGAGGTCGACCTCGCCGACGACCTGGAAGGGGCGCGCCACGTCGCGCTCGTTGAAGAAGACGGCGACCGGCGCGTTCGCGGCGGCGGGGGGATAGGCCACGTTGCCGGTGCGCACGGCGGAGGCGCTGGAGCAGGCGGCGACCGAGAGGGCGAGGAGCGCGCGGACGACGGTGGCAGCACGTGAAGACATGGTGACCTCGGGACGGTGGAGGGAAGAGCCGGCGGGGTGACGTCGAGGAGCAGGCCCTCGGCCGCATCACCCTCACCTGAGAGCCAGAGACGGCACCCCGGGCCGATCCATCACGCGGGGAGAACGATCTCGTCCGAGGAGCTGCGATCCGAAAAACGTTCGCCTCGAGTGACGGATCGGTCGGGGGTGCCGTCTCTGGCTCCGGTGAGGGTGACGCGGCAGCGCCGCTCTCCCTCCCGAGCGCCTCTCGAGGTGCGGTCGCCTCGAACCGGCGCGCCGCGCCGGGGTCTTCGCACGTCCTCTTTTCAACCCTTCCTCTCCAGGTGAAACAATGATTCTTCGATCCCTCCTTGCTCTGGGCCCGCTCGCGTTCGCGTTCGCCATTCTCGAGGGCTGCAGCGGCAGCCCCGCCACGGACCCCAACACCACCGCCTGCGAGAGCCTGTGCGCGGAGGTCAACAAGTGCCCCGGTGCCACCCAGGCGGACTGCTCCACGTCATGTGCGAGCAGCCAGGTGCCCGGCGCGACGACCTGCGCCTCGGAGTACAGCAGCTTCCTGAGCTGCGCCGACGGCGTGGCCGACGTGTGCTCGCAGAGCCCGTCCTCCGCCTGCGCCACGCAACTCTCCGCGCAGAAGTCGTGCGTCGCGACCTACTGCGCGAGCAATCCGAAGGCCGAAGGCTGCAGCTCCTCCACCAGCGTCACCGACGGGGGGTAGGAGCGGGTCGAAGCGACGCCTGCCTCTTCAGCCGCCCGCAAAATGGCGGCGCAGCACGGCCACGCCGGAGTGGACGAGCTTCCGGGCCGCGTCTTCGCCCCCGACCCCGACCTGGGCGGCGATCTCCGCGAAGGTGGCCCCGTCGATCCACAGCGTGAGCGCGCCGAGCTGGGCGGGCGGGAGCCGCTCGCGCGCAAACTCGATGAGCTGGCGGGCCGTCTGGTTCACCGTCATCGCGGGGCGCACGCCTTGCTCGTCGAGCAGCGGGGAGCGGACGAACTCGTTGAGCACTCGCCCCACGGTCGGATCGTCGGGCGAAGCCGGCGCCCGAGCGTGGGCGAGCCGCTCGCGCACGTGATCGCGCGCCACGTTGGCGACGACGATGCACATCCAGTCCTGAAAGGTCTTGCCGGGGTTCCGCTCGCGCCACGGGGGGAACAGGCCCAGCTCGTGCCCGTCGGCGCCGCACACCTTGGCGACGACCTTGACCGCGACCTCGTGGTCGTCGTCTTCCGAGGTCCCGAGCGCCTGGACCGCGTCGTTTCCTCGCGCCAGGCGCAGCCAGACCGGCCAGAGCACCTCGATCAGCTCGCGGCGCGCCCCCGTGTCACCGCCCGCGGCGCGCTGCGCCAGCGCCTCGCAGTGGGTCCAGTCGACGGAAACGTAGCTCATCGGAGGAGCCCGCTCTCAAGCCAGCCAGCGGGCTAACACCACGGTCACGTTGTCGGGGCCGCCGTGCTCGTTGGCGCGGTCGACGAGGCTGCGGGCGGCCTCGTCGAGATCCTCCTCGGCCTCGAGCAGGCGAGCGATCTCCGCGTCGTCGACCACGCCGGAGAGGCCGTCGGAGCAGACCAGGACCACGTCGCCGGGGAGGGGCTCGATGACGCGGACGTCGACCTCGACCATCTCGTCGGCGCCGAGCGATCGGGTGACCAGGTGCTTGTAGGGGAACGAGCCGGCCAGGTCGGGCGTGAGGTAGCCGGAGCGCAGGCACTCGGCGAGCAGGGAGTGGTCGTCGGTGAGGATCTCCAGGCGGCCCGCGCGGTAGCGGTACACGCGGGAGTCGCCGACGTGGGCCACGGCGGCGCGATCGCCGCGGGCGAGCACGGCGGCGATGGTGGTGCCCATGTCGTTCTCCTCGATCTTGCTGCGGGCCGCCCCGACGACGGCCAGGTTGGCGTGCTGGACGGCGGCGGTGAGCAGCTCCGCCGCGCGCGGTGGAGCTGTCGCCTCCGGGCCTGCCTCCGCGCGAGGGAGCGCGGCGACGGCGGCGTGGATGTGGGCCGTGACGGCGTCGACCGCGAGGCGCGAGGCGACCTCGCCCCCGGCGTGGCCCCCCATCCCGTCGGCGACCACGAAGAGGCCGAGATCGACGCGCACGGCGTAGGCGTCCTCGTTGCGCCGGCGCTGGCGCCCGGGGTGCGAATGCCCTGCGGCGGCGATGCGGGGAGGGGTGGGCAAAGGGGTCCTTCGAGGCGCCGGCACGAGGGGTCGGCCCGCCACGATACGGCAGGAGCTACCGAACCGGAAGCGGCAGCGTCCGGGCGCGCGCGGCCGGTCATCCTGCAGAACGCTCGAGAGCGTTCCGCGACGGGCCGGGACCGTCCAGGGCTCAGGCGGCAGTGGTGGTGCTGCTCAAATAAAGTAGATTGTCGCCGTGCGCGCCCCGACGATGCTCCTCCTCGCGCTGGCCCTCCTCGGGTGCAGCGGCGCCGTGCTCACGCCCGATCCCGCGCGTCCCCCGCTCCCCGCGGCGGTCGCGGTCGACTCCCGCGTCGACTCCCCCGTCGACTCGGGGGACGCCGGACGCCCCTTGCTGGCGGCCGCGCCCGCCATCCCCACCCGACCCCTGAAGGGCCTCGAGTCGCTGGATCTCGACGGGCGCGAGAAGGCCCTGTTCTGGCAGGTGGTCTCGCAGCTCTACGCGCCGTGCGCGAGCGAGGCGGTCTCCATCCGCCAGTGCATCGAGGAGGCGCGCCCCTGCGCCGCCTGCCTCCCCGCCGCGCGGCTGCTCGGCGACAAGATCAAGGCCGGCGCCGACGCCGATCAGGCGCGCGAGCTCTACGGCATCCGCTTCGGGAACAACCTCAAGCAGGTGGACGTCGCCGGCTCGCCCGCGCGCGGGCCCGCGGACGCTCCCGTCACCATCGTGGTGTGGTCCGACTTCGAGTGCCCGCACTGCAAGCACACGCTGCCCATCCTCGACCGCGTCTTCGAGAAGCACGCGCCGCGGGTGCGCCTGGTGCACAAGTTCTACCCGCTCCGCCAGCACTCCCACGCCGAGCCGGCCGCCCGCGCGGCCATCGCCGCGCAGAACCAGGGGCGGTACTGGGAGATGGAGCGCAAGCTCTTCGACCACCAGGAGGAGCTGAGCGACAGCGACCTCGTCCACTACGCCGAGGAGCTCAAGCTCGACCTGGGCCGCTTCAAGGCCGACCTCGGGGCCGAGCGCACCACCAAGATCCTCGAGCGCGACCACCAGGACGCCGAGCGCGCCGGGCTCTCGGGGACGCCGTTCATCCTCGTCAACGGGCGCGAGTTCGACTCGGCGCACTTCCACGCGGATCCGGATCTGGACGACTGGGTGTCGCTGGAGCTGGAGCTGGTGGGGAAGCGGTAGCCGGCGGCGCGGTGGGGATGCGGACGCCTCTCAACGGCAGTGGCGGGACTGTCCCGATCATCAGGGCCAGCGGCGGGCGCGGCGAGCGGGCGCAGCCCGAGGGCTCCATACCGGAGTACGGCTCCCTCGGCCTCCCTGGCCTCGGGGTGCTCGCGAGGGCTGATAAACAAGCTCGGAGGGGCCCCATCTCGAACCGCTCTCGCGGTCTTGCGAGGAGAGGCACGCCGGCAGATCGCTTCGGGGCGGACCGTCTCACGGTCAGCTTGCTCTCAGCGACAGTGGGTGTGGCCCGAGGAGCCCACGCACTTGCTCGAGCAGCAGTTGGAGTTGCCGTTGCACTCCGCACCCGACTCGCGGCACTTGTTGAACCCGCCGCTCGCCCCGCGGGCGGCGGGGTCGGCCGCGGGAAGCTTGTAGTCCTCGCGCGTCAGCCCGAAGCCGCAAACCGTGCCGTCGCCCTTGGCCAGTCCGACGCCGGCGACGAGCACGCTGCCCATCTTTCCCGTGCCCCCCTTGACGGTGTCCACGTCTTCAAATTTGCCGACCGCTCGCACCGCGGTCAGCTGGGCCAGCTTCCCCTTGTGCGGCTTGAGCCGTGCGAGGGTCTCGGCAGGGAGCGGAATCACCAGATCGAAGCTACCGTCCGCCTGCACGGGAGCTGCGACGTCGAGCACGACGGGCGGCGCGGCGGCTTCGACGGCTTCGTCCACCGCGGAGATGTTGATGACGAACTTGAGCTTCCCGCCTTCGACGGTGAGCCACGCGTCCGCGGAAGGACATCGCAACTGCTCGTTGACTGCCACGCCGGCGCCGTTGCTCAGGTACCTGCCCGCCCAGGCGGAGCTCGGCGCGCCCCTGGTCTCCACGGGCGGCGCGGCTGCGCGGTCCGTCGCCGCGATCTCCTTGGTGACCGGCGTCGCGGTCGACGTCGGGGTGCTCGAGCCGCCGGTCGAAGCAGGGGCTCCACAGCTCAGAGAGGAGAGACAAGCCAGAGCCGAGACGAGCATCGTGGAGGTGTGGGTCGTTCGTGCACGCATCGTGGGACCGTAGGCGACCTTGGGCTCTTTGCCCATCCCGTCGAGCCGAAGTGAGCAAGGCGGGAAGCACGCTGTAGACGGCAGGTCGAAGAGAAGTACGACCCGACGGAGCGTCGACTACTTCCTCGGCGCCGTCTTCGCCGCCGCCGACGGCGGCGCCGCGTGCCCCTTGCGATCCGGCGCGGCGCTCATCGCGAACAGCAGCGCCGCGACCAGCACCGCGGCGGAGAACACCGCCGTCGCGATCATCGCGACCATGAACACCCTGTCGTCGCGCCAGCGGTTGCGCAGCGGGACGATGTCGCGCTCGGGCAGCACCACGGTGCTCATGAAGGCGTGGAAGGGCAGCCCACCCGGCCGGGCGGTGACGTTGACGGGGGCGCCCTGGCCGAGGCCCATGTTGAAGAAGCGCGCGACGCCGGCGCGCATGCGATCGCCGCTGCCGGGGAGGGCGCTGCCGAGGGCGACGGCGCGGATCCACGGGGCGCGCTCGTAGGCGTTGGCCATGGCGACGACGTCGAAGACGAGGCGGAGCTTGTCCATCAGCGCGCGCACCTCGGCGAGGTGCTGGAAGGCGCGGACGCGCTGCTCGGGCGGGTCCTCGGAGCAGAGCTTGGCGAAGCAGAAGGCCTCGAGCCGGGCATTGAGGCCCTCGAGCTGCTCCTTGATGCGGGGCAGGGACTCCTGGCTGGGGGTCTCCGGGGGGAGGGTGAAGCCCCACGGGTCCTCCTTGTTGCGCTCGGGGGCCCACTGGAACACCTCGGCGAAGCCCCAGACGGCGTCGTAGCGGGTGAGGACGACGTAGGTGGGCACGTCGGCTTGCAAGGTCTGGGTGATCTCCACCATGTAGCGGCGGATGCCGTTGGCGTAGTCCTCGATGGCGCGGTCGTCGAGGTCGATGAAGTCGGCGATGTTGAGGAGGAGGACGATGCCGTCGAGAGGCTCGCGCGGGCGGCTCAGCTTGAGCTCGGCGCAGAGCTCCTTGAGCTGGTCGGGCTGCCGGTTCGGGCCGAGCACCGAGGCCTCCGGCTCGATGACGATGGCCTCGCGCGGCATCCAGTAGGTGCAGAGCTGCTGGGGGAGGCCGGTCTCGAGGGGGCCGTCCTTGCCGTCCCAGGTCAGGTTCATGGCGTGGAGGGCGGTGGACCGGCCCGAGCCCGGGTTGCCGACGATCAGGTACCAGGGGATGGCGTACGCGCCCTCGGGGTGGCCGGGGTGGGCGCGCTGCACGGCGGCGGTGACCGTGGCGAGCTCGTAGGTGAAGGCGCTCATCCGAGGTTCACCGCGAGGACGAGGGAGAGGACGGTCAGCACCGAGGCCACGGCGAGGAGGGCCAGCGAGCGCCCGACCCAGACCGAGCGCCACCACGCCTCCTGGGGGGCGACGCGGGCGGCGGCGTCGGCGCGCGAGGGCTTGAGCACGCCGCCGGTCCAGTCGCGGTCGGTGTCGACGCCCATCTGGATGTGCAGCTCGCGGCGGAGCTGCGCGAGAGCGTAGCGATCGGCGCCGGGAAGCGCGAAGCGGCCCTGGAAGCCGAGGCCGAGGACCGCGACGTAGGTGGCGAAGACGCTGCGGGGCCCCTGGCGGACGCGATCGAGGCGCTGGAACAGCTCCACGCCGGCGTTGTTGGTGGTCCACCGGGTGGCCTGGAGGGGGTGGTTGGCCCAGAGCGGGCGGAGATCGGGCATGCCCATGGCCAGCTCGTCGACGAGCGCGGCGATGGCGAACATGCCGTCGTCGACGGCCTCGACCGGGAGCCCCATTGCCACCTTGGAGCCCTTGAGCTCGTCGAGGAGGAGGTTGGCCTGCCGGTGCACGTGCTCTGCCTGCGGCCGCCGCGGCGACTGCCGGAGGACGCACAGCCAGAGCAGCATCTCTTCGCCGAAGACGCCGATTGTCTGTTCCACGCCGCCCGGGAGCTTACGCGGCGCGG
>Ga0302279_10002474_pt1 | contig 24319 bp, 16 predicted proteins | sample III_Bog_N3_3_FD_194541 | JGI IMG/M metagenome (GOLD analysis project Ga0302279, IMG submission 194541) | Peat permafrost microbial communities from Stordalen Mire near Abisko, Sweden - III_Bog_N3_3 | ecosystem: Environmental > Terrestrial > Soil > Wetlands > Peat | place: Sweden: Abisko... | reverse complement strand
TCGACCGGCGCGCGCGCGCTCGGTTCTTCCTCGATGACCTTCGTGGCAACGGCGGGAGCAGGAGGAGTCGCTGGCTGCACGGTCGGCGGCTCTCGTTCTTCCGGGGGCGCGGCGGCTGGGGGGGGGCGACCGACGGTCCTCGCGAGCGCTTCACGACGACCGCGGGGGGGGGCTGCGAATCCATCGTCACGGGGATCGAGTCGCCGCGCTTCGGCGTCAGCTGCTCGCCGATCTGCGCCTCGAAGGCGCGGAGCTGCGGATGCTCGGGGGCGACCGCGCTGAGGCGCTCGAAGGACGAACGGGCTCGCATCAGGTTGCCGACGTTCTTCCAGGCGATGGTCCCGGCCTGCGCCAGGAGGAAGCTGGCGTTTCCGTTCTCGCCCGCGCGCGTGGCCGCCTCTTCGGCGATGCGCAGCACGCGGTCCCAGTCGCCGGCCTTCTTTCCGTACGCGTCGCGCAGGAAATGGAACGCCCCTTCGCTCGACGGATCGAGCGTCAACGCCTCCTCGAGGAAGCGCGCGCCGATGTCGAAGTTTTGATGCCGGGAGACCCAGCGTGTCCCGAAGGTCAGAGCGAGATCCGCGCGTTCGGCGCGGCTCGGCAGCTCGTCGATCAGCTCGCGCTGGATCGCCGCCAGACGCTCGGCTTCACCGCGCTCGACGACCATCCCTTCAAAGAGCGCCGCGGCTTGCTTCGCCGTCGGCAGCGCGCGGAACGCCTTCTCGAGGAGCCCTTCGACCTCGTCCGGAGCGAACCTCCGAGCGACGCGCGCGGCCCGCAAGAACAAGCGCGATCGGAGCTCGGGATTGATCGCATCCCCGGCTTGCTTCTGGAGCGCGGCAACGTGGGCCACCCAGGAGCCGCTCTCGGCCTGAACATCCTCGAGGCACGCGCTCGCCTCGGGGTTCTTGCCGCCACTCTGGGCGACGGCCTTCGCGTAGGTCCCCGTCGCCTTGTCGTAGTCGCCCTGATCTTGGAGCACGTCGCCGAGCTCCAAGAGCAGCGCGCTCGCCCGCTTGTCGTCCTTCACGCTCTTGAGCTCGAGCTCGCAGAGCTTCTGGACCATGTTCAACTTGCCGAGATCCCAGTAGATCGCACGCGCGTTCTCCAGCGCTTCGATGAGCGCGGGATTGAGCTTGTACGCATCCTGGAAGTGCTTGAGCGCCTTGACGCCGGCAAGGAACTTCAGCTCGAGGACGCGACCCAACCGAAGGTGAAACTGCGCCTTGGCCGCGCTGCTCGCGTCGCCTCCCGAGATCCCTTTCTCGAGCTCCTCGACCATGCTCTGCCAGTCGCGGACGGTCTCGAGATACGAAAGACGCTCCTGAAGGTCCATGGACTCCCTCGGTTGCAGATCAACCGGTCGACGACATGATTCCCCGGCGTGCGCACACGCGCGTCGGGGCCGCGTTCGTGGTCACTAACTCGAGGAGCAACGCTACCAGAGCGAGCGCGCAAGTGAGAGGGTGTTCCACAAGCGATCGCCGATGAGACCCGCAGCCCCCTCGGCGCCCGAGCCCAGGGCACGCGAGCGACATGGTACGGCGGACGCGCCAATTACTCCCCCGGCCCTCCGACGGAAGCGTGTAATGGGGACCGAGCCGACACGCCCGAGCGACAGCTCAGCGCGGAATATGGCTCGCGCGGCTACTGACCTGCCTACTGAAGCGCGCCGCCTAGCTTGGACGCGTACTGCTGAGCGGTGGCGCACTGGTCGGTGTAACGCGCGGCCGCGGCCCCCTTGCACACCATCTTCTGGAACGACTGGAGAGCGCTCATCGCCTCGCTCTTGCGGGGGGGATTCGCGCTCGCGTAGGCCGCGCCCACGTTGAAGAACGCGATCGGCTGCCCGGGCTCGTTGCAGAGTCCGCACGACTTCCGGGCCTTCTCGTACTCGTCGAGAGCCCCCGGAGCGTTCCCCTTCCCCTCGTAGATGCTCCCCAGAAGGGAGTGCATATTGAAGAGCGCCTTCTCGCCGCCCTTCGAGTACTGGAGCCCTTCCTTGAGGACGGTCTCGGCCTGATCGGCGTACCCGAGGTTGTTCAGGAGGTCGGCGTAGGGAACGTAGAACGAAAGGTTGTCCGGCTTCGTTTCGATCGCCTTCGAGTAGTTGCGGAGCGCTTCCTGCTCGTCGTCGAGGTGAAAGTTCGCCTCGGCGAGGTCCTCGTAGGCGTCGGCGTAGTTCGCGTCCTTGCTGATCGTCGTCTGGAGCGGCTCTTTGGGCTCCGTCCAGCTGACGCTCCCCTTCTTCGCCTGTTCCATCAGGGCGTGCCCGTGCATGTACCAGTAGTTCGCGAACTCGGGCGCCTGCTTCTCCGCGAGCGAGCAGGTGGAGGCGACCTTGTCCCACGCCTCCTTCTTCGAGTACGCGAGCGCCAGCTTCCAGAGGATCCGGTGGTTGGTCGGATCGAGCTTCGTCGCCTGCTCGTACTTCGAGATGGCCTCGTCGAGGTTCGTCGCCTTCGCTTGATCTCCATCGTTCGCGAGGTTCACCGCTTCGATGTTGTTGCGGCTACAGGCCGACGCGCCAAGCGTGATGGCCAGGCACAACGCACTCTTCGCGAGCACTCTCATCGTCTTGAACCTCATGGATCGAGTTCCGTAGGCGCGCGCAGCATAGGAAAGCGTTTGCGTGACGTCAGCCACAAAACGCGAACGGCCAAAGAGATTCCTCTTCGGCCGTCCACATGCGATGCGGATGAACGTCAGTCGCCCGGGCTGAAGATGACCGGGTACACGACCGTGACGATGCCACCTTCCGGCTGCGGGAAGCTGAGGTTCCCGAAACCGCGAACGACGCACGACACGACGCCCTGATCCGGCAGGTCCGACCCGCCGTCCGAAGCGGTCGAGACCGCGCCCGAGCGATCGATGACGAACTTCACCGCGACGCGCCCCTGCAGATTGGGGTTCGTACGGAGGCCGTTCTCGTAGCAGAGGCGGAAGCGGCCGAAGTTCTGGCGAACGATGCGCTGGATGACCTCTTGCGGGAGGCGACCGTTGACCTGCGTTGCGCCCTGACGGAGCGACGGAGAGCGGGTCTGGTGAGCACCGCCGAGACGACCGTGGCCGTTGCCGAACCCCTGGCCCGTACCGGTGCCCGCGCCGTGACCGATGGTTCCGATGTTGCCGAGCCCGATGCCTTCACCACGCCCGCCGCCACCTTCGCCGACACCCGAGAGCCCGAGGCCCCCGGCGCCGAACGAGTCACCGATCGTGTCACCCCACATGTTGCCGCGCGCGCTCAGCGGATCGTTGCCGAGCGAGTCTTCGCGACCCCACGGAGCCGTCGGCGCGTTGGGGTCGCCACCCGCTCCGGTGTTCAACAGACCGATCATTCCGAACTCCGCGGCTTCGCGGAGCGCGGCCTGTCGCGCGATGTGCGGGTCGGCGTTGTCCTGTGGCCCTTGCACGCCGAACTTGTGGCCCGTCGCCTGGGTGTTGGGATTCCCCATGGAACCCTCCTCGCCCTTCGCGCGCGTCCCGGTCCCGCCTTCCTTCTGATCGGCGGCGTTGTCCGCTTGCTCGGTCTCTTTCTCCTCCTCTTCGCGCTCGGCAGCGGCGTCGAGGTACTTCTGCATCATGAGCACCTGATCGCGGTCGATCGACTCGCTGTCGTCGAGGCTCATGCGCGGCATGAAGAACGCGAGCGAAGCGACGATGCCCATGTGAAGGAGGAACGAGAGCCCGATGTAGACCATCGCGGTCGACTCGAACCCAGCGCCCATGCCCGTCGCGATGGGCTTGCCGGCGTTCACCGCGGCTACCTGGAAGACGATCGACGACCCCTCGAGCTCCATGCGCGCCTTCGCGCCCGCCGGAAGCTCGTACTCGTGCGCGCCTGACAGCTCGCCCGAAGGACGCGCACGCCCCGAAGAAATCAGATCCTGGAACGAGATGCGTCCCTGCCCGGGCACATCGACGTAACCGCTGGAGCGCGGCAGCATCACGAGCGCCGCGCTCATTCCGCGCGCAACCACGATCGGAGCGCGCGTCGTGCCGAGCGTCTCGCTGGGGATGAAGTAGTCGCAGGCGACGTTATTCGTCTGCTCCTCACCCACGTAGAACGATCGCGGCGGAGTCAGATGGGAGACATGCAGGACGTTCGTGTCCCACATGACCATGACCTCGATCGCGGCGAGGTGCGGGACCTCGACCTCGTCGGGGTTCACGTCCGGGCCCGACTTCACCATCTGGTAGGTGAACGGCTGGTTCGGATCGATGTCCATCGGCACCGGACCGACGCCGTACGCCGGCGGGGCGGGAACCGCCTGCGCGACGAACGGGTTCGCTTGGGGCGGAGGAGCGGCCTGCGCGAAAGGGTTCGCGATCGCGGGGGGAGGCGGAGGCGCGTACGCGGCCTGCTGCGGTGGCGCCTGGTACGGATTCGCCTGCGGAGGCGGCGCGTAAAGGTTCTGCGGCGCAGCCTGCGCCCCGTACGGATTCGTCTGAGGCGGCACCGGGACGAACGGGTTCGGTGCCGCTTCCTGCTGCTGGTACTCGGGACGCCGCGATGACGGCGGCGGCGGGGGCGCCGAGACGGGCGCGGGCGGGGCCGACTGAATCGCCGGGGGCGCGGCGCTCGTCACGACGGCCGCCTCGGCGTTCTCCAGCTGAATCAGCGTCGAGCCGATCTGAATCTGATCGCCCGGTCGGATCTTGCACTTGTTGACCCGCTGCCCGTTCACGAGCGTCCCCGGCTCGTTCCCGAGATCGATCAGCGTGATGTCCCCCGGTGAAGCGACCTCGATGACGGCGTGCATACGCGAGGCAAGGTCGTCGTCCACGCGGAGGTGGCTCCGCGGATCCTTCCCGACCTTGACGATGTCTTGAACGATCGTGTCGCGCCGGACGAGAGCGTCGCCCTGATACAGCGCAAACGTGAGCGCGACCTTCGCCTTACCCTGGCTATCCATCGTGAACCTTCCAGCGCCGACGCGCGGGCCGTTTACTGCTCGATGACTGAAACTTTGATTCGAAGAAGAGAAGACGAAGAAGACCCAGCGCGGATCGCGATCACAAATTCTCGACGGACTTGAGCATCTCCGGCACGAACGACGTGCGCGGACGAATCAGCGTCGTGCGAACCGGGCCGGGACGAACGCGGATCGTCGCGTCGTTCGGGCCGAAGCCTCCGGCAGCGAGAGGGTCGTCGGAGAACTCGTACGAGTATCCCTCGTCCTTGCCGCCCGCCGCCTTGCCGCCACCCGCGGCGGGAGCCGCCCCGGTGGTCTGCGCGAACGCAGAGGACGCGAGGAGGAGAGAGGTCGCCACCAAACCCACAAAGAGCTTCGTCTGACGCATCATGACGTGCATTCTCCTCGGAAATCTCCGCCCCGATTACAGTACCATTGTACCCAATGGCACTCGTCTCGTCAAACCGATTGGCCTCAAACGCAGCGACCCAACGCCTCTTTCTGAACGGACAACATCCCTAGCGGCTTGTTCCCTGGCTTCTGTCTTCGGCCTGGAACGAACGTTTCCGCCGCTACTGCGGATTCGGTGCGGTGCCGGGCGCCGGGGGGGTCGCCGGCGGCGTTGCCGGCGGGGTAGCGGGAGCACCGGGCGCAGGGGCCGGCGCACCAGGCGCCGCCGCACTCGCGGGGCCAGGTGCCGCGGGCGCGGGTGCCGCGCCGCTCGCGTCGGCCGGAGCCGGCGTCGAGGGGGGAGGAGCGGCTGCCGGATTTGCGCCGGGGAGCTGGAGGAAGGCGATCGTGTCGTCGATGTCCTGCATGCGCTCGGTCGCACGCTTCACGGCACCGTCGTACTCGTTCTTCCCCTGCGCCTTGTCGACGAAGGATTGAAAGATCGTCTTCGCGCTTTGGAGCGAGGCGATCGTCTTGTCCTTGTCGCCGCCCGACTTCGCCTTGTACTCCTGGGTGAGAATCCCCTCGTTGTAGAAGGCGTCGGGCCTGGCCCCCTCGAGCTTCTTGCACGTGTCGAGCTCGCCCTGCACGGCGGCGACCTGGGTGTCGTAGTTCGAATCGTTGATGAGACCGCGCATCGCGAGCGCCAGTCCGAGGTGCGCGTCGTAATCGTTCGGATGCATCTCGAGAGCCTTCTTGTAGGCACTCTGTGCTTGCTCGAACCCGCGGAACGACAAGTTGACCGCCGCGTAGTTCATCTGCGCCTCGAAGAAGCGCGGATCGAGCTTGGCGGCGTTCGCGAACTCCGTGACCGCGCCGTTCACCAGGCCGAGCTCGTTCTGAATGAGCCCTGCGGTGTTGTGAATGGGGGCGTAGTTGGGATTCTTGCGAATGGCCTGGGAGCACACGAGCGCCGCGAGCTCGAGCTGCTGGACGTCAGCACGCTTGCCCATGGCTGCGTTGGTGGACACGTGCCGCCCGTGCCGCGTCGACTTCACCTGACCGGCGCGCTTCTTCGCCTGCTGGAAGTAGTAGAGCGCGAGCTGGTTGAACGCAGGCATGTAGGCGTCATCGAACGCGAGCGCGCGCTGAAGGTTCTTCTTCGCGCATTCCATGTCGTTCTTGCAGTCGCTTCCGCCCGTGTCCGAGTCACGCACCATCTGGAACATGGCGAGGTTGACGAGCGCCGGAACGTTCTGAAAGTTCGCGTCGAGAACCGCCTGCTGGAGCGCGCTGATGGCGTTGTCTTCGTTCGAGTCGGCCTTGTACTGATAGAGGGCCAGCTCGGCGCGCGCATAGTGGAACTTGGGGTCGTCCTGGAGCGCCTTCTCGAAGAGCCCCTTCGCGTCCTTCTCGTCGTCGCAGCGCTGGTACGCGAGCCCGGCGTCGAACGTCGCCTCGGAGAGCTTGCCGCTCTTCTGCGACGACGCTGCCGCCTGGAACTGCTGCGCCACGTCGGCGCACGCAGCTTCGTTCCAGTCGGCGGCCTTGTCGTGTCCGTTGAACGCATCGAGGGCAGCGTTGAACTTGTCTTGCGCCGCCTTGTCGACCGCAGCCGCGGGAGCGGCCGGGCCGGTCGACTTGTTCGCGGGAGTCTGGGGCTCCGTCTGCGCGCCGCCACCGCAGCCGTTCGAGACGATGGCCGCACCGAGGAGGCCCATCACCAAAACGCTCTTGCCGAAATTCATCTTCGCATTCTCCGTGGCGCCGTGGGCCTCAGTGCTTCTTCTTCTTCGGCTTCGCCGCCGGCTTCTTGGAGTCGTCGCTCGCGCTCGAGTCGGACGCCGAACCGGCCTTTTCCGTCTTCTCGCCCGCCGCGACGACCTGAACCGGGTGCCAAGCCTGGCCACCCACGAGGAGCGGCGGCGGCTTGTCATCGAGGCCGCTGTTCGAGAGCGTCGGCGACGGCCGGAGCTCGTCGACGACGTGGTATTCGGCCTTGTAGTTCTTCGCGAGCCAGACTTCGCACGCGCGGGAGAACTCGTCGAAGTACTCGAACTTCACCGAGTAGCTGAGGCACGTGACGAGCGCGGGCTTCGCGCGCTGGGTCTTGATCGGCTCGCTGGCCGCGTCGAGCGCGTCGTAATAGACGCCGCGCATCTCGGCGTCCTTCTTCCACGACTCCGGAATCGGAGCGGCGCGGAACTCATCGACGAACGCCCCCCACATCAGGCCGACGCGCGAGCCGGCGGCGATGACCCAGCGCGGCGGCGCTTCGGGCTGGAGATCGACGATCTTCTTGTACTCGGCGGCGACCTTCTCGATCGCCGGACGCTTCTTCTCGAGCCACGCCGAGACCTTCGTCTTCACGTGCTTGAGGACGTCGTCCTTCGTGCCGTTCCCCTTGTAGACGGGGAACTTGATCGTATCGACCTCGGTCCGCTTCATCTCTTCAGCGGCGGCGAAGTACGCCTCGCCGACCGCCGTGACCGCCTTGCCGACGCGCCGCTGCTTCGACGCTTCGTCCTCGCTCGTGTAGGCCGCATTGATGCGCGCCATCGCGTCTTGCGGGTTCTGCCAGAGCGCGCGCACCTTGGCGTATTCGGCCTTGGCGTTCCCGTCGCCTCCGCGCGTGTGCGTGTAGGCGCGAGCGAGCGTCGCGTGCGCCTGGACCTGGATGTCCGGCGGCGCCTTGTTGATGACGCCCATCGACCCGGTGAGCGCACCCTTCGCGTGCTCCCAGTCTTCCTTGTCGGCGTAGTGTCCTCCGACGGCGAAGGCGAGCGCTGCGGTCTGCTCCGGCTTCGACGCGCCGTAGCTGCGCATGAACAGCTTGGCGTCCGCGATGGCTTCGTCTTCCTGACCGAGCCCGAGGCGGAGCTGGGCTGCGTCGCTGAGGGCGCTGTCGGCGCCTTCGGCGTTCTTGTCCATCTTCGCGTACTTCTCGTACCAGTCCGCCGCTGCGTCGTAGACGGCGATGGCCTGGTAGTTCTTCCCGATCTCGAGCGTCGCCTTCTTGGCGAGCGGCGAGGCGTCCATGTGGAACTGCGGGTTGAGCAGCGTCATGCGCGCTCGAATCGCCTTCGCGATGAGCCGAGCCGCCTGGTACGCCTGCGCCGAGTTGTAGACAATCTGGTCGAGCTTGTCGCACGTCGGCGGCTGGTTCTGGGTGAGCGGCTCTTCGCCGTACTTCCGCCAGAGCTCGTAGTACGTATTGCCCGCCTGCTCGAACGTCTGCAGCGCGGCCGAGCCCCCCGTCTTGTTGGCGAGCTGCACGAGCTTCTCCGCCTTCAGACGCTGGATGTCGCACTGAATCTTCGTGAGGTTCGTGCACTGCTCCTGGTTCTTCGCGAACTTGTCGCCGGTGCAGTACAGCTCGATGAACTTGGGAACGTCGCTCGCCATGTCGTCGAAGCACGACGGGCGCGGCGGGTTCGAGTGCGCGCCGAGGACGTTGACGCTCTCGAGGTAGAGCTGTGCGGCGTAGATACCGACGTCCTTGTCGGAGTTCTCCATCGCGATGTCACGAAAGGCGACGGCCGACTCTTCCCAGTGCTGGGCCTCGAAGTACGTTCGCGCGCGGGCGAAGCGCACTTCGACCAGCTGGTCCTGCCCCTGCGTATCGCTGGTGGCCGGGTGGATGTAGCAAATGTACCGATTGAAGGCGGAGATCATCCCCTTCTGCGTGTCGGTGAACTGCTTGGCCGCGAGGCGATCGTCGTCGGCCTTGGACTCCTTCTTGGATTCCTGGCCGGGGAGGTTTCCCCCCCCCTTCTTGTCTGCGCCGTTCGCGTGCGTCTGCTCGTAGATGTTCTGGTAGCAGAGCACCGAGGCGTAGGCGGCTTCGGCCGCTTCCGGCGCCTGCGGGTTCTCGGCGACGACGGCGTCGAACGCCGGTCCGCAGTCGTTCCACCTCTGCTGGAAGTAGAGGAGGTCGGCCATGTCGTATTTGATCTTGTAGATCGTCGGCCAGTCTTCCTTGACGATGCGCGGGAACTGGAACTGCGCGAACTCCTGCGCGTTCCACGTGTCGGCGACCTTCTTGTAGAAGTAGGCCGCGAGCCCCATCGTGCGAGGATCGCCCGTGCCGCGCTGCCCGGGCGGACCGACGGCTTCGAGGTGCCACGCCATCGCGGTCTCGACGAGGAGCGCGGCCGTCTTGTTCGCGCACTCCTGCTTCGAATCCGGCGAGTGATTCGCGGCCTTGTACTCGATGTAAACCTTGGACTGGTTGTCGAGCTCGGCCTTGATGAGCTCCTTGTTGCCCGACTTCATCGCCATCGTGGCTTCAGTGATGTGCGCCTGGTAGACGCACGACTTGTCGCCGCTGCGATCGCGGACCATCAGGTCTTTGTAGAGCGCGATGGCTTCCGGATAGTGCCCCGTGTCCAGGTAGTTCTGGCCGAGGTCATCCATCATCTTGAACGTCTTGCCGGTCTGCCCGCTCTCGTCGCCCGAGATGTTGTGGAAGAAGTTGAACGCCGCGGTGGGGTCCCCCTTCAGCGCGTACACCGGGATGATGTCGCGGCGCGCGCTATCGGCGAGCTTCGACGCGTTCGGCAGCTGCGCGTAGGTCGTTCCGTAGTCGATCGTCTTCTTGAAGGCGTTCAACGCTCGCGCGAAATCCCCTTCGTTCCAGAAGACGTAGGCGAGCTTGTACCAGGCGTACCCGTAGACCTTGTTGTCCGGCGGCGGATACCCGATGACCTTCTGGTAGGCCTGCGCGGCGAAGTCCCACTTGCTCGGATCGCCCTGCGCCTGGTTGAAGAAGAGCTCGCCGAACGCGAGATATGCGTTCGGGATGTACTTGGAGTTCGGCCGCGTCTGAATGAGCGTGCCGTAGACCGTGCGAGCCTTGTCGTTCTCGTTGGCCTGCTCGTACTCGTAGGCGAGGTAGTAGAGGACCTCGTCGAGCTGCGGGTAGTTCGGGTAATCCGTCGTGATGATGCCGTAGTACTTCTCGGCCTGCGTACGGGCCCGGTTCATGATCGACGTCGCCTGAACCGCCGCCGTCTGCTTCTGCCCGGCGGCCGACGGGTTCGTCTTCTTCAGCGAGTCGCGGTCGATCTCGGCCTGCGTCTTCTCGCGGAACGCCGTGCTCTCGAGCTCGACGTAGTCCTCGGCGAGTCGCCGCGCGAGTTGCACGCGATCGGCCGAACCCTTCGGCGTGCTGCTGAACAGGTTCTCGAGGCCCGAGATCTCGGTGACGAGCAGTGCGCGAGCACGCGACTGCAGGCGGTTCTTGCGCGCGTCGCGCTGGGCCGCCCCCATTTGCTCGTTCGGGATGTTCGGTTTGGTCTGCTGATCACGCTTCTTCAGGTCTGCCGGCGGCGGAGCCGAGTGAAAATTGACCTGCGGCGCCTTGCCGTGAGCGCTGACATCGAACTTGGCGGGACCTGCGCTTCCACAAGCGTTGAGGCTGTCTTTCGCCTTGTCGGACACACACGCATCGCCTGCCGTCGCAGCGCTGGCAGGGCGAGTGAGCGCCGTGCCCATGAGCGCGACCGAGACGGCAAGCAATGTAACGAAGCGATTCATCCGAATTACCTCCCGCACTTCGAGGTGATGGTCTGACGGTAGAAGCCGAGCTCGTCGCGCCAGTACTCACCGTTGAACGGCCAGATCACGTGCTCTTCGTCGGGTTTGACGATGTTCGCCTTGGATTCGGCGACGGTGATTTGGCTCCCCGCGATTGCCTGATCGAGCTGGTTGCGCTGCGCGGCGGTGATGTCGATGAGGATCTTCGCAGCGTCGCGAAGGTGCTCGTTCAGCTCGTCCAGGTTTCGCTGGTACCTGTCCTTCGCGAGCTGTCCGGCGTTGCGGACGGCGATGTCGCGCGCGAGTTGCAAAGCGTCCTTCGTGTCGTTCCCGAGAGCCGAGCTCTGGAACGACTGGGGCGCCTTCGAGAAACGCTTCCCTTCTTCGTCGAGGAGGCGGACGTACTCGAGGTTGCGGAGCAGCTGCCGGTCCGACAGCGCCAGCTCGACGACGCGCTTCACACGCGGCGGAACGTCCGCCTTGCTCGCGCGAACGTCCTTCAGGAACTTGAAGAACGTCTCCTCTTGGTTGTCGCCCTTGAATCGGGCGAGGGTCTTGTTGAGGTCGTCGAAAATCGGCTGATACTTCTGCTGGAACGAAGCGACGATCGTGGTCGCGTCGTCGTACTGGCAGTTCGAGAAGTAGATGACCGCCTTTACGATTTCCGCTTCCGGGTAGTACGAGTTCGGGAAGTACGGCGCCTGGATCGTGTGAACGTTCCCGAGCGCGTGGCTGTAGTCGCCGGCCATGAAGTAGGCCCACGACTCTTCGAAGAGCGCGTCGAGCCAGTACTCGCTCCCCTGGTCGACCTTGTTCCAGTACTTCACCGCGGCCGACAGCTTGTTCGAGTCGATCGTCGGCGAGTTGTTCTCGTCGAGGCGGACGGACGCCGAGTAGTACGTGCGGGCCATCGAGAGGAATGCGAGGTCGCGCATGCGCGACTCGTCCTCGACCCCCTCGACGCCTTCGTCGATGGCGCCGACAATCCGCTGGAACGACTGCACGGCCGGGACGGACTTGCGGGTCTGGACGTTCGAGATGCCGGCGAAGAACTGCGCTTGCACGTAGTACTTCGACTCGCGAGCGACCTTGCCGAAGAGGCGGAGAGCCTCCTCATACTGGCGATTGCGGTACTTGTACCGTCCGAGCAGATAGTTGAGCTGCCAGTAGAGATCGCGCTGGTTCGGGTTGTCGAAACGCGCAATCTGCTCGTCGTTGTACTTACCGACGCGCTCGACGATGTCGGCGGGCTCCGGCAGGTCGGTCGCCAGCTTGGCGAGCCAGAGGAGCGTTTCGTTGAACTTCAGGTGGTTCGGCTTGTCAGCGATCTCGCTGAAGATTCCGTAAGCCGCCTGGTAGAACTTGAGTCGGTAGAGCGCGATCGCCAGGTGGTACTGGGCGAGCTGCTTGTTCCCCTCGTCGTCGCCCGTCTCCCCCTTGTAAACGCGGTACAGCGCCAGCGACGCGTCCGACCATTTTTCGCCGTCGAAGAGGCGCTTGGCCTGCGCGGCCTGCTCGGTCATCTGCCCAGCCTGCGGTGGGGGCGAGTTGTCCGTGGGCCTGGCAGCGCCGCCACCGGAAGAGGGCGCGGGTGCGTTCCCTTTGCCCGGGGCAGGAGCGGGCTCGTCGAGCTCGATCTCCTGCGACGCAGCTGGCTTCTTCGGCTTCTTCGGCTTCTTCTGCGCGAGAGCGTCAGAAGTCAGCGTCGCCCCTGACAGGCACAGGGAAACCATCGCGGTCCACGCGAAAACCCTCGCGGTGAGAGACCGTGTACGCATCGTCAATGCTCCTCGCGTGTTCGTCATTCCGGAAAGGCCGATTCGAGGCAGGATCGCGCAGAGAGTAGAGCGGCCGGCTCACCGCAGGCTGCGAAGCGGGCACGGGGCTCGATGGGGACCTGAAAAGCGATCGGTTTCGAAGCGGGTGCGGCGGGTCCAGGCATCGGCGTTCCGATGGGTCAGTCGCGTGCAGCAGGTGCCGAAAAACTCAACGATGTTGAAAAGATAATCCCGTCGAGGCGCGCGATGCTACGGAGGCTCTTTCCTCTTTGTCAAGGCGAAACCCGGTGAGCTACGAGCCTAAGCGCGCCTACCAGTGGACGATTGAACCTTGGCTGGCACGCAACCTTTGGAGTGGCTTGGAAGGAAAGGAAAGAGCCCGCCGTAAATCGACCGGCCGCACTCTCGTACAACGACGGATGTCCGAATCGCGTCCCATCGGGGTCACGGGAGCTGTGACCGGTAGCCGATGAAGATACGTGTGGTTCGTCTTGACCCTGTCGACTTTCGTCAGCTAGCTTCCCGCACGTTTTCGCGCGCATTCGGCTCCGCATCTGCGGAGGCATCGCCGTGCGCCGCGGCACCCTCGCAAATCGTCTAGGGAGAGCACACGATAATGAGTCGCTCGTTCTTTGCCGTGGTCGTTCTCGGCGTCGCGAGTATCACACTCGCTCCTGCCATTCTCGAAGGGTGCTCCCAGACGGGCGTCGGTGATCCGTGCACTCCCGAACAGGAGTACGACCCGACGTTCAGTGGCTTCGACCCTGGCGAGGTCAACGTCGAGTCCAAGAGCTTCCAGTGCCTGACGCGCCTGTGCCTGGCGAACCACTTCCAGGGGCGCGTGAGCTGCCCGTACGGCCAGGACCTCAGCGGCAATCCGCCCGAGCCTGCCGCTGGGCAGTTCTACAAAGACACCAACGGCAACCCCATCATCCAGTGCGGTATCCCTGGGAGCGTTCCCAACGCCGCGGCCAACGCACAGACCGAGCCGATCGTCGGCGACACGACCCCGGGCTCGAAGACGGGCGCGACCGTTCAGCCGCAGTGCCTCTCGCGCACGGCGAACGAGGCCGTCTACTGCTCCTGCCGCTGCGCGAACGTCGAAGGGAACACGAACGACGGCGCCAACTACTGCACCTGCCCCCAGGGCTTCTCGTGCTCGCAGCTCGTGTCCTCCACCGGCCCCAACGATACGGGCCTGACGGGCGCGTACTGCATCAAGTCGGGAACGGACTACCAGGCCTCGCAGTGCCCCTCGACGCTCGTGGGGTCGCCGATCAGCGTCCCCGCATGCGCCGGAGCGAAGGCGAACTGCGGCTCGTACAACGGCCAGTGAGCTGAAGCGGAAGGCGAAGGGCGACCGCGCGGAAGACGCGGTCGTCGCCTACCTCGTCACGAGCGGCTTCGAGATCCTCGCGCGGAACGTGCGGCTCGGTCCGCTCGAGCTCGACATCGCCGCGCGCAAGGGGAACCTCGCGGTGATCGTCGAAGTGCGCACGCGGGGCGAGGGCGCCTTCGCGCGCGGGCTCGAGAGCGTGGACGCAAAGAAACGGGCCACCTTCATCCGCGCCGCGGAGCGCTTGTGGCAAGAGCGCCTCTCGAAAATGCCGGGCCTCGAACGCGTCCGCCTCGACGTCGCCGCAGTGACCTTCGATGGAACGGAGACCCGCATCGAGTACATCGAGGCGGCGCTCACGGCATAGTGGTCGTCTAGGTCAGACGCGCGATCGCACTCCCCCCTGCGCCCCGAGCCATCCGTCCGGGTCACTCGCTCGAGCGACCAAGACCCGAGCATCAGTCACGTCCTGCGACGGTCGCGCGAGCGAGCGACCCTGACGAACGGCAATGGCCCCGCAGCCAATCAGCTCACTCGTCGATCGCGCGCTTCATCTCGTCGCGCACCGACCGCACTTTCGCCAGCGACTCCTGGCTCGCCCCCGCCTCGCCGGCCATCCGGATCGCCGCCTCGAGCTGCGTCACCTCGTGCGACTGCCGCTCGCGCAGCTTGTCGACCATCGTGGTGAACGCGCCGAAGAAGTCCTGCAGCTCGTCCCCCTTGCGAAGCTTCCCCTGGAAGACGAGCTTCCCGTCCCCGACCTGACGAAGGAGCATCTTCATCTTGTAGATGGGGCCGGCGATCTTGTGCGTGAACCAGATGCCGAAGATCCCGATGGTCGCGACCAGGAGCGCGAGCCCGCAGATCAGCTCGTAGAGCATCGTCTGCTGCTGCTTCACGAGCGCGTGCTGCTGCTCCTCGATCTGTCGATCGGACGCGGTGGACGCCTCGTTGAACGCCGCGGCGAGCTCCGGGTTGTCGCTGTAGTTGTCCTTGATCGACATCTTCACGACGTCGCTGACGTTTTGGCTGAGCGAGACCACCTTCTGGCTCTCGGCCACGACCTCGCGGCTGGTTCGATAGAGGAACGAACCGAGGACGACGCTCACCGTGATCGCCACGATCACCAGGAACGCGGTGTAGCGAAGCTGAAAGCGCGAATCGATGAGGAGGTTGCGAACGCTGCGCTTGTAGCGTCCGGTCGCCGTCGAGGGGAAATTCGAGGTGTTCATGCGTTGACTCGCGCGGGCTCGCCATCGTCATGGTGCGCCCGCCAAGGCGCCAATGGCCAATTATGAACGTCGATCATGGGAAATTCTGGGCGAAGAGCTCGACGGCGCGCGCCGAGGCCATCTGAAGCAGGTTGTCCTCGGCGCTCTTGTCTCCCGCACTCACGCCGGTCTGCGTGAGGCCGGCGGGGACCTCGCCGCGCAGGTCCTTGCCCGGGTACGTGAAGACCGCGACCTTCACGCGCACGCGGAGATTGCCGTCCGAGTAGTCGAAGTGCTCGACGCGGATCGACAGGTAGTAGCCGGTGAGCTTGCGCTTCGCCATCGCGGCTCGAGCCTGGTCGGTGCTCTCCTGGGCCGGGGCGATCTGGTAGCCGCGTAGCTCGGCGAGCTTGGAACGGATCGCGCCGCCGACGACCTGGTTGATCTCGGGATCGGGGCGCCCGGTCTGGTTGGCGATGGGAGCGATCGACACGTAGTACTTGGCGTTGGCGACGAGCGGCGGCGGACCGGACGGCGAATCGCCCCCGCCACCGCCGATGGCCACGATCGCACGCGTGATCGCCCGCTTCACCGCGTCGCTCGTCTCGGCGCCGACGCGCGCCTTCAAACAGTCGAGCCCCGCGGGCTTCGCCAGCTTCTGAAGGGCAGCGACGGCGGCCTGGCGGACCACGTCGCTCGAATCAGCGATGGCACCGCAGAGCGCTGGGACGGCCGCGTCGTCGTTCGTTTGCCCGAGCGCCAGCGCCGCGTTCGTCCGTACGCGGAAGTCGTCGGCCTTGAGCCGACCGATGAGAAAGTCAGTGCGCGAGTCGGCGCGCGCCACGGTGGTCGACGCAACCGTCCACGCCAGGAGGAGGACGAAGCACGCGAAAGCGATCCCGCGCCGTCGCGCGTCGGCAGTCCGCCTCATACGATCATTCACCCTATCACTTCGTCGGACGGTTCGGTTCGTCGCAAGCTTCAATCAAACGTGCAGCCACGACACGCGACGAACCCGAAAGACGAGCGCCGCGCAGCGCGTATGCTGCGACTTGTGAGAGTCGGGCGCGCGTGCGGCATCGCCTGGTGGGTCGCTCTCGCCGCAAATCCCGCGGTGAGCTGGGGCGCGGATGCGCCTCACGTGCGCGTTCGCGGTGTTTCGCGCATCGAAGCGCAGGGGGTGCGCATCGACGGGAGCGCGATGCAGTTGCGCGGCGCGCTCGTCGATGACGCGAACGCGCCTGTGACGGAGGGGCCCGTGAGCGTGACGTTCGCGCGGGCATCGACCCCGACGAGGACGATGGCGCTGCCGGGCGGCGCCCAGAGCTGCGGGATCGATGCCGGGTCCTCGGTCGACGCCGATGGCACCGTGCACGTGACGAGCGATGAAACGGGGCGCTTCTGTCTGCGCGTTCCGCTCCCCATCGAACGTTACGCGGTGCACATCCAGTTCGCGGGGAGCACCTACCTCGACGGCGCCTCCGTCAGCGTGCCCGTCGACCTTTCCCGGCGCGCGTGCACCCTCGCGTTCGCGCCGGAGCCGCGCATCATCTCTCTCGACGGCAAGTCGATGACGATCGACGCGACTGCAGCCCTCGAGAGCGACGGGGCGACCATCACGGGCGGCGGCTTGGCCCTGACGTTGAGCACGGAGCGGAGCGCCGCCCTCGGAAGCGCGACTACCGACGCGACGGGCCACGCGCGCTTCGTGGTCGACCTCTCGACGCTGGGGCCCCCGGGTCAGGGCGAGCTGCGGGTCGGTTTTCAAGGGAACGTCGATGCCGCACCCGCAGCGCGCGTCGCCTCCATCGAGCGACGGGCGCGCGTGGTCCTCGATGTGCCGGAGGCCCACGACGACGAGCTCGCCGCCGGTGCACCGGAAGACGGCGTGCCCATCGTCGTGCATGTGCACGCAGCAGGGGGCGACGTGACGAGCGGCAGCGTCGAGGCTCGCGTGAACGATCTCGTCGTCGGCGCGGCCCCCGTCGAAGCGGGCGTCGCGAAGATCGTCGCGACGTTCTCCGTCGCCGAGTCATCCGGCGCGGCGACCGAGATCCCGCTCTCTCTCCGTTACGTACCGAGCGTCCCCTGGCTCGAGCCGAGCGCAGACTCCACTTGGAGGCTCCCGGTTCGCGGCCGTAGCCCGCTTCACCAGGCGCCGCTCTTGCTCGCGGGGCTGGCGCTCGTGGCTTGGCTCGTAGCGTCTCGCGCGCAGCGGGCGCGATCGCTCGCCAAGTCGGTCCCTCGCACCGCCCGCGCCGTCTCACGCGGAGAGGCGAAGCTCGACGTCGTTCGCCTCTCGCGCGATCCGCGCGCAGGGTGGCAAGGTCGCGTGCTCGACGCGGACGACGGCACCGGGGTCTCGAAGGCGCGCGTGCAGATCGAGCGACCGGCGTTCGGTCGCGCCGAGGTCCTCACGGGGGTCATGGCCGATGAGGACGGCCGCTTCGATCTTCCGCACGTCGTGGGGCGCTCCGGCGATCAGCTCGCCGTCGAGGCACCGCTCCACGTCTCGCTGCGTCGCCCCCTCCCCCCTCCGAGCGAGCTGGATGCCCAGCTCGTCCTCCGCAAACGCGCGATGCTCACGCGCATGGTGCAGTGGGCCAAGCTCCGCGGTCGCCCCTTCGACTTTCGCCCCGATCCGACCCCCGCCCACGTACGGCGCGCCGCAGGAGACGACTTCCGCGTTGCGCGGTGGGCCGACGCCATCGAGCGAGCCGCGTATGCCGGCGAGCCGGTGGACGAGCGCGTCGAGTCCGACGTGGAGCGCCTCGCTCCTAGCCCCGCGGTCGCCCCCGCCCCGTCGGAGCGCGACGAGAACGAGCACGCCCTGGCGAACCCCACGAAGGCCAATCGCTGAACCGACCCCGCGACGAGGACCCGAAGAACCAAGGACCGCCCGGGCCGCAGGGCGCCTAACGTTGACGCGACCCGCCGCGCCTCCCTATATAGTCCGGCGCCGTCGATCGCCGCGGGGCTGACGACGCAGAAAGCATTCGGATGGACGCCTGGGTCTACGTCGTCGGAGGGATCGTCGCGCTGGCGGTGATCTATTTCGCGTTCTTGCGGAAGCCCGCGGCTCTCCCTGCGAAGCCCGAGCAAGCGAAGCTCGCGCCGAAGCCCGCTGAAAAGCCGGTTGCCGAACGCCCGCATGCTCCCTCCAAGCCCCCGCCCCCCGTCGCGAAGGCCCCCGAACCGCTCGCTTCGGCGGACGTGCTCCCGTCCGACAGGCCCGCAGCCCCTGCCCCGAGAGAGCTCTCGAAGAAGGACGTCGCCGGCATGCGCAAGGGGCTGGCCGCGACGCGCGGCGGCTTCATCGCGCGGCTCACGGCGCTCTTCGGCGGCCAGAAAGAGATCGATCCGGCGATTCTCGCGCAGATCGAAGAAGTGATGATCTCGAGCGACGTAGGCGTGAAGACGACGCAAGCGATCCTCGCCCGCCTGCGCGATCGACTCGAGAAGAAGGAACTGACCGATTCGGACGCCGTCTGGGCCGCCCTGCGAGCGGAAGCGACGCGCATCCTCAACATCGGCGGCGGAGCGATCAAGGCGACGAACAAGCCGACGGTCGTGCTGATGGTCGGCGTGAACGGCGTAGGCAAGACGACGTCGATCGGCAAGCTGGCGACGCGGTACACGAACGACGGGAAGAAAGTGATCCTCGCCGCGGGCGACACCTTCCGCGCCGCAGCGGTTCAGCAGCTCGAGGTCTGGGGAAAGCGTGTCGGCAGCGAAGTGGTCAAGGGCAAGGAGGGAGCCGATCCCGGCGCCGTCGCCTTCGACGCCACGGAGAAGGCGAAAGCCGCCGGCGCCGACCTCTTGTTCGTCGATACGGCCGGACGGCTGCACACGAAAGCGCCGCTGATGGACGAGATCAAGAAGGTGCGCAAGACGATCGCGAAGGCGATGGACGGGGCGCCGCACGAAACGCTGCTGGTCCTCGACGCAACGACCGGACAAAACGCCCTTCAACAAGCGACGCTCTTCAAAGAGGCGGTCGACCTCACGGGTATCATCCTCACCAAATTGGATGGGACCGCGAAAGGGGGCATCGTTCTCGGGATCTGCGACGAGCTGAAGCTGCCGGTTCGTTATGTAGGCCTCGGCGAGCGCGCCGAAGATCTGCGTGAGTTCATGGCCGAGGAGTTCGTCGAGGCCCTCTTCGGTCAGGGCGGCGATGAAGCCGCAGCCGCGTGAGCGCCTCCGACATCGAAGCGGAGACCGAAACGGTGACTCGCGAGGCGCTGAGCGCGCTCGATTCAGGATTAATCGCGCAGGACTATCGCGTGGGGGGCAGAGAAGGCGGTTCGTGGATGAGAGACGCAGATATTGTTTGTTCGTTCGCCGTAGCCCACGTAAGCGTCTCGTCCCGGCACTCATCACACGCGGGATCGCTAGGGAATGTCGTTGATTGGCCAAAATCGTGCGTGTTATAGTCCCGCGCGTTTTAGCCAAGTGCCCAATTCCCAACTGTTTTCGAACCGTTAGCAGTATCGCTTTGCGCCCAAAGTGCTCGTCGTTGGAAGGGATGCGGAAGGGGTAGCGATGAAGGCTCGAAGGTGGCTGCGCCTCGTAAGCGCAGCAGCAGCTTTGCTGCTGCTGCCGACTGCGGCACATGCCCAAAAGAAGAAACCGAAGCCTCAGGCCACGACTCCGGCCGCAACCACGCCTGCGCCCGCAGCGCCGGCTGCTGGCGGTGAGATCGAGCTCGATGCTCCTGCTACGCCACCGCCCGGCGGTGACGCGACCGGGGCTCAACCCGGCGCGGAGGCCACGGGTGCGGCTGCTGGCGCGGCTGGCGGAGCCGCCACGGGTGGCGGCATCTGCGAGATCGACCCCTCGGCTTGTCCGAAGCCCGAGGACGTGGCGAAGGCGGCCAACCGCCCCGTCACCGCCGAGGTCTACGCCGTGGAGCAGATCTACGCGTTGCGCAGGCACCGCCTCGAGATCAACCCGTTCTGGGGCTTCACGCTCAACGACCAGTTCGTGAGCCACCCCGGCCCGGGGCTCGGGCTCAACTTCTACATCACCAACGTCCTCGCCATTGGCGTGAGCGGCAGCTGGTACGGCGGCCTCAACAACGACTCGGAGTTCAACTTCGAAGTCCGTGAGTCGGCCCACCTCTCGGTTCCCCTCAACGAGTACCAGTGGGGCGGGAACCTGAACTTCACCTACGTTCCGGTCTACGGAAAGTTCGCGGGGTTCAACAAGTTCATCTTCAGCTACGACGCCTACATACTCGGCGGCCTCGGCGCCATCTCGACGCGCCCGATCCCGGTCATCGACCCGGACAACCGCACGTTCTCCTACCAGCCGAATCTCGACGTCGATCTCGGGATCGGTCTGCGCATCTTCCTCAACCGCTGGTTCGCGGTGACTCTCGAAGTGCGCGACTACATCTACAACGAGAAGCTCGAGAACACGTCGATAGGCCAGGCGCCTTCGAACACGACGGGCACCGGGAGCTACGCGCCGCACTCGCCGCAGGATCCGGGCACCTGGTACGGCGCCGACAAGCTCACGAACAACGTCGCAGCGCAGCTCGGGGTGAGCATCTTCCTGCCCTTTAGCTGGGAATACCGGTTGCCCAAATGAGCGCGCGAAACGAGCTAGAAGCGAAAGCGCTACGCAGGAAGAAGATGAAGATGAAGCGATTCATCTCTGGGCTCGTCGTGGCGATGGGTCTCGCATCGGCCGGAAACGCAGCGGCGCAGGAGATCCTCATCACGGGGCCGCTCGCGGGCGCGCCCGCCGTACGCAAGGAGCGCCTGTATCGTCAGGGGCGCTTCGAGCTCGCCCCGACCGTGTCCTTCACGCTCCTCGACGAGTATCGGCGGACGATCCTCATCGGCGCGCGCCTCCAGTACAACCTCACCGAGTGGCTCTCGATCGGCGTGTGGGGCGGCTACGGCATCGCCAGCCTTCCCACCGCGCTCACGAGCGAGATCGATAGCTCGGCGCCGCGCAACGTGTTCACCAAGAGCAACGTGAACCCCGGCACCCCCACCGACGCGAACAACGGGACGTCGTTCGTGGACCAGACCGCGAAGATGAACTGGGTCGCTGCTCCTCAGCTCCAGTTCACCCCCTTCCGTGGCAAGCTCGCCATCTTCCAGAAGATCTTCGTCGATACCGACGCCTACCTCCACGGCGGTGCCGCGTTCGTCGGGATCCAGGAGCGCGCGCAGTGCGGCTCGAACGGCCAGGTCTCGTGCAGTGACCCGTCGTCGTTCGGGCTCGCATCGTCGACGAAGATCGCGCCGACGTTCGGCCTCGGGCTGAACTTCTACATCAACAACTTCGTGTCGATCGGTCTCGAATACCGCGCGCTCCCCTTCGCATGGGACCGCGCTGGCTTCGACACGCGCGGCGGCGGCAACGACGGGAAGTTCCCCGACAACAAGATCACGTCGGCGGACGACACGTTCAAGTTCAACCAGATGATGACCATCTCGCTGGGCTTCTCGCTCCCCGCTGCGCCGACCGTCAGCGAGTAGTCGCTCGACGGCGAAGGCACCGTTGCTCGCGATGCGCTCTTGCCGTGTGGCGAGCGCGTCGCGTGCCTACGCGCGCTTTCGCATCTGTCCACTCGCGTCGATCGTGGCCCCGCTCGGGAGCGCCTTGCGAACCGCCTCGCGCTTCTCCTCGGGCACGGTCCAACCGTGGGTGACGAAACCGTCGACCAGCCGGTGCTTCACGCGGACGCTCTCCTCGTCGACCAGGCAGTCGAGCAGCGACGGGATCGCTTCTGGATCGCCCTGAGCGAGCATCGCGCCGACGGCGTGGAAACGTGCCGACTCGTTCACGTCGAGCAGGAACCGCTCGACGGCCGCGCGGATGTTCGGCCCCTTGTGCTCCTCGAGCGCAACGAGCAGCTGAATCTTGGGGTCGACGAACTTGGAGTACTCGGTGTCCCACTTGGACAGCCAGAGGAGAAGCTCCTCGACGAGCTCTTCCTCGCCGCTCGTGATCTCCTTCATCACCTTCATCGGCCAGGCCAGGCTCTCGGCCTTGGTCACGAACGCCCGCACCGGCTCGATGGCCTCGCGCCCGGCGCGGAGGATACCGTTGAACGCGGCGTCCTTCTCTTCCTGGTCGGTGATCGAGGGATCCATGTGGAACGTGAACCGGCGGAGCAGTGCGGAGGCGGCATCGCCGGTGCCCATGGCGGCGAGTGCGGCGATCGCTTCCTGCCGGTCGTAGTTCTGCGCTCGCTTGTCGGCCGCGACGTTCGCCCACTTCGCGGCAGGGCTCGCCTTCGGCTTCTCTTCGCTCGTGTCGCCTTTGCCGCGCTTGCTGCTCTTGAAAAGATCGAAAAGACCCATGGATGGCGCTTCCTTTACCACGAACGGCGCCACAATCTTCCCGGGCGCGCTCCAAATGCGCGACGCCCGCGGAGACTCGAGAGTCCCGCAGGCGTCAGCGCAAAGAGTGCAGCCGAAAGGCGGGCTTACTGGGGGAGCGGTACCGCGAGGAGCACGACTTCCTTGTTCCGCGCGTGGACCTGGTAGCGCACCGGTCGTCCGTACTTCTGCGCGGCGTCGCGCTCCATGCCCTGGATGCGCGTCGCGAAGGCCTGCTCGGTGATGTGATCCGTCTGCTCGCCGAGCGCCTTCTTCGCGCTGATGTACTCGCGGAAGATGCGCGCGTAATACCCGGGCGCCGGCTCCGTCGCGAGCGCTTGGGCCGCCGCCGGATCCACCTGCTGCCCTTCACCGATCGCACCTTGCGTGGAGCGATCGACCGACATCGCGTCGCGGAAGTCGGCCGCCGTCGGAGCCTTCGAAGGGCGCCCCTGCTCGTCGGTCGTATCTTCCTCGATGCCCATCAGCTGGTTGAGGAGCTGATCGATCCGGAACGCGAGCCCACCGAGCTCGGGGTGATCGAGCTCGAAGCGCTTCTCCTGCTGGCCGTTGAGGATGGCGAGGAGCCCTTCCTCGAGCATGTTGATCGGTCGGGTGATGTAGTTGCCGAGCATCCAGCCGCCGACGATGACGAGGATGACCCCGAGGATCGCCACGTAGAAGAGCGGCTGCGCCATCGCGCCTGCGTTGTCGATCACCGCGAGCGGTGCCGCCGCGGCGAGCGCGGCGTGCTTTCCGTCGCCGAGACCGTCGAGTATGGCCGCACCGACGTACATGTCGGCTGCGGGGGCCGCGTCGGCCTTGCCGCCCGCGAGGACGCGGCTCACGAGATCCTTCGCAGGACCGCTGACCGCATCGGGAAGAGACGCGGTCGCGTTCGTGGACTTCGCGACGATGGAGATGTCGTTCTTGTCCGGCACGACGAGCGCGAGCCCGCCGCCGGTCGTCTGCTCGCTCACGCGAAGCAGCTCGTCGGCCATCGTGACGCCGATCGCGATCATCCCGGCGATCTTGCCGTCAGCGGTGCGCACCGGCACGTACGACGCGAGGAAGCTGTCCTGGCGATCCTTGTTCGCCCACAGATCGCTCCCGGCACGCCCCTTCGTGAGGGCGTCCTTGAAGGCCGGATAGTCGGCGCTCAGGTCGCGGCCGGCGTTCAAGCTCGAGCCGTTTCGCCCGACCATCTTGCCGCTCTCGTCGATGAGCATCGCCATGGCCGGCGCGATCCCCTCGAATGCCGAGCTGGCGCGTGCGTCGGTCAGGACGTGGTCGCAGAACGACGTCGCGGCTTCCTTGCGCGCGTTGTCGCTGGACTTCTGGAAGGCATCGAGAGCCGCAGGATCGTTCGACTTTTGCGAGAGCCAGCGCTCGGCGCGCAGCGCATCGAGCTGCAGCCGAGCGGCCGCTCCCTGGACGCTGTGTTTCGCGTCACCCAGCAGGACCGTGGGGTTGGTCGCCGCGGTGCTGATCGCCTGGTGCATCAGAACGTACGACAGCAGCCCCACGATGAGGACGATGATGGCGTTGACGGCGATGATCTTATTTCGCACTCTGCCTCCCCTTCGCGTATTGGGCGTCGAGATCGAGCGAGAGCCATGCGCGAACGCGCGCCTAACACTTCGCTGAGATTCGGTTCCACCTCGCTGACGCTTCGCGACTCCGGGCCCCCAGCCCCGCGAAGTGCCCGGAAAGTGGCACGGAAGACGCTATCATCGTGCGAGCGAGCCCGGCAACATCCTCCTCGCGTCTCCGCTCCTTCAGCTGAGTTCTTCCGCGTCATCCGAGC
>Ga0302279_10002470_pt1 | contig 24338 bp, 19 predicted proteins | sample III_Bog_N3_3_FD_194541 | JGI IMG/M metagenome (GOLD analysis project Ga0302279, IMG submission 194541) | Peat permafrost microbial communities from Stordalen Mire near Abisko, Sweden - III_Bog_N3_3 | ecosystem: Environmental > Terrestrial > Soil > Wetlands > Peat | place: Sweden: Abisko... | reverse complement strand
TCGACGTCGGTCCGCAAGGACGACGACGGCTACACCTGGAAGTTCGACCCGCGCGTCTTCGAGAAGGCGTCGCGCTCGAGCCTCCGCGACTACTTCGTCTCCGCCCGGTGCCGCCTCGCGGTCGTCCGAGGCTCGGAGAGCACGGTCCTCCCGAAAGACATCGCCGAGTACATGGTCGGGCTCCTGCCGGGTCGGGTCCCGCTCGTCGAGGTGCCCGAAGCCCACCATCACCTGATGTTCGATCAGCCCCTCCCCTTCCTCGTCGCCATCCGGACGCTCCTCGCCGACTGGCAGTGCTCTCTCCCAATTCTCAAGGCGTCGGTCGGCGAAGCGCCGACCTCCTTCCTTCCGTGAGAATTGCGGGGAGCGCGGCCGCTCCCCCGACCCCAGCCGAGAATCACGCGAAGCGTCGTCCCGCCGGCCGTTGCGGTGAGAATTCTCGCCGAGGTAGGCCGGCGCACGCGACAGACAAGCCTCAACTTTGCGCAGTGGCTGGAATTGCTGCACAATTCTCCCCCTCCTCCATTGACCGTGCGCGGGGTGCGCGCGACAACGGAGGCGAGGTCGGGAACTTATGGCTCATCGAACACAGCTGGGTTTCGTCGTGCTTGCGCTGGTCGCGGGGTGTGGCGGCAAGGTCCTGAGCCTCGACGGCGCCTCCGGGGACGTCACGTTCGACGGGGGAGACACCCTGCGTACGGACACGGGCGTCGGCGTCAGCTCCGGTCATTCGGGCCATTCGGGCAAAGATAGCGGCGTGATCATCATCTCTCGCACGGACGCTTCGGTAACCGTCGGAATGGACAGCGGGGTCATCTCCTTCCCTCCGCCGCCCCAGGACAGCGGGATCATCGTCATCGAGATCGACGCGACCGTCTCGAACCCACCCCCGCCGCCTCCTCCTCCCCCGCCACCACCCCCGCCCCCGCCGCCTCGGGACAGCGGCATCATCATCGTCGGGATGGATAGCGGCGTGATCTTGCCCCCGCCTCACGACAGCGGCGTGATCATCCGCACGGACGGCGGAGTCATCGTCCCCGTCGACGCCGGGTCGAAGGACGCAGCCTCGAAGGACGCGGGGAAGGACTCGCCCGTGTCGACGACCATCCCGTGCGGGACCAGCAGCTGCAACATCGACACGCAGGAGTGCTGCGTCACCTTCGGCGCCGGGCTCGGGAGCTCGTGCGTCGCGCAGGGAACCTGTCAGGGGGGTGCCGGCCTCAGTTGCACGGGCTCGTCGAACTGCACCAACGGCGAGGTCTGCTGCGTGGGCGCGGGCCTCGGCGGCGCATCGTCGACCTGCCAGGCGTCCTGCGGTGGCGGCCTTGGCGGTGGCGCTCAGCTCTGCAACACCGACAGCGACTGCCCGACGGGCGACACGTGTCTGATGACGCCGATCGGGATCAACATCTGCCGCCCCGGCGGCCACGGCCCGCCGCCGCCTCCTCCGCCGGGGCACTAGAAGCCGGCGTCGGACGAGCACAGCCGCGCGTGTGAACCCGCGGTGCGAGCCCAGTGCCGATCCGTCGCGCTCACCGTGGGCTTACGCCCACGGCTGTGACGGCTGTGATCGTTCCTTAGTTCGGACGGCTAGAACGCGAAGCCGAGGGAGCCACCCGCTCGGCCGGGGCCGACGTCGGGGGTGAAGTGGAGGACGCCCGCCCTGGGGGAGGTTTCCTGCGACGGGTGCTTGAGCAGGAGATAGATGCCGACGGCCGCGCTGACGACGCCGAGTCCACCGACGACCGCGCCCGCGGCGATGTTCGCGGTGCCCGCGGAGCTGTCGGAGCTCGCCGCGCTGGTGTAGTTCGTCTTGTTGACACCGCTCAGGGTCGCGGCCTTCGACGTCTCGTCGCTGCTCTGGCTGCTGTAGGCAGCCCCGCGACCGATCAGGATGCCTCCGACGACGACGGCAGCGATGCCGGCGCCACCGAGGACGTACGGGAGCGGCCCGCGCCCGTGCGCTTCGGGAGCGGCGTCGGGCCTCAGTGCCGCCTGACCCCCCTCTCCTGCGACCGCGGGATGGGCGGCCTCGTCGACGAGCGGCGGGACCTCCTCGCGATCCATCGTCTGGTCCGGCCCGAGCGTGATCGTCCGCGACCACGGCTGCTTGCTGGGGGCAGAGACGATGATGGTGTGGGTCCCCGGATCGAGCGGGATGTCGGTGCCCCAGATGGCCGTGCCGAGCGGCTGGCCGTCGATCTTGACCTCGGTCTGGAGCGGCGGCGCCGCCATCTCGAGCCGCAGGCGACAGAGGACCTTCTCGAGCGCGGCGGCGTGCTGCGACGCGAACGCGGCGCGATCGGCCTGACCGGCGCGCGTCGCCTGCCCCGCGACCTCGGTGTACTCCGCCCACGCGGAGGCCGTCTTCTTCTCCTTCTCGTGGCAGACCGCGAGGTTCAGCAGCGTGCCCAGCGCCGGGCGCAGTCGCTCGCTCTCGGCGAACTTCTCGCATGCGAGGTGGGTCTTGCTGTCGTCGGTCTTGCTCGCTTCGAGAAGGTCCTGCCCCTCGCGGAACATCTTCTCCGCGATGACGACGTTCGGAGACCCCGCCTGCGCGTGGGCCTGCGGCGACACCGCGAAGCTCGCGACGGCTGCGAGGACCGCGACGGCGGGGAAGGCGACGCTGGTGCGGCGGGCGTGGGTACGACCAATCTGCGTGGACGGGTTCATCGTTCTCCGTTCCTCTAGTTATTGCGCGCTACTGCGCGCTATTGCGCGCTGCGATCTTTGGTCGGGTCATAAACGGTCGGTGCTGCGGTGGGCGCGCCCTTCTGAGGCTGCGCGGCCGGCCCGGACTTGGTTCCGCCCGCAGCCCCCGGCGACGGACGCGTCGCGACCGGCGGCGTGGCGCCAGGCGTGCCAGGAGCCGTGCCAGGAGCCGTGACGGCAGGCGTTCCGGCGCCCGGTGTTCCCGCCGTTCCCGGCGTCGGCGTCGGTGTCGCGCTCGACGGGACGTCGCCCGAGGCTGCGCTCGGTGGCGCACTCGCGCTCGGCGCGGGCTCCGTGGACGCGGCGCTCGCGGAAGGTGCCGCCGACGCGCTCGTCGCGGGAGCGCCTCCGCTTGCGCTCGCGCCGGGAGAGGCAGCGGCCGTGGTGGAGGAGCCGTGCGTGCCCTTGAGCGCGACGAACCCGACGCCCGCCGCGATCGCGAGCATCACGACGACCACGCCGACGACCTTGCCTGCCCCGCCGCTCTTCGGAGGAAGCCCTGCGTCGCCCCACGCGGCGGCAGTCTGCCCACCAGGAACTCCGCCGCTGTTCCCTCGCCCCGCCGAGGACGCGCGCGGGTCTCCCAGCGGGATGGGCGCTGCGGTCCCCGTCAGCGTCGCGAGCGAGCGGCGAACGTGCTCCGCCGACATCGCGCCGAAGGGAGACGCGAAGGGCGCGAGCGCGTCGGCGAGCTGCCCGACGTTCTGGAAGCGCTGGTTCGGATCGCGACGCAGGCACGCGAGCACGGCCTGGTCGAGACCGGGCGGGGCGTCGGGGCGGAACGTCAGGAGCGACGGGGCGTCCTTCTCGAGGATCGCGGCGAAGAGCTCGCCGACGTTGTCGCCGTCGTAGGGCGTGCGCCCCGTGAGGAGCTCGAACAGGATGATGCCCAGCGCCCAGATGTCGGTCCGCGGGTCGACGCTCTTCGAGCTGCGGAGCTGCTCGGGAGACATGTAGAGCGGCGAGCCGAGCAACGCCTTCGTCGAGGTGAGCGAGGGGTTCGTCCCCCCCATCGTGTCGGTCGCCTTCGAGATGCCGAAGTCGAGCACCTTGACGATGTCGGTCCCGTCCTGCTGGCGCGCGAGGAAGAGGTTCGCCGGCTTGAGGTCGCGGTGCACGAGGTGAAGCGCGTGCGCGTGCGCGAGCGCCTCGAGCGACTGCAGCACGTAGTCGACCGCGCTCTGCAGCGGCAGAGGACCTTGACGCTCGAGGAGCTGCCCGAGGTCGCATCCCTCGAGGTACTCCATCACCATGTACGCCTGGTTGTGCTCCAGCGTCCCGACATCCATGACGCGCGCGCAGTGCGAGTTCTGGATCTTCGCGGCCGCCCGCGCCTCGTTCAGGAACCGCGCGACCGCCTCCTGGTTGGACGCGATCTCGGCGAGCAGCACCTTGATCGCGACCTTCTGCCCGAGGATCTCGTGGTTCGCCCCATAGACCGCCCCCATGCCGCCCATGCCGAGCAGCTTCTCGATGCGGTATTTGCCCGCAAGGAGATCGCCGACGTTGGGAAGGCCGTGATGGAGGGGGTCGTGGTTCGTCATGGCACTGCAGCGCTCAGTGGTTGAAGAGCTCGAGGACAGGATTGCCCTGGTTGTCACCGGCGACGACCAGGATGTTCCGGTTCGAGTCGACCCCGATCGCACCGCCGATCACGTTCTTTCCGGTGAACACCACGTTGACGAGCCCGGGCCCGCCGCCGGCGTCGCTGCCCGGCCCGAACGTCGTGTCGATCACGCCCGCCGTCGTCAAGCGAAGCGCCGCGGGAGACTGGAGCGGGGCCTGGATGTACCCCGAGAGGACGGGCTGGCCGTCGCACTCGAGCGCGAGCTGGAAGTGCGAGTACGCAGGAAACTGCTGGAGCTTCCGCGAGACGAAGATCCCGGGCGCTCCGGCGTCGTCCTCGAGACCGCCGAAGGTGGTGTCGAGCACGCCGGCCGAGGTGTAGCGCGCGACGGCCGTGAAGCCCGAGGCGTAGACGCCTGCGTTCGTGTGTGCGACGCCGCCGACCGAGGCGAGGCCGACGACGAGGATGGATCCGTTCGCCTCGACCCGCACCGCCTGCCCGTAGTCGTTCACGCCTGGCGACGTGATGATCTGGCCCGGGACCGTCCCGCCCGCGTTGAACGTCGTGTCGAGCGTGCCGTTGGGCTTGTAGCGGCGGGTGATGAACTCGCGGTTCTTGAACCCGCCGTCGCTGGCGGTGCCGAGCGTGGTCCCGACGACGACGATGTTGTTGCCGTCGACGGCGACGTCGCTGAGATCCTGGAGCGTGGTGTCGGTCACGTACCCTGCAAACGCGCCAGTCGGGTTGAAGTTCTGGTTCGACGACCCGTCGTTGTTGAACGAGGCGATGAACCCTGCGTTGTCTCCGCCGACGACGACCGTGGGGTAGGCGGCCGTGGTGCCGACGACGTAGAGGACGCCGGCCGGCGTGATCGCGACGGACTGGCCGATCTGCGCCTCGGGCGGCGAGCAGGTCGCGCCCGTCGTGCACGTGCCGTACGGCGCCGCCGGAGTGGCGCGCACCTTCCCGGCCTTGCCGAAGGTGTGGTCGAGGACACCCGTCGGGAGCACGCGAACGAGCGCCAGGACGGTCGTCAGCGGGCTCGCGTCTCCCCCGGCGGCCGCGTAACCGACGAGGACGACGTTGCCCTCCGCATCGAGCGCGCCGCCGAGCGCGGCATCGGCCCCGCCCGCAAAGTCGATGCACACGGTCCCGCTCCCCGGGCTCCCCGCCCCTGCGTCGTCCGCACCGAGACCGAAGGTCGTGTCGGCGAGGCCCGAAGGCAGGAAGCGCGTGACCGCAAAGTCCGCGTTCGAGTTCGACGCGACGCAGTTGTTCCGCACGCCGATGACGTAGATCCGCCCCATCCCGTCGATGAGCACGTTCTCCGGCGTCGCGGCCCCGATCGAGCCCTTGTCGCCGCCCGCGAACGTGGTGTTCACCGTGCCGGGCGCCCCGCCGTCGTCGTGCGCGAGGCCGGTGTTGCAGATCCCCGTCGCGTCGATGCCCGCGTCGTGGCCCGAGTCGTGCCCGGCGTCGTGGCCGCTGTCGACCCCGGTGTCGTGGCCGCCGTCGTGCGACGTCGTGACGTCTTCCCCGCTGTCCACGGGGTGCTTCGCGTCGACCCCGGTGTCGCCGCCGGTCTTCACGTCGACCTTCGCGTCCGGGGTCGTGGCGTCGCTGCCCGCCTCTGCCTTCGGGTGGGTGGCGTCACCGCTGCTGCTGCTCGACCCTGCGTCGACCAGAGCCGGTTCGGCCCCGACGCAGGCTCCGAGGAGGAGCGTGAGAACAACGGGAGTGGTTACGGCGAGGGATATTCTCATTCTGCCCATGTTGGTCGAATCTAGCTCCGGATGAGTGGTCGCGATCATGAGCTTTCCGTGATCTTTTCTACTCCGAGCGGAGAGCGAAGTGGATCTCGATGTCGCCCCGCGCCCTCCCTTCAATGGATAGCGCGGGCGAGCATGAGCGTTCGTCAACGTTGGGTGATCGTTGCGTGAGGGCGCTCGACCAGGCGACCCGTTCGCGACGACGATCCGCACGACCAACAGCCGATCTCATGGGAGCCAAGACAGGTCCCGGAGGACCGTGGCACGGTTTCGTGGGATCAATGATCCATCTTTCAGGACACTACGTCAGTCCCCAAGGATGAAGCAGAAGCCCTCGATGATGGATCGATGGTCCTGAAGGACTTTCTTTCACTCCTATGGGAGTGTTCATTTGTCCCACTGCATGCTCATTCAGTCCTCCAGGAGCCTGCCGCACTCCTTTCGGAGTCTTCGATGCTCCTTTTGGAGCATGGCCCCATCCTTCAGGAGTCTCCCCCGTCACCATGGGACCGTCCGATACTCCCTCGGGATTTCGCGCTCATCGGGTGATACCGTGCCTCGCGGAGGCGGTTTCAGATGCCGACGTACGCCCGATCGCTCACGGACGACCAGTATGACCAGTTCCGGACCGCGCTCCCCAAGTACTGCGCGAGCACAGTGCTCACGATCGGCGGCCAGTCGTACACCGCGGCGGCGCTCGAGGCGCTGATCACGGGGGTGCTCGGCGCGCGGGCCGCGGTTCCGGTCGCGAAGGCGGCCTGGCTCGAAGCGATCGCGAAGATCGCGGCGCTCGAAGCCAGCGACGGCAACACGATCAAGCAGGCACGCGAGGTCGTCGCCGTGATGCTCAAGCACGACCCCGTGGCGCTCGCCGAGCTCGGCATCGAGCCGAAGGCTCCGCGCGCCCCGCTCTCGACGCATGCCCGTGCGCTGGCGACGGAGAAGCTCCGCGCGACGCGCAAGGTGAGGCAGACGAGGAGCAAGAAGCAGAAGGCGAAGATCAAGGGGAACGTGACGGGCGTGACCATCGCGCCGGTCGTCACGACGGACCCTGCGGAGGCGGGCGAGACCGAGGATCCATCGCTGCCTCGCTGACCGCCTGACGAGTGCGCAGACGCGCGCGTTGAAGCGTATGATTGCCCGATGTCGCTGCACTTCACGCTGAACGGGACACGACGCGACCTCGAGGTGGTGCAGGGGGAGTCGCTGCTCGACGCGCTGCGCGAGCGATGCGGCGTGACGTCTCCGAAGGACGGCTGTCAGCCGCAAGGCCAGTGCGGGTGCTGTCTCGTGCTCGTCGACGGGCAACCGAAGACGAGCTGCGCGGTCGGCGCGGAGAGCGCGCTGGGCAAGGACGTCCTCACGCTCGAGGGGCTCTCGGAAGAGGAGCGCGCGATGACGGCGCGCGCGTTCACGGCGGCGGCGGGGCTGCAGTGCGGCTTCTGCATCCCAGGCATCGCGCTCCGGGCCAAGCACCTGCTCGACAAGAAGCCCAACCCGACGCGGGACGAGATCGCCAAGGCGATCGACGTGCACCTGTGTCGCTGCACCGGGTACGTGAAGATCGTCGACGCCATCGAGATGCTCGGGCGAGCGCGCCGGGGTGAGCCGGTCCCCGAGCCCGTCACGGACGCGCACGTGGGGTCGTCGTACCAGCGCTACAAGGGGGACGCGCTCACGCTCGGGGATCGCCCGTACGTCGCGGACATGACGCGCGAAGGGATGCTGCACGGCGCGGTCTTGCTGTCTCCGCACGCACGCGCTCGCCTCGTCTCGCTCGACGTCTCGAAGGCGCTCGCGCTCCCTGGCGTGCATGCGATCGCGACCGCGGCGGACGTCCCGGGAGAGCGCTGGTACGGCATCCTCTATGCGGACTGGCCTGCGTTCGTCGCGGTCGGCGAAGAGGCGCGCTACGTGGGGGACGTGGTCGCGGCGATCGCGGCCGACGACCTCAGGACCGCCCGCGCGGCGCGAGCGCTGATCGAGGCGACCTGGGAGAAGCTCCCCGCGGTCGTCGATCCGTCGGTGTCGATCCAGCCCGACGCGCCGCGCGTGAACCCGAAGCACGACAACCTGCTGTCGCGATCCAAGATCAAGCGCGGCGACGCCGAGGCGGCGCTTGCCGCGAGCGCGCACAGGGTGTCGGGGACCTGGCAGACGCAGCGCATCGAGCACCTCTTCCTCGAGCCCGAGTGCGCGCTCGCCGAGCCTCGTCTCGGCCCGATGCCGACCGACGGCAGCCCGCAACGACGCACGCTCGCCCTCTACACGCAGGGGCAGGGCATCTTCGACGATCGTCGCCAGGTCGCCGGCATGCTCGGCATTCCCGAGGAGGACCTCTACGTCGAGCTCGTCCCGAACGGCGGCGCGTTCGGCGGCAAGGAGGACATGTCGATCCAGGCGCAGACGTCGCTGCTCGCATGGATGACGAACCGGCCGGTGAGGCTCGCGCTCACGCGGGAGGAATCGATCCGCGTGCACCCGAAGCGCCACGCGATCACGATGCACTACGAGGTCGGGTGCGACGCCGAGGGGAGGCTCACGGCGATCCGCGCGCGCATGATCGGAGACTCGGGCGCGTACGCCTCGGTCGGCGGCAAGGTGCTCGAGCGCGCGGCGGGCCACGCCTGCGGGCCGTATCGAGTGTCGAACGTCGACATCGAGGCGGTCGCTGCCTACACGAACAACCCTCCGTGCGGCGCGATGCGAGGCTTCGGCGCGAACCAGGCGTCGTTCGCGATCGAGGGGTGCCTCGACATGCTCGCGAAGAAGCTCGGCATCGACGGCTACGAGATGCGCGCGCGGAACGTGCTCGTGATCGGCGACATCTTCTCGACCGGGCAGGTGCTCGAGAAGTCGGTCGGCGTGAAGCGGACGCTCGAGGCGCTGAAGCCGGCCTATTACGAGGCGAAGGCGGCGGGCAAGGCGGTCGGCATCGCCTGCGGCATCAAGAACTCGGGCATCGGCAACGGCGTCCCCGAGTGGGGGAAGTGCCGGCTCGTGGTCGAGACCGACGGCACCGTGTCGCTCTACAACGGCTACACCGAGATGGGGCAGGGGCTCCTCACGATCCTCGCGCAGTTCGCCTCCGAGGTGACCGGCCTCCCGGGCGCGGTGTTCCGCCCGAAGGTCGACTCGACGTTCGCGCTCGGCTGCGGGCAGACGACCGGGTCGCGCGCGACGATGTTCGCGGGGCGCGCGGTGAAGAGCGCGGCAGAGAAGATGAAGCTGGTGCTCGACACGGGCAAGACGCTCGCGGAGCTCACGGGTCAGGTCTTCGCGGCGGACGAGGTCACGGAGGACACGACCGCGCTCGGGGCGGACGTGAAGAAGGTGAAGACGCACACGGCGTTCAGCTACGCGACGCAGCTCTGCATCCTCGACGAGAAGGGGGAGATCGAGCGCTTCCTCGCGGCGCACGACGTGGGGCGCGCGATCAACCCGGCGCTGTGCACCGGGCAGATCGAGGGGTCGATTCACATGGGGCTCGGGTACGCGCTGACCGAGGAGCTGCCGTGCATCGACGGCATGCCCGCGACGTTCAAGCTGCGCGATATCGGCGTGCTCCGCGCGCGGGACATGCCGGTCATCGAGGTGATCCTCGTGGAGGACTACGAGCCGGAGGGGCCGTTCGGCGCGAAGGGGGTCGGTGAGATCGGTCTCGTGCCGACCGCGGGCGCGGTCGCGGCGGCGCTCGAGGCGTTCGACGGGATCCGCAGGATGACGCTGCCGATGAAGGACTCGCCGGCCGCGAAGGCGATGAGCGTCGGGCGTCTGAAGGGGGATCGAGGGCTCTTTCGGTGATGAGCGCTGTCGAGAGCGCCGGCGCGGTCAACGCGCACACGCACCTCTACAGCGGGCTCGCGTCGCTCGGGATGCCGGCCCCGTCGCGGACGCCGGCGAGCTTCGTGGAGATCCTCGAGCTCGTCTGGTGGCGGCTCGATCGCGCGCTCGATGAGGCGTCGCTCCGTGCCTCGGCGCGCCTGTACCTCGCCGAAGCGCTGCTCGCCGGGACGACGACGCTCGTCGACCACCACGAGTCGCCGGCGTTCATCGACGGCTCGCTCGACGTCCTCGCGGAAGAAGCCGACTCGCTCGGGGCGCGTCTCCTCGTGACCTACGGCGCGACGGAGCGAAACGGCGGGCGCGACGAGGCGAAGCGCGGGCTCGCCGAGTGTGCGCGCTTCGTCCGCGCGAACCGCTCCCCTCGGGTGAAAGGGCTCGTCGGTCTGCACGCGTCGTTCACCGTCGGCGACGACACGATCCGTGAAGCCGGCGCGCTGGCCCGCGAGCTCGGCGTGCCCGTTCACGTCCACGTCGCAGAGGCCGAGTCGGACGTGATCGACGCGAAGGCGCGCGGCTACGACGGTCCGCTCGAGCGGCTCATCGCGCTCGACTGTCTTCCGCCCCGATCGATCGTGGCGCACGGAGTCTGGCTCGACGCCGCCTCGGTACGGCGCGCCGACGAGGCCGGAGCGTGGCTCGTCCAGAACCCGCGCTCGAACGCGAACAACCGCGTCGGCTATCCGAAGGCCCTCCACGCGAGCCTGCACGTCGCGGTCGGGACCGACGGCTTCCCTGCCGACATGGCGGTCGAGCACCGGAGCCTCGACGACGAGGCGACGCGAAACCACGACCCCGCGGACCGCGCGACGCTCGACGCGAGGCGCGCGGGCGCATCGAAGCTGGCAGCGCTGTTCGACGACGGGGCGAGCCGCGACGTGGTGACGCGCGAGGGCGAGCGCGAGCGCGTGAAAGGAGTCGTGGTCGACGGCCGCACGCTCGTCGAGCACGGGCAGCTCGTGACAGGGGACATCGAAGAGATCCGTGCGCACGCACGGGAACAGGCCACCCGACTTTGGTCGCGGATGGCCGCGCTCTGACCGGAGAGAGAGATTCGCATGAGCATGCTGTCGGTGAATGGGAACCGCCTCTACCGGTCGCTGGCCGCGCTCGGCGAGATCGGCGCGTACGACGCAGGCGACGGCGTGACGGGGGTGTCCCGCCTGGCGCTCACGGCCGCGGACGGCGAGGGGCGTCGCCACGTGGTCGCGAAGATGCGCCAGGCAGGGCTCGTCGTCACCGTCGATCGCATCGGCAACGTCTACGGGAGGCGGCCCGGCAAGGACGACTCGCTCGCGCCCGTGATGCTCGGCTCGCACATCGACTCGGTCGCGACCGCCGGGCGGTACGACGGCTGCCTCGGCGTGCTCGGCGGGCTCGAGGTCGTCGCCACGCTGAACGACGCGAAGCGCGAGACGCTGCGCCCGATCGTGGTCGCGTTCTTCACCGAGGAGGAGGGCGCGCGGTTCGGCACGGACATGCTCGGGAGCGCCGTCGCGACCGGGCGCATCCCGCTCGAGCAGGCGTACGGCCTGCGTGACCGCGCGGGCAAGAGCGTGAAGGACGAGCTCGACGCCATCGGCTTCTGCGGCGACGAGGACGAGCGCCTGCCTCCGCCGCACGCGTACCTCGAGTGCCACATCGAGCAGGGCCCGATGCTGCGCGCGGCGAACCTCGACATCGGCGTGGTCACCGGCGTGCAGGCGATCTGCTGGCACGAGCTCGTGATCGTCGGCAAGAGCGCGCACGCGGGGACGACGCCGATGTCGCTCCGCGCCGACCCGGGCGTCGCGGCCGCGCGCATCAACATCGCCATCCGCGAGATGACGTCCTCGGGTCAGTACGGAGAAGACCTGCGCGCGACGATGGGGGTGATCTCGCCGCATCCGGGGCTGGTGAACGTCGTGCCCGGTCGAGTCGTGGCGAGCGTCGACATCCGCAACCCGGACGACGCGATCCTCGCGCGCGCCGAGGCCGACGTGGTCCTGCTGTACGACCGCGTCGCGAAGGCGGAGAAGGTGACGATCACCCACAGGCGAACGGCGCGAACCCATCGCGTGCGCTTCGACGAGCACGTGCAGGCGCGGGTCATCGCCGCAGCGAGGGCGCGGGGGCTCTCGCACGAGCCGATCGTCTCGGGCGCCGGTCACGACGCGCAGGAGATGGCGCCGCACTGCCCGTCGGGGATGGTGTTCGTGCCGGGGGAGAACGAGGGGATCAGCCACAACCCGCGGGAGCATTCGACCGAGGCGCAGTGCACGAACGGCGTGAACGTGCTGCTCGACGTCACGCTCGCGTTCGCGGACGAGAGCGGCCTTCGATGAGCATGCTCCGCGCCGCGATGACAGAGACGGTGAACGCGTATGCCGCCATGCCCGCGCGCGTGGAGGACCTCCACACGCTCGAGGGGAAGCTGGGCGACGTGCGGCGGGCGAACGTCGATCATCACGTCGGGCTCATCGAGGCGGCCGCGGCGCTCGGCGTGAAGGCCATCTGCCTCGGCGAGCTCTTCCCGGGCCCCTACTTCGCGCTCCGGAGCGACCCGATGTGGACGGCGCTCGCGGAGGACGCGTTCGAGGGCGAGACCGTCACGACCCTGAAGGCGTGCGCGCGACGCAACGACGTCGTCATCGTCGCGCCCATCTACGAGAAGGACGCGACCTCGGGGAAGCGCTTCAACACCGCGGTCGTCATCGACGCCACGGGCGACGTGCTCGGGACGTACCGGAAGACGCACATCCCCTACGGCAAGAACGAGCAGGGGGCGTTCCACGAGAACCTCTATTACGAGCGCAGCGACGGGAAGAACCGGCTCGGACCCGCGAACGTCGGGACGAACCCCTACTTCCCCGTCTTCGCGACCAAGGTCGGCAAGATCGGAGTCGCCATCTGCTACGACCGCCACTTCGAGGGGGTCGTGTCGTCCCTTGCAGAGGCGGGCGCGGAGCTCGTCTTCTCCCCTGCCGTGACGTTCGGCGCGAAGAGCCAGCGGATGTGGCGGCTCGAGTTCGCGGTCGACGCCGCCCGCCACAACGTCTTCATCGGGGGGAGCAACCGCCTCGGCGTCGAGCCGCCCTGGGGGCAGCCGTACTTCGGAGACAGCCACTTCGTCGGACCGAACGGGGCGATCGAGGGGGTCGGTGCGCACGCGAACCTGGCGATCGCGGATCTCGATCTCGGGGAGCTGTCGCGCGGCGACCCTGCGGGGTGGAACCTGCCGCGGGATATCCGGTACGACGTGTACACGCGGCGGAGGTGAGCGCGTGACGGAGGTCGTCCAGCACGAGCCCGAAGCCGCACGCGCCGCCCGGAGGAAGCGCTGCGACGACCTCCTTGCAGGCAAGCTCCAGTCGCTCGAGTTCGTCACCGATCTCGATCTCCACAATCTGCAGCTCGGCGACGCGGAGATGTCTCGAGTCTTCGACCGGATCGAGAGCGCTCTCGGGATCGTCGCCCTCCGGATCGGCTTCAACGTGCTGCGCGAGGGCGCCATGCGCGCGCTCGCGCAGAGCCGCCTCTCCGAACGACTCGAGACGCTCGACCTCACGGGCAACGCCCTCGGAGGCGCCGGCGTGGCCGCGCTGTGCGAGGGCAGGTTCCCGCGGCTTCGCGAGCTCTCGCTCGGCTGGTGCCGCCTCGGTGATGGCGCCGTCGTGCCGCTCGCGGCGAGTGCAAGCATGCCTGCCCTTCGCGAGCTCACGCTCCGTCGCAACGAGCTCGGTGACGAGGGTGCGCTGACGCTGGCGGCGTCGACGGCGCTCCGTGCGCAGCTGACGCGGCTCTCGTTCGACTACAACGACGACGTCACCCGACGTGGGATGGCCCGGCTGCGAGACGCGTACGGGGACGCCCTCGTCGACTGAGGGGGACGGTGGGCCGGCGCGGCGACTCCACCCGCCCTCGAGCGCCCCCCCGCCTCGCACTGAGCACTGGTCTCATCTCTGCGGGTCGCTTCGCACGGTATCCATCTCGCGACGGACTGACTCCACCCCTCCGGCTCCCCGCCTCGCAGGCAAAGCGGGGAGAGCGAGCAACGCCAACCCCCCCTTCACGTTCCCCCCGCCTCGGTACACAGCCGCGGGTGTCAACCCGCGGTGAGGGCCCGGTGCCGATACGTCGCGCTCACCGTGGGCTTACGCCCACGGCTTTGGGGGAGCAGACGGCGTGGACGAGGTCGATGTTCTCGAGACGGCCTCTGAAGGCTGGGCGGCGCTGATCCGGCCAGGATGAAGCCCGCGACGCGGGCTGCCTGCGTGCACGAGGTGTGACCGAAAAGCGGGAGCCCTACCGGCATGGCGGATCTCGCTTCACGTCGTGCGACGGCGCCGCCCAGTGCCAGCGCCATCTGGAACCCGAGGATCAAGCCGAGGATCGGAAGCAGCGCGGTCACGCCGCCATCCTGTCACACGCCCTCCACTGGCGGATCGCCGAGGCTTTCCCTAAGCATTCGCTTCTCATGACCTTTCTCGACGTCACCCGCGTCTACCAGCGCCCCCTCCCCTCGACGAGCGTCGGCGCGGGCGCGGGACTGCGCACGGAGCTGCATCACTTCGACCTCGTCGTGCCCGATGGCTGGCAGCAAGGGACCGGGGCGTTCGGGGGATGGGTGATGGCGGTGCTCATTCGCGGCATCGAGGCGGTGGTCGCCGAGCCGGGCCGCGCGCTGCGCTCGCTCACTGCGGAGATTCCTGCGCCGGTCATGGTCGGCGAGGCCACGCTCTCGGTCGAGGTCCTGCGGACGGGGGCGAGCGTCACGACCGTGGCGGCGCGGCTTCTGCAGAAGGGGCAGATCCAGGCGCATGCGGTCGCCATCATGGGCACGCCGAGGATGCTCGAGAACGCCGACGACCACGCGGAGATCGCGCGGCCCGTCGTGACGAGCTGGCGCGAGCTCGAGCCGATCCCTCCGGACGTGCCGAACGTCCCGGTGTTCTCGCGCCACTTCGAGTTTCGCCTCGTGGACGGTCTCCCCTTTCGCGGCGCGGCGAAGAGCGGCGCCGTCGGGTGGATTCGCATGCGCGACCCTGGCCCCGTGAAGGACGCCGCGCTCGTCGTGGCGCACGTCGACGCCTGGTGGCCGGCGGAGTTCGCGCGGATGAAGTCACAGAGGCCGATGGTGACCGCGGCGTTCTCGCTCCAGCTGGTCGGCGGGCCCGAGGCCTGGAAGACCGACGCGCCGCTCCTGCACACGTCGCGCTCGCTGGCCGCCCGCCAGGGGTACGTCACCGAGGTGCGCGAGCTCTGGACGGAGGACGGGGAGCTGGTCGCGCTGAACGAGCAGACGATGGTGATCGTGAAGTAGTCGTCGGCGCGGAATATTCCCCGGCCGCTGTGCGTGAGTGGCGAGAGCCCGCCGCTACGCCTGGATGTATGCTCGTGGCTCTCGCGCCGTCCAACGACACATCGCCATGATCTCGCGCTCGCGTTCTCCAGTGGTGCTCTTCGCGGCGGTGGCGCTCGCCAGCCTCACGGGGCTTCGTCCTGCGGCGAGCGCGCCCGCGCCGGCAGCCGCTGCGGGCACCCGCACGCTCGACGACTATCGCCACTTCCGCATCGCGTCGATCGACCTCGTCGGCCGCATCCCCACGCGCGACGAGCTCGCCGCCTTCGAGCGCCCCGACTTCGACTGGGATCGCTGGGTCGAGTCACACCTCGAGGGCTCCGCATACGTCGAACGGCTCACGCGCATCTACATGGACGCGCTGCGGCTCGAGCCCAATCTCAACTTCACCGCCGTCCCGTCGCAGCTGTACCGGCAAGAGATCACCGGCCCCGACGGCAAGCCGGTGCACGTGCTCTACCGCGGCGGGCAGCGGCGGCTCCGCGAATCGACGGACGGCGACTTCTGCCTCACTCCGGACGAGACCGGCCTCGTCGTGCGCCCCATGGCTGCCGCGGTCGGCACTCCGAAGAAGACTTCGAAGAAGGCCCTCGACACCTACACGGTGGAAGTGAAGCCGTGGTGGCTCTATCGCGACTACAAGGCAGAGCACCCGACCGAGCGCTACAAGCAGGGATGGGCCAATCCTGACCCGCAGTTTCGTCCGGTGGACGCGCTGCTCGACGAGCCGAACGGGAAGCCCACCATGGAGGTTCGCGTGTGCCGCGAAGAGGCGCACGAGGCCCCCGAAGGGCACATCTACGCGAGCGGTCGCGCCAAGCCGCCGCCGACGTCGTCGCCTCTCCCCGGCGGCCGAGCGAAGGCTGCGCCGGTCGATACGGCGTACGCGATCAAGCACAAGGGGGAGGCGATCGCGTGTGACACGCGCGAGGGGCTTTCGATGGCGGTCGATTGCGGCTGCGGGCGAGGGCTCGAGCGATGCACGCCGAACTCGGGGACGGGCGACACTCCGGCGTTCCAGTACCCGAACCACATGCCGCTCGGGCCCGACCTGCCGCTCGACAGCGCGGGGCAGTCGGCGCTCCGCTGGTATCCGTACTGGTGGTCGCGCGAGGCGGTGCACTTTCTCGGATATCTCTTCGCCGAGGACCGCGACTTTCGCGAGGTTCTCACGGGGAAGGAGACCTGGGTCAACGGGCCGCTCGCCCAGTTCTACAAGACGGTGCAGCGCGGCGCGTGCTGCGGCCCCGAGGCGAACTTCGGTATGCACGGAGAGACGGAGCCGCTGTTCGACCCCGCGCGCGTCCCTACGGATCTCTTGCCGCACGATGTCGACCGATGGGAGCGCGTGGCCGATCGCGGGGCGCACGCGGCGGGAATCCTGACGATGCCGATGTATCTCGAGAAGTACGCCTCTGCGCGGGCCCGCGCCGCCGCGATCTACAACGACTTCCTCTGCAAGTCGTTCAGCGCCGGGCAGGCCGAGCTCACGCCGTCGGAGGACCCGGACCTCACCCGACGCCCGGGGTGTCAGACCTGCCACGCGACCCTCGAGCCGCTCGCCGCGTACTTCGCGCGCGTGGAGCCGGCGAGCTACGTGTATCTGCCCGAGTCGCTCTTCCCGCAAAAGGCCGCGACCTGCAAGAAGGACAAGGCGGGGAAGATGAACGGCGCGTGCAATGCCCTCTACGATGTCGCGTTCTTCGACGACAAGGGGCCGACTCTCCGGAGCGCCCATGCGTCGCCGGCGCACGCGAGCGCCGGGCCTGTCGGTGCCGCCGCCGACCTGACGCGAATGCCGGAGTTCGCGTCGTGCGCAGTCCAGCGCGTGACGTCGTCGTTCCTCGGGCGGCCGACGACTGCAGACGACGCGCGCCTCTTGCAATCGCTCACGAAGGACTTCGTCCGGTCGGGCTTCCGGATGCGCTCGCTCGTCCGGGGCGTGGTCCTGTCGGACGAGTATCGCCGCGCGAACGATGACCGCGTCGACGCGCCGCCTGTCGGAACGGAGGCGCGCTGAATGCGACCTTCGCGCGGATTCCTGGTCGCGTCGCTGTTCGCGGCATCGCTGTCCGCGGGGTGCGCCGCGCGGCTGCCCGAGCACGTGCAGGCGGTCTCGCTTCCGTCGCCGGAGGTCCTTGGCGTGACGGCGGAGGACTCGGCGCCGAAGGCGGATCTGCGGATGATCCCGCCCGAGGCGTACATGCGCACGTATCTTCAGCTGTTCGGTGGCCTCGCGCCGCTCGACGCGCAGAAGCTCGCGCGGGGCAAGGAGGGGGCGCAGCTCTTCGACAACTGGGACGCGTATGTGTCCGCGCTCGGCTTTGCGGACTACCGCACCGACATTCCGCGTCTCACCCAGACCAACGCGCTGATGGTGGCGACCTTCGAGCGGCTCGGGGTCGCGCTCTGCGACCGGGCCGTCGAGCACGACCTCCGCGCGAAGCCGCCGATGCGAGAGCGCGCGATCTTCGCGTTCGACGTTCTTCCCGCGCCGGGGGTCATGGACGAAGGCGCGTTCGGGGCACGGTTCGACGTCCTCCACCGGACGTTCCTCGGTTATCCGCGACGCCTCGCCCCCGCGGCGCGCACGACGCGGTTCTTTCAGCTCTATCGCGATATCGTCGGGATGCATCGAACGGCCGATCCGAAGTCGCGATTCACTCCGGAAGAAGCCGGCTGGGCGGCGGTTTGCTACGGCCTCGTGAGGCACCCGGAGTTCCACCTTTACTGAGCGAGGACGCGCGCGCATGACGACACGGCGAACATTCCTGAAGGTGCTCGGTACGGGGGCGGCGGCCGCGATGGTGGGCTTGCCGCCGCTCAGGTCGATCGCCGATATCGGCCAGGCGAACGACGGAGAGTTCTTTCTCTTCATCCACGCCGCGGGTGGCTGGGACGTCACGCTCTGGGCCGACCCGCGCAACGAGGCGCGCGGCATCCTTCACCCGGCGTCGACCGAGAACACGGACCCCTCGCAGGTGCGGCTCTGGCGAGACGCGCCGCTCGAAGGGGGCGCGAAGACGTTCGAGCTGATACGGCCGCCCGGGTCGAGCCTCGTGCTCGGTCCAGGCGCGGGGGGTCTCGTCGACATCGTGGACCGCATCACGATCGTGAACGGTCTGGCGATGAACACGGTGGCTCACCCGGACGGCGCGACGTTCTCGGCCACGGGTCGGCACCTCCAGGGCGGTCGGGTCGCGTCGCCGAGCGTCGACACGATGATCTCGAACGAGCTCGGGAAGGAGCAGCTCTTTCCCACGGTCTCGGTGCGCTTCCCCTCGGCGTACGTCGGCGACAACCTCGATCGACGCGTCGTCCCGCTCACGATCGGCGACGTCGGATCCATCAGCCGCACCCTCTCGCGCACTCAGCTCTACGACGCGAACCCCGAGCGCGACCGCGTCACGGCGCTGCTCTCCCTCGAAGCGGAGGACCTCGCGCGGCGCTCGACGTATCACGACGTGGCGGACGGCATGCGCCTGCAGTACGCGAGCCTCCAGCGGATGCTCGCGAGCAACCTCGGAGACGTCTTCAGCGCCGAGGGGCTCAAGACTGCGCATCCCGAGCTGACGTACAAGACACGCTTCCTCGGCGCCGCGGCGCTCGACGCGGCGTTCGCGATCGAGGCGATGAAGCGCAACGTGGTCCGATGCGTGAGCTTCGCCGCCGGCAACTTCGACACCCACGCCGGGAACTACAAGACCCACGCACACGCGCAGCAGGAGCTCTTCGATCTCGTCACCGCGACGCTGCGCAGCCTCGACGCCATCCCTCACCCGACGAAGGCGGGCGCGAAGCTCTCCGAGCACACCCACATCCTCGTGGTCAGCGAGTTCTGCCGCACGCCGCAGATCAACCTGGGCAACGGGCGCGATCACTATCCGAACAACTCGGCGCTCGTGATCTCCCCGCGGTTCAAGCCGAACTTCGTCTTCGGCGCGACCGACGCAGACCAGCTCCTGCCGCGACCGGTGAAGCGCTTCATCGACGGGGAGCGCGCGATCGCGCCGCCAGACCTCCTCGCCACGTTCGTGTCCGCGTTCGGGATCGACCCGCGCAAGTACATGCGCGATGGCGAGATCGTCCCCGAGCTCCTTCGAGCCGCAGCGGCCGCATGATGCGGAGAGAGACCGCGCTGTTCGGAGCCCTGCTGCTCGCCTCCGCGTGCGCCGGAGAGCTCCCACGCGCGGAGAACGGCGCGCCGATCGCATCGCTCGTGGTGCGCGCGGTCGAGTGGAACGTGAACAAGGTGCCGCTGACGGCCGTGCGCGGCGTGGCCGACGACGGGCCGGTGGTGGTCGTGCTGAGCGATCACGCCGCCAGCGTGTTTCTGGCGGGAGCGCTCGTCGCGACCGACGTCGCCCACGAGGGATGGACGAGCGCCGGCGTGCTGCCGGGCGCCGATGGAACGCCGCGCTGGATCCTGGGTGTCGATGGCAAGGGGCGCGTCGAGTACCTCCGCAACGGGGCAGCGTTCGAGGACGTCTCGCCGCGCTACGGGCTCGATGGCGTCCCCGTGCGGGCGCTCGCCGCGCTCGGGGGCAAATCCGTGGTGCTCCAGCTCGATCGCGAGCTCGCCGTCGCCGACGGACGGCACGTGACGCGCTTCAAGGCAGGGCCGTTCGCGCAGGTGGTCGCGGGAGCCGGGCTCGCGGTCGGCGTGAACGCTGGGGGGCTGCAAGTCTTCCGGACGAACGACCGCAGCGTGTCGTCCTACCCGTTGCCTCAGGTGACCTCCGCGGCGGTCGGACCCGACGGAAGGGTGTACGCGGCGACGACGACGGGCATCTACGCGAACGATGCGGCGGCTGGCCTCTCGCTCGTGTTCCGCGATCCTGCGGCGGGAATCCACGGGCTCGTCGCTTCGGGCAACCGCGTCTGGTTCGCCGACGGACGCGAGCTCGGCGTCGTCGACGGCGACCGGGTCGCTCTCACCCACGGCGCGCATCTCGGCAGCGACGCGCGCCTCGCCGCCTCTGCGAGCGGAGACGTCTGGGTCATCGACGACGTCGGCGTGACGCGCTACCAGCCCTCGGTCGCGACTCCCTCGGAGCAGGCGCGCTGGAGCACGATCATCGCGCCTGCCTTCGCCCGCTCCTGCGCGGCGTGCCACCTACCTGGGGGTCGCGCGGGGCTCGACCTCTCGGTGCCTGCGGCGTGGGAGACGAACCGCGCCGCGATCCTGCAGCGGGTCGTGGTCGCGAAGACGATGCCGCCGGACGGACGGCCGATGCTCGAGAGCGACCGGGCTGCCGTGAAGGCGTGGGGCGACACGGGCGCCGGGAGTCACTGAGCGCGCGGAGAGAGCGGTGCGCGCGACGCGGTTTTTCCGCTATGGTGGGCGCGGATTTTCCGGCGTCGTCTAAAGGCAGGACAGAGGTTTTTGGTGCCTCTTATCGGGGTTCGAATCCCTGCGCCGGAACCATGATCTAGCTTGTTTTTGGCTGGATTTCGGATCGTCGATCCGCCGTGGCCTGTATGTGGCCTGTGATTCGGTGCCTCGACCGCACGGAGCGGGTCGGTCGAGGGGAATGCCCCGCGTTTCTGGCGGGTTTCGAAGGTCACGTCTTCAGGGCGCGGTTCCCTGCTGGGACGCGTCCCTGGTAGGCCCTGACCGGACAGGACGCCGAGATTCTGCGGGCCGGCCTAGGAGGAGCGATGCTCAGCCGGGAGCTTCCTGTGTCGAGGAGACGAGCGGCGCGACCTTCCGTCCCCGCACGAACCACGCGGCCACTTCGCCCTTCCCCTTCACGGTGATCGTCCCCCTCGACTCCAGATCGAACGCGTCCTTCAGGGGAACGTCATCGGGTCGGCGTCCTCGGAGATGATCGAGACGATGCCCCCCAACGAGGTCGCCATCGTCCGCCTCGACCCAGGGCTCAAGCTCGCGAGGTAGACCAGTGCGGGGTTTCGGTCGAGCTGGCCGGGCTCGACGCCCACGGCGGGGAAGCCCCGTTCGACCCGCGCCAGATTGCTTTCGGGAAGGATAGTTCTCGCGGGTAAACTCATGCCCTCACTAGACGTCGAGGGAGGGGCGGATCAACCGCGCCCTCCGCGATGAAATTCGCGTCGCGAGAATTTTCCTCGATTCAGCGTCGCCTTCACGAGGCTACTTCCTCGGCTTCCGCTTCTTCTTCGCCTTCTTCGCGATCGACTTCCTCTTCGCGACCTTCTTCCCGGGGGCCTTCTTCGCCAACCTGGCGTTGAGCGTGGCTACGTCCTTGAGGAGGTAGAGGATCGCATCCTTGAACGCCCCATCCGCGTCAGAAAGGTTCGTCACTATCGCCGCTACAGCGGCTTGGTGTTCTGCGTTCGTCTTGTCAGCCATGGCTGATCTCCCGAGGACTCTTCATGGACCCCGGACGCTTCGGGTCTGGATGCGAGATTACTCCGTCGGCTCGTGACCCCCAAGAACGCAAGCTCTGTCGCCGTCGGCGGACGCGGCTGCTCAAACCCACCGCCCGAACCAGCGACCCGTCAGGGGTCGATGGTGACCTCGGCCCAGGTCTCGACGGCGTCCACCATCACTTTAGCGCGCAGAACGAGGGTGCCGGTGAGGACTTCAGCTCGATCGGTGGAGAGCGCCTCCCAGACGACGGTCGTGGGCGGGCCGTCGGGAGAGGGGCAGAACCGCAACGTCCCGAGAGGTCCCAGGATCGGTTCGAGCCAGGTACGGACCCAGAGCGCGGAGATCCGTCCGTCCCACGTGAACTCGATTCGGGTCCTCTGGGGGACGTCTCGGACGACGATGGCGGCGTCTCGAGCGTGACGGTGGGCAACGCGGACGGCGACGGGGTCGGGGGACATGGCGAGGGCCTCCACTATGAGGCGGCGGCCAAGGAGATCCTCAAGGATGCCCATGGCGTGACCCAGCTCCGACTCCGGGTCATCATCTGCGACTGCATGTCTACTCCGGCCCCCGAACTTGCGAAGCCTCACTGGGTGTCGAGGTGCCTCACGGAGCCGTGGGAGGTCCGGGATAAGGGCAAGCGGATGCTCCACTTCTTCGACCTTGCGACGGAGAAGGTCAAGAAGCCCGTCTCCTCATCGAAGCTCTTCCGCGAAGAGCGCGGGAGGCTCCGAGAGTTGGAGGAGCAACTCAACAAGCTCGTCGAGACCCCGATCATGCAGGCACGGGCCGCGCTCCTCGCTCCTGGCCAGGTCGAGCTTCCCGACTGGAAGACGCACCGGGCCATCGCGCTCATGCTCTTCATCCAGGCGCAGAGAGCCCGTGCCCGAGAGATGCAGAACGACGAAGCCCTCGCCCGGCTACTCCTCATGGAGGACGACCAACTAGACCTGATCGTCGGGCTGTTCATGCAGGACATGAAGCTCGTGCGCCTCGGGAACTCCGTACCGGAGTACGGCCTCTTCTACCCTGACGGCGGACTGTTCCCGTTCGTGACAAAGGATGCCGGTTGCGTCACTGGGTGGGCCTGGGGCATCGCGGTCCCCGTCACCACTTCGATTGCCTTCGCGTACGTGGCCGACACGGCTGACACTGAGTGGTTGTTCGAGCAGTGCGGCACGACCCATCACCTCCAGGCGTTCTCTCTCGCTGGACCGAAGGTGTCCCGAGTCGTAATCCCCCCGACCCTCGTGAACCACGCACGGCAGGTGTCAGGCTCGTTGGCGTCCTACCGGACCCGCATGCGCGAGTACGTGGACCAGTTGCAAATCTCGCGCGAGGTCCACCTGAAGCAGCTTCAACTTGGGGGCATGCGACTCGCGCTCCGAGGCAAGCATGGTGTTGGTGATGGCACCCAGAGGTACCGGGTTGTGGACGACACGACCCCGGGTGTCTGATGCCAGTCGTCCGCATGTTCTTCATGAGAAAGTTAGCGGATCCGCGCCTCCCGCCAATGTGCCGGTGCGGCAATTGCGGCCCTGTCGTTGCCAAGGTCGCCGTACCCGACAATCTCGGCACAAGCGCATTCGGGGCGGCGTTCGACCTCGACCGCCACATACCCGAGTCCATCTGAGAGAAGGTCGACCTGGAAGAACGTGGCCGGCATCCTCGAAGTGGCCGTAAGCAGGCCGATGGCGTAGCCTGCACCCATTGCTCCAGCCGTGGTCGTGAGGTGGCCGACCGTGAGCAACTGGGGAAGCTCGCGCCAATACATCTCGCCAACGCGGTCGTGGTCCCGAGCCTCCCTCGCTTGCCCCCGCCGCGCTTCTCTCTCGCTCTCGGGCATAAGCTCCGCAGTAAGCCGCCAAGTGTCGACGAGGTTTCTGCAATAGGCGCAGGGCAGGCCCGGCTGGTACACGACGAATTGGATGCACTGGGCGGTCACGGCTCCCCCAGACCCGTCAAGCTGAACTCCGATGTCGATAACGGGAACAAGGTAGCGATACGCCAGCTCGCTGAGCCCCACCCTAGAATGCATCGTGTCGGTGCATCCCAGTACGAGGTCAGACCTGGACATCCAGTCGATCGCGAGCGGCTGCAGGCAGTTGCCATCGATCGCGACGACCTCGATGTCGGGGTTTACTCGGCGACACATGTCTCGAATGATATCGACCTTCGTCGGTGGATCGGCGAGGTGCGCCGCCTCGCTTCCATGGAGACGCTCGATGTTGCTGGGCTCTAGCACTTCGGTATCGATCAGGACGACTCGGCCCACGCCAGCACGAGCCAGAACGTGAGCGGCAGCGGATCCGGTTCCGCCGACCCCGACTACCGTGACGGTCGATCGCCACAACCGCTGCAGTGCTTCTACGCCGTAGAGAGAGGCGGCCCGTGACGTGCGGGTGCGGAGACCGGAGGGTACGGGCTTGTCTTGCGAGGGCCTCTGCACCTCGGCCCCCGCGATCATGACCTGGTCGACGTCGTAGAGATGCTCTCGAAACCATACGCGGCCGGAGAAAAAGCGCACGGTCCCGGACGTAGAGAAGATGAGGCTCGCGTAGGGGCGGTCGTGAAGGAAGCTGCCGAAGTACTGGCCGAAGTACGCGTCCATATCATCATCGACCTCGCTAGTGCACCGTCGTCCATCCGGAATTAACGCTTGTGCCGGTCGGTTTCGCGGGGCATGGGTCGAGTCATCAGGATCAGGTTGAGCATCGAGGAGCGGGAAGAACTGGAAGCGCTCGTGGGGCGCCC
>Ga0302279_10002463_pt1 | contig 24392 bp, 16 predicted proteins | sample III_Bog_N3_3_FD_194541 | JGI IMG/M metagenome (GOLD analysis project Ga0302279, IMG submission 194541) | Peat permafrost microbial communities from Stordalen Mire near Abisko, Sweden - III_Bog_N3_3 | ecosystem: Environmental > Terrestrial > Soil > Wetlands > Peat | place: Sweden: Abisko... | reverse complement strand
ACGTACTTGCCGCCCGAGACCGAGAAGCCGCCGGTTCCGGCGTTGTTGGCCCCGGAGCTGAAGCTGCTGTCATAGTAGGCGGGACCGCCGGCGGCGCTGCCCAGCGCCAGCCGGTCGAGGTGGGCGAAGCTGCGCAGGTCGCCCAGCACGTCCAGCCCCGATCCTCCCGCCAGGGAAGCCGCCGCCGAGGCCAGCTCCGCGCCCTCCATCGGCGACAGCTGCGAGGCGGACGAGCCGAACAGCACCTGCGAGAGCACCTCGTCGGTGGGCAGCACCGGGCTGGAGGTAAGCGTGATGGTCGGCTTGGCGGCGGTGCCCTGAATGTTGATCACCGCCGTCAGCGACGGGTCGTCCCAGGTGGCGGTCAGGTCCAGCCGAATCTCCTCGGCCGCCGTCGCCAGATGGATCACCCCGCGATTGTCGAACTCGAACCGCTTGCCGGCAAAGTCGTAGTCGCCGCGCACGACATTGGCCGTCCCGGCCAGCACCGGCTGTGCGGTGCTGCCGGTGACATGGGCGTCCAGCGAGACTTCCAGGTTGAGGCCGCGGCCTTTGAGGAATATTCCCCGCGCGGCCTTCAGGGTCACGTCCAGGTCGACCGCCGGCGCATGGTCGGACTCTTGGCGCAGGCGGCCGCCGACGCCGATCTGCCGGTTGATCTCGACGACATCCATTGGCGTCACGCCAGACGGCACCGGCGGATTGGCGGCCACGTCGGCGCGGCCGACGGTGAGCGCGCCGGCCAATTTCACCTTGCCGTCGGCGGCCCGGTCGATGGTCGCCTGGCCGGAGGCGGCGGCGGTGGCGACGTCGTTGTCCAGCAGCCGGAAATTGTTCAGTGTCAGCTTGAAGTTGCTGGCGCCCGCTCGCGCCAGACTGATCACCCCGGATCCCGATATCGTCCCGCCGCTGCCGTCCTGGCCGGAGAACTGACTGACGTCGACGGCGTTGTCGGCCAGCCGCGCGCTCATGCTGACGCCGCGCAGCTTCAGCCCGGTCTCGCTGTCGCTGAACTGGCCGTTGGCGATGGTCGCCTCGCCCTCGGCGCGCGGGTCGGCCAGGGTGCCGGCCAGCGTGCCCTGGGCCTTGATCTGTCCGGCCAGCCCCCGCTCGCCGCCCATCAGCAGGTCCCACAGCGGCTTGACCTCGCCCTGGGCGGCGAACTCGCCGTGCATCGCCTTGTTGCGGACGATGGCGATGCGGAACGGGGCAGCCGTCGCCTCCGCCGGCAGCACCAGATGGGCGGTGCTGCTCAGGCCCTGGGCGTTGCCGAGCTGGGCGTCTAGGGTCACCTGATCGCCGGCCAGCTGCGCTTTCACCGTGCCGTCGACCATCGGCTGGTTGGTCAACCCCTTCTCGCCGGCGCCGGACAGCTTGGCGTCCAACGACCCGGCCAGCGTCTGCCCCTGGCCGTTCAAGCTGAGGCTGGCGTCGAAGCGGCCGGTGAAATCCTGGTCGAGCAGCTCCAGCCCGACATCGGTGAGTTCCGCCTTGGCCACCAGGGTGTCGCCGACCTGCCGCGCGTCGATCTGCGCCCGGCCCCCGCCGACGTCCGCCAGCGCCGAGATGGAATTGCCGTGCGGCCCGAATTTCACCTCCGCCGGGCTGAGGGTCTTGAAGTCGGCGGTGCGCACGCGCCCAGAACCCTCGAAACTGGCCGCATAGTCCGGCCCAGCCGCGGCGAAGACGCCCTTGCCGGCGATCTTCCAGGCCCCGTGTGTGGTGTAGCCATTCGCTTCGCCGCTGTAGGCCATCGCCCCCATCGGTCCCTCGGCGCTGACGTTGGCGGCCTGGATGATGACCCCGCCCTCGCGGGTGGCGGCGTTGCTGGCGGTGGCCTTCAACGACGCGTGGGCGCCGCCGGGCGCATCGACGATGATCAGCCGGCCGGCCATCTGGCCCCGGGTCAGGAAGGCGCCCGGCCCGACGCTCACTGTCAGGTCGCTGGACGACGGCTCGCCGCTGCGCAGCGAGATCGAGCCCTCCGCGTGCAGCCCGCCCGCCTCGGCGTTGAGCCCCGTCAGGTCGATCCCGTCACTGGCAAAGCGGAAGCCGGTGTCGGCCTTCGCCGGGCCATAGGGACTCTGCGCGGCCAGGGTGAAGGCCCCGTTGGTGTCCGACGGGCCCTGCAGGAAGCTCATGGTCACGTGGGCGGAGGTCAGCGTCAGGCTGGGCAGGTTGATGGCCGCGAAGTCCGCCGCGAGATCCGCCCGCGGGTCGGTCAGCGTGCCGGTCAGGTCGCCCGAGCCCTTGCCGTCGCCGGCGATCTCCAGCGGCCCGACGTCGAACGGCCCCTTGGCGCGCCAGTCGAGCTTCAGGTTCAGCGCCCCGTCGCCGCCGATCCGGCCGATGGCGTTGACGTCACCCGCCGCGCCGGCCAGGTTGGCGTGGCCGACCTCAGCCACGTGCCCGTCCCAGGTGGCGTCACCCTTCAAGTGCGGCGACGCTCCCAGCAACCGGTCCAATTCGCCCATGCCGCTGACGAAGTCGCTCGCCCCGGCGTCGAGGGTGAAGGCCCACGGCTTGTCGCCCTTGTCCTGGGTGGCGGACCAACTGGCCTTGATCAGCCCCTTGGCGCCCGCCCGGGCGGCGGCGAGGTTGGAGAAACTGGCCTCGCCCTTGAAGCTGAGGCCACCGAAGAGACCGGTCTGGCCATCGCCGGTGACCTTCAGCCCCGGTCCGTCGACCGCGAGCGATTTCATCAGGAGGCGCCCATCCGGCAGCCAGTTGAGCGTCGCCGCCCCGTGCGGCCGTGAACCCAGCAACGCGGCCAGCAACCCACTCCCCTGCCCGCCCAGTCCGGTCATGTCGGCGGTCAGGGTCAGCGCATTGTTCTTCTGCACGAACTTCACGGGCCCGCGCACCTGGGCCAGCGCATAACCGTCAGCGGCAGGCGCATCCAGAGTCAGGTCGCCAGCCAGGGTCCAGCGATCGGCCTGGCCAGCGAAGGTCCCCACCAGCCTGGCCCCCTTGGTCGGCGGCCAGCCGAGCACCGACGCGATCGACCGGGCGGTGATGGTCACCGCCCCGCCCTTCGGCGAGGTGGTCAGCCGGCCGACATCCGCCTCGCCATGGCCGACGATGTCGACATTGGCGGAGGTGACCGACAGATCGGTGTTGAAGAAGCCGTCGGCGGCTTTCACCCCGGCGATCTGGAAACTAGCCTGCGGGCCCAGCATCTTCTGGTAGCCGCTCAACCAGCGCGAGGCCGCCAGGGTCACCTGGCCTTGGGCCGAACCGCCCTGCGGCGTCCAGGCGCCGGCGCCCTGCAGCGGAACCACGCCGCCGACGCGGCTGGTGGCCTGGAACTGGCCGTGGCTGATCGTGCCGCTGGCGCTCGCCGAGACAAAGAACGGCTGGTCGGCGGCCAGGCCTAGCGCGCCGGCCATCGCGCCACCCTCGGCCTCATGCGCCTGCAGGCTCAGCTTGACGGTCTTGTCTCGACCCAGGTCGAACACCCCGTCCAGCCGATCCCCGGCGTGGGTCAGGCTGACGGCGGTGATCTTGCCCGCCGCACCCCCGGCGCGCCTCAAATCGAAGCCGCCGTCGATATCGTAGAGGCCGTAGCGGTAGCTGAACGCCGGTAGCAGCTCGATCCTGGCCCTCAGCCGGCCGACATGGACGCCAATCGAGGAAGCGCCGCCGGGCGTGCGCGGTCCCAGCACCGGCTGGCGCAGGAGGCTAAGGCGGCCGGCGTCGATTTCGGCGGCGTCGATCCGGCGCGACAGCAACGCCCAAGGACTCCACCGTACCCTGAGCAATTTCAGGTCGATCCAGGCGCCCTGCGCGTCCAATACCGTCAGATGCCGGACGGAAAAGTCGCTGAATACGTCGCCATCCAGCCCTTCGACGTGCAGGTGGCCGTAGCGGCCGAGGCTGAGGCCGTTGAGCTCCGCCTCGATCAAGCTCCTGCCCGGGCCGGTCATCGCCCCGAAGCGGACCAGCCCCGCCAAGGCGACAAAGGAAGCGACCGCCAGCAGCGCCACCATCAACAGGGTGCGGCCGAGCCGCCGGCGACGTGGCGGCGGCGGAGCGGCCTTCTCCGGCGGCGGGACGGCAGTCTCGGTCAAAAGCTCTGCCCGATACTCAAATAGACCTGCACCACCGGATCGCCGTGCTCCCGGTTGAGGGGGGTCGCCACGTCGACTCGGATCGGCCCAAAGCCCAGATCGTAACGCACCCCGACGCCCGCGCCGATGCTGACATGGTTGAAGTTGGGCACCACGATCTGGCCCAGCGAGCCCGCATCGACGAAGGCCGCCACCCCCCAGGGACCGCTGACGTGCTGGCGCACCTCAAACGAGGACTCGAACAGCGAAAGCCCACCGGTGGGCGTGCCGTCGGACAGTTGCGGCCCCACCCCCTGATAGCTGAAGCCGCGCACCGATCCGCCGCCGCCGGCGAAGAAGCGCCGGTCGGTGGGCACTTCGGGGATGGACCCGCCGAGGATCGAGCCCACCTTGACCCGCGCCGCCAGCACCGTGCCCGGTCCCACCGGCCAATAGCCCGAGGCCTGCGCCTGCACCTTCACGTAAGGCAGCGTCCGGTCGCCGGTGATGAAGGTCGGCTCCGCCTGCGCCTGCAACCGCCAACCGCGGGTCGGGTTCAGCGGGTCGTTGGAGCGGTCGAGGGTGAAGGCCGCCAGGCCGCTGACGATCACCAGCTTCAGCGTCTGGCCAACCGCGATGCCGTCGGGGTTGATCGCCGTCTTTTCATTGGTCCGGTCGAAATCGACGGCGCCGCCGACGGTGATGTAGGTGGTCTTGGTCCACAGACGCACGACATCGGTGCGCAGCTCGGCGCCGGCGTCGTTGTAGGCGGGGGTCTCATCGGCGAACAAGTCGCCGCCCATCTTCAGAATCTGGTCGGGCCGTCGCCAGTCGGGAAGATCGAGTTCGACGTCCAGCTTCTGCTGGATCTGCGCCAGCCGGGCGGTGACGGTCAGGGTGTCAGCCCGGTGGAAGCGGTTGTAGACAATCCACTTGGCGTCGACGCCGGCGCCTTCGGTGGTCGCGTAACCGCCGCCCAGTTCGATGGTGTGCGGCGGCCTGTCGCCAAGACTGACGATCACAGGCCTGAGGCCATCCACGGTCTTGTCCTGCGGGGCCAGGGAGACGGTGATCGAGTCATAGACGCCCACGTCGCGCAGGCGCTGCTCCAGCTTGGCCACCTTGTCCGGATCGTAGATGTCACCCTTTTTCCAGGGCGCCAGGGTGGCGACCCAGGCCGGGTTGGTGCGGCCCTCGGTGACCACGTCCAGGCCGCCCAGGCGAACCAGTCCCCCGGAGGCGATGTGGAAAGTCGGCTCGACCGTGTGGTCCAGGTGGTCGACCACTACCTCGCGCGGATGCACGACGGCGTCGGCGTAGCCGCGCTTGCGCACCGCCGCCACGGCGCGGCCCTCAGCGGCGATCACGTCGGCGGCGCGGCCGGGACCGCCGGGCTTCAGCGCAATGGCTTTCTCGGCGGCCTCCAGCGAGGCGTCGTCCGGTGGCGTTCCGTCCCAGACCAGCTTGGCCGGGACCAGGGTCGAGCGCGGGCCGAGGGTGACCCGCACCAGGGCGTCTGGCGCGTCGCCCTCGGCGACGTCCGGCTGGACGTCATAGTCGTAGTAGCCCTCCGAGCGCAGCACCTCGATCACATCCTCGCCGGCCTGCAGGGCCCGGCGGCGGGCGTCGACGCGGGTGGCGGGCTTGGCCTTGGTCACGCCGATGGCCCGCTGCATCTCCGCACGGAGAGCACGGTCGAGCTCTCCCTGCACACGCGCCTTGGGCACGTCGGCCCGGGCGAGGACTGGCGCGACGATCAGGAGCAGCAGCGTCGAGCAGGCGAAGGCCGCGACCCGAATTCGTCTCACTCACCCGCTTTCTTGTTCGGCCCCTCTTGCGTCCTGTAGTGCGCGCCGCTCCAACTGTCACCGGTCACGGGGACGCAGCACCCTTCCCACGCCCGTCGAAACTTGCACAAATGCTGGGCGCTCGGGCTGTTGCGGCCTAGGGCTGCGGGGCGGAGGTTGCCAGCGGCGCCGCCGTCGGCGGATGGAATGGAGGGACGACGCATCGCCATACGCATGAGTTCGGACGAAATCGTGGCCAGAGACCAGTCGATGGAGGAAACCCTGCCGCTGACGCAGGCCGCCTATCTGCCCGGTGTCGCCTATGACGAGATGTTCGAGCCGGCCGGCGGCGTTCGCGCCCATTACGAGCTGCTGCAGGATCGCATCGCCAGCCTGGGCTCCGACGAGCTCGGCGAGCGCCAGCGCACCCTCGAGCGCTCCTTCCTGTTGCAGGGGATCACCTTCACCGTCTACGGGGCCGAGAGCGCCACCGAGCGGATCATTCCCACCGACCTGTTCCCGCGGATCATCCCGGCCAAGGAATGGGCGACCATCGAAGCGGGGCTAACCCAGCGGCTGAAGGCGCTGAACTTCTTCCTCGCCGACATCTACGGCGATCAGAAGATCCTGATGGACGGCGCCGTGCCCCGCGAACTGGTGCTGGGCGCGCCCTCGTACCGGCGCGAGATGCAGCACATCTATGTGCCGCACAACGCCTACGCCAACGTCTGCGGCAGCGACCTGATCCGCGGCGAGGACGGCGTGTTCGTGGTGCTGGAGGACAATCTGCGCGTCCCCTCCGGCGTCTCCTACATGCTGGCCAACCGGGACGCGGCCCGCCGCACCTTTCCGGGCGTGTTTCGCCAGGCTGGCGTCCGCCCGGTCGAACGCTACCCCGACCTCTTGCTCTCGACGCTGAAGAGCATGACCAGCGAGTGGACCAGCGACCCGCAGGTCGTCGTGCTGACCCCCGGCGTCTACAATTCCGCCTATTACGAACACGCTTATCTGGCGCGCCTGATGGGCGTGCCCCTGGTCGAGGGCCGCGACCTGGTGATGCACGACAACCGCGTCTATATGCGCACCACTTCGGGCCTGCGGCGCGTCGACGTGATCTACCGGCGGGTCGACGACGACTTCATCGATCCCCTTACCTTCCGCCGGGATTCGTCCCTGGGCGCGGCCGGCCTGTTCAACGCCTACCGGGCCGGCAACGTGGTGATGTGCAACGCCCCCGGCACCGGCGTCGCCGACGACAAGGCGCTCTACGCCTACGTCCCGGACATCATCCGCTACTACCTGGCGGAAGACGCCATCCTGCCTAGCGTCGAGACCTTCCTCTGCCGTGAGCCTGCCCAGCTCAGCCATGTGCTGGCCAACCTGGACAAGCTGGTAGTCAAGGCCGTCGGCGCCTCCGGCGGCTACGGGATGCTGGTCGGTCCGCACGCCTCGCAAGTCGAGCGCGACGAGTTCGCCGAGGCGCTGAAGGCCGACCCCTGCAACTACATCGCCCAGCCGACCATCCAGCTCTCCACCGCGCCCTGCCTGATCGACAGCCGCATCGAGCCGCGCCACGTCGACCTGCGCCCCTTCATCCTCTCGGGCGAGAAGGTGGTGGTGACGCCGGGCGCGCTGACCCGGGTCGCCCTGCGCCGCGGCTCTCTGGTGGTCAACTCCAGCCAGGGCGGCGGCTCGAAGGATACCTGGGTGCTCGCCGACGACGAGCTGCGGCCATGATGCTCGCCCGGGTCGCCGACAGCCTCTACTGGATCGGCCGCTATATCGAGCGCGCCGAGCATGTCAGCCGGCTGGCCGCGGTGATGCTGAACGCCGCCCTCGACCGCACCGAGGGCGCGGCGCAGACCGGCCGCATCGCCCTGGCTTCCCTCGGCGAGACCGATGTCGACCGGGCCGAGGAAACCTACGAGAGCGCCCGCAACCTGGCCCTCGATCGGGAGGACCCCGGCTCGGTGCTGGTTTCCCTGGCCAACGCCCGCGAGAACGCCCGCCAGGTCCGCGACCAGATCACCACCGAGACCTGGGAGCGGCTGAACCTGCTCTATCTGCGGGTCACCGGCCCCAACACCGCCGAGGCTTTCGACGACGACCCCGCCGGCTTCCTGCAGGAGATCATCGCCGACCTGCACCTGTTCAAGGGCGCCGTCGACACCACCCTCAGCCACGGCGAGGGCTGGCGGTTCCTGCTGCTCGGCGTCTACCTCGAGCGCGCCCAGCTGATTGCCCGGCTGCTGGAGGTCTGTTTCGACGACGGCAAGACGCCGGCGGTGGTCGAGCCGATCGCGCTGATGAGCCTGCTGCGGATGGCCTGCGCGCTGGAGCCGTACCTGCGGGTCTACACCGCCGACATCAACCCGCACTTCATTCTGGAATTCCTGCTGTTCGACGAGGACTTCCCCCGCTCGATCCGCTTCTGCACCGCCCGCATCGAGGACATGCTGACCCAGCTCTCCCGTCAGGCGGGCGCGGGCCGCTCCGACGCCCTGCGCCTCGCCGGCCGCCTGGACGCACGCCTGAAATACGCCGACCTGGACGAGGTGGAAGCCACCGGCGCCAGCGCCCTCTTGGCCGCCGTCTCCGCCGAATGCGGCGTGATCCACGAGGCCATCTACGAAAACTTCGTCGCCTATCCCCTCGAACTCAGTCTGCCGGCGTGATGGGTCAGCGCGTTGGCCGAACACCCCTCACCTCACCTCTCCCCGTCTTCGCCGGAGAGAGGGATACTGATGGGTCGGCGACCACGCCCAGGCGGTCCATCCGATTCCCCGCTCTATCAGTATCCCTCTCCCACCCCAGTGGGAGAGCTACGGTGAGGGCCCGCGCCGGCGTTGAACGGACAAGGCTCTGATGCTCCTCGAAATCCGTCACGTCACCCAGTACCACTACGCCGGCCCGGTGCGCGAAAGCGTCATGGAGCTGTGGATGCAGCCGCAGAAGTCAGCCACTCAGCGCCTGGTGAGCTTCTCGCTGGAGCTGGATCCGCCGGCGCAGCTGTTTTCCTACGCCGACAGCTTCGGCAACGCCGTCTATCACTTCGACGTACCGCAACCGCACGAGCGGCTGGACATCGTCGCCCACTCCGCCGTCGAGACCCAGGCCCCGCCGCCGCTGCCGGAATCCCTCGACCGCGGCGAATGGGATCGGGTGAAGAGCGATTTCGTCCAGGGCGAATGCTTCGATTTCCTGCGCCCGCACGGCCACGCGGTGATGACCGACGCGCTGGCCCGCTTCATCGACGAGCGCGGCATCGCCGAGCTGCGCCACGCCGACCCGCTGAGCGCCGCCGTGCGCCTCAACCGGATCATCTGCGACGCCTTCGAGTACGAGACCGGGGTCACCGGCGCCGATAGTCCGATCGACCATGCCCTCGCCGAGGGCCGGGGCGTCTGCCAGGACTTCGCGCATGTGATGATCGCCATCTGCCGAGACTGGGGCCTGCCGGCCCGCTACGTCAGCGGCTATCTGCAGACCAATCGCGCGGCCGAGGGCGGCGACCGCTCCGATCCCGACGCCACCCATGCCTGGGTCGAGGTGTTCCTGCCGTCGCTGCGCTGGGTTGGCTTCGATCCGACCAACAACACCCTGGCTGGCGAGCGCCATATCGCCGTCGCCGTCGGCCGCGACTATGACGACGTGCCGCCCTCGCGCGGGGTCTACAAGGGCGAGGCCGAGAGCCAGCTGGCGGTGGGTGTCTCGGTCCGCCGCGCCCGGCAGGCCTTCGCCGAGCCGGAGTTTCTGCGCATGAACAAACCCGCCTTCGCCGGCGGCCGCCGGCGCCCGCCCACGCCCGGCTCGATCGATCAGCAGCACCAGCAGCAGCAGTAGCGCCAAGGATCGGCTACAAGTTCGGGCATGAGCCCACCCGGAAAGACCACCCGCCGCGGCTTTTCCGCCCTTCTGGCCGCCTTCGGGCTCGGCGTCGGCAGGGGCGCGGCCGACCCGCTCGACGCACCCTTCGACGTCGCCCTCACCTCCGACGTGATGATCGCGATGCGTGATGGCGTGCGCCTGGCCACCGACATCTACCGCCCGACGCGCAACGGCAAACCTGTCCCCGGCCGCTTCCCGGTGATCCTCGAGCGCACCCCCTACGGCAAGACGGTGGTCAGCCGCTCCGAACTCAGCGTGGCCGATCCGACCCCGAAAAGCCGGGCCGAGGTCGCCGCCTTCTTCGTGTCCCGCGGCTATGTGGTGATCTACCAGGACTGCCGCGGCCGCTACGGCTCGGAAGGCGAGTTCGTCAAATACCTGAGCGACGGCCTGGACGGCTACGACACCTGCGCCTGGATCGTCTCGCAGCCCTGGTGCGACGGCAAGATCGGCACGATGGGCCTCTCCTATGCGGCGCACACCCAGGGCGCGCTAGCGTGCGCCAACCCGCCCGGCGTGGCGGCGATGTTCCTCGACAGCGGCGGTTTCGCCAACGCCTACCAGGACGGCATCCGCCAGGGCGGCGCCTTCGAACTGAAGCAGGTGACCTGGGCCTATCACGCCGCCTTCGAGAGCCCGGCGGTGGTCGCCGATCCGGTGAAGGCGAAGGCGTTGAAGGCCATCGACATTACCGGGTGGTTCGGGCGGATGCCCTGGAAGCGCGGACATTCGCCGCTCAGTCCCGCGCCGGACTACGAGTCCTACGTCTTCGACCAGTGGGAGCACGGAACCTTCGGACCGTTCTGGAAGCAGCTGGGCATCTACGCCGAGGGCTACTACGGCCCGTTCACCGATGCGCCGATGGTGTTCATGTCGGCCTGGTACGACCCCTATCCCCGCTCGGCGACCGACAACTACATCGCCCTCTCGAAGCGCAAGAAAGGCCCCGTGCGGCTGATCCTGGGGCCGTGGACGCACGGCGACCGGACCCTGACCTTCGCCGGCGACGTGGACTTCGGTCCCGCGGCGCCCATCGACGGCAACCTCGCCCCGGATTTCCTTACCCTGAGGCTGAGGTTCTTCGACGGCTGGCTGAAGGGCGAGCGCAACGGCGTTGCGGCCGAGCCGGCGGTCCGGCTGTTCGTCATGGGCGGTGGCAGTGGGCGTCGGAATGCGGCGGGGCGGATGGACCACGGCGGCCGCTGGCGCGCCGAGTCGGACTGGCCGATCCCGGGCGCGCAACCGACCGTGTTCCATCTGCATGCCGACGGCCGGCTCGCGCCCGAAGCGCCCGCGGTGGACGCGACGCCGCTCGCCTACGACTTCGATCCGGATCACCCGGTCCCCAGCATCGGCGGCACGATCACCTCGGGCGAACCGGTGATGCGCGGCGGCGCCTACGACCAGCGGGAGGGTCCGCGGTTCTTCGGCTCGCGCGAGCCCTACATTCCGCTGGCGGCGCGGCCGGATATCCTGGTGTTCGAAACCGAGCCGCTGGCCCGGGACATCGAAATCACCGGCCCGATCGAGGCCCATCTTTGGATCGCCTCGGATCGCCCCGACACCGACTTCACCATCAAGCTGATCGACGTCTATCCCCCGAACGAGGACTACCCGGACGGCTTCGCCATGAACGTCACCGACGGGATCATGCGGGCGCGCTATCGCGACTCATGGGAGCAGCCCCGGATGTTGGCGCCGGGCGAGATCGCCCAGGTTACCGTCGCCGCCTTTCCAACCTCGAACCTGTTCGCCAAGGGGCACCGGATCCGGCTCGACGTTTCGTCCAGCAATTTCCCGCACTTCGACGTCAACCCGAACACCGGCGCGCCGGAGGATCAGGGGCTCACCCGGTCGGTGGCGACCAACACGCTCTACACGGACGCCGCTCGCCCCTCCCACGTCATTCTGCCGATCATCCCGGTCGGCGCTTAGCCGCGGCCATGGTCACCAATGCGCTGATCGACCAGTGGATGCGCGACGCCGAAGCGCCGTTCCAGGGCTGGGATTTTGGCTACCTGGATGGGCGGCTGGTCGAGGACAAGCCAACCTGGGACTACCTGGCCCTGGCCAGGGCGGCTGCCGCGCAGTCCCACGACATTCTGGATATCGACACCGGCGGCGGCGAGAGCTTCTCACGGCTCGCGCCCTTCCCCGGCCGCGCGATGGCGGTGGAGGGCTACGTTCCCAACCTCGCCGTCGCGCGTGGTCGGCTTGAACCCCTGGGCATCCCAGTCATCCAGGCCGACTCCGCCTCGAGCCTGCCATTCGAGGACGGCCTCTTCGACCTCGTGCTCAATCGCCATGGAAGTATTGCGCCGGCCGAGATCCACCGGGTTCTGAAGCGCGGAGGCGTCTTGCTGACCCAGCAGGTGGGCGGCGACAATCTCGCCGACCTGGCCGCGTGCTTCGGCGCGGCGCCCGCTTGGCCGGACAACACCCTGGAGATCGTCTCAGGGCGGCTGCAGGGGCAGGGGTTCGAGATCCGGCGCGCGGAGGCCTGGCGCGGGCCGGTCACCTTCTCGGACGTCGGTACGCTGGTCTATTTTCTGAAGGCGATCCCCTGGGTGGTCGACGGCTTCGAGGTGGAGCGCCATCTGCGGGTGCTCGAGGCGCTGCAAGCCCGGCTGGAGAGCGGCCACCCACTGCGCTTCACCGCCACGCGATTCCTGATCGACGCCCTGAAGGCGTGACGAAAGGTTCGCGCCAACGAAGGAGGGCGGGGAAGCGCTCGGCTTCCCCGCCCCATTCAGTTTTCGAAAGCCGCTGTGGCGACTACTCGATGATCTTCGAGATCACGCCGGCGCCAACCGTGCGGCCGCCTTCACGGATGGCGAAGCGTTGCTTCTCTTCCATCGCGATCGGGGTGATCAGCTCGACGTTCAGTTCGGCGTTATCGCCGGGCATGATCATCTCCACGCCTTCCTTCAGCTTCACGACCCCGGTGACGTCGGTGGTCTGGAAGTAGAACTGCGGGCGGTAGTTGGTGAAGAACGGCGTGTGGCGCCCGCCTTCTTCCTTGGTGAGGATGTAGGCCTCGGCGGTGAACTTGGTGTGCGGGGTGATCGAGCCCGGCTTGCAGAGAACCTGGCCGCGCTCGACGTCCTCGCGCTTGGTGCCGCGCAGGAGCACGCCGACGTTGTCGCCGGCTTCACCCTGATCGAGCAGCTTCTTGAACATCTCGACGCCCGTGCAGATGGTCTTCTGCGTGGGACGCAGGCCGACGATCTCGACTTCCTCGCCCACCTTGATCACGCCGCGGTCGATCCGGCCGGTGACCACGGTGCCACGACCGGAGATCGAGAACACGTCTTCCACGGCCATCATGAACGGCCGATCGATGGCCCGTTCCGGCTGCGGGATGTAGTCGTCGACTGCGTCCATCAGCGCCAGGATCGAGGTCTCGCCGATTTCCGGGTTCTTGCCTTCGACGGCGGCCAGAGCCGAGCCCTTGACGATCGGGATTTCGTCGCCCGGGAACTTGTAGCTCGAGAGGAGCTCGCGCACCTCCATCTCCACCAGTTCCAGCAGCTCCTCGTCGTCGACCATGTCGACCTTGTTCATGTAGACGACCAGGGCCGGCACGCCGACCTGATAGGCCAGCACGATGTGTTCGCGGGTCTGCGGCATCGGGCCGTCGGCGGCGCTGACCACCAGGATCGCGCCGTCCATCTGCGCCGCGCCGGTGATCATGTTCTTCACATAGTCGGCGTGGCCTGGGCAGTCGACGTGGGCGTAGTGGCGCTTCTTGGTCTCATATTCGACGTGCGCCGTATTGATGGTGATGCCGCGCGCCTTTTCTTCCGGCGCCGCGTCGATCGACGCGTACGATCTCGCCGTCGCTCCGCCAGCCTTGGCGAGGACAATGGTGATCGCCGCCGTCAACGTCGTCTTGCCATGGTCGACGTGACCGATGGTGCCGATATTGCAGTGCGGCTTGGTGCGAGCGAACTTTTCCTTGGCCATTCTCTAAGCTCCAGCCCTTCGACGGGCTACTTCTTGGGTTGTCCGGGTGTTTAGGTGAGTTATTGCGATCTTATCAAGCGTACTTCTTGACCACTTCATCGGCGACCGCCTGAGGCACCGCTTCATAGTGGTCGTATTCCATGTGGAAGTTGGCGCGCCCCTGGGTCATTGACCGAAGGGTGTTCACATAGCCGAACATATTGGCCAGCGGCACCATGGCGATGACGATCTGCGCATTGCCGCGCTGATCCTGGCCCTGGATCTGGCCACGCCGGGAGTTCAAGTCGCCGATCACGTCGCCGACCCAGTCTTCCGGCGTCGTCACTTCCACCTTCATGATAGGTTCGAGCAGCTTCGGTCCGCCCTTCTCGCGCAGTTCGCGGAAGGCCGCCCGAGCGGCGATTTCGAACGCCAGCACGCTGGAGTCGACGTCGTGGTAGGCCCCGTCGATCAGGGTCGCCTTGAAGTCGATCACCGGGAAGCCGGCCAGCAGGCCGTTTTCCTTGGCCGAAGCCAAGCCTTTTTCGACGCCGGGCACGAATTCCTTCGGCACCGCGCCGCCAACCACCTTCGACTCGAAGGAATAGCCGACGCCCGGTTCCACCGGCTCGAACACCAGCTTGATGCGGGCGAACTGGCCCGAACCGCCGGTCTGCTTCTTGTGCGTGTAGTCGATCTCGGTCTTGCGCCCGAGCGTCTCGCGATAGGCCACCTGCGGCGCGCCGATATTGGCCTCGACCTTATAGGTGCGCTTGAGGATATCGACCTTGATGTCCAGGTGCAGCTCGCCCATCCCACGCAGGATGGTCTGGCCGCTCTCCTGGTCGGTGGAGACGCGGAACGTCGGGTCCTCGGCGGCCAGCTTCTGCAGGGCGACGCCCAGCTTCTCCTGGTCGGCCTTCGACTTCGGTTCGATGGCGATCTCGATCACCGGATCGGGGAAGTCCATCTTGGTCAGGATCACCGGCGACTTGTTCGGATCGCACAGGGTGTCGCCCGTGCGGGTGTCCTTGAGGCCCGCCAGGGCGACGATGTCGCCGGCGTAGGCTTCCTTGATGTCCTCGCGGTTGTTCGAGTGCATCAGCAACATGCGGCCCACCCGCTCGCGCCGGTCGCGCGAGGAGTTGAGCAGGCCCATGCCGGTCTCCAGCTTGCCGGAATAGATCCGGCAGAAGGTCAGCGTGCCGACGTAGGGGTCGTCCATGATCTTGAAGGCGAGCACCGACAGCGCCTCGTCGTCGGAGGCGCGGCGCGTCACCGGCTCTTCGGTCTTGAAGTCGAAGCCCGTGGTCGGCGGGATGTCCACCGGCGAGGGCAGATAGTCGACCACCGCGTCCAGCAGCGGCTGCACGCCCTTGTTCTTGAAGGCAGAGCCGCACAGGATCGGATAGAAGGCGCCGTCGAGCACCGCCTTGCGCAGGCACTTCTTCAGCGTCGCCTCGGTGACTTCGTCGCCGTTGAGGTAGGCCTCCATGGCCTCGTCGTCGAGCTCGACCGAGTTCTCGACCATGAAGTGGCGCGCCTCTTCGGCCGCGGCCCTCAGGTCGGCGGGGATTTCCTCGTCGTGATAGTTGGCGCCCAGGGCTTCGTTGTCCCAGACAACCGCCTTCATGCGGATCAGGTCGATGATCCCCTTGAACGAGGACTCCGAGCCGATCGGCAGCTGGATCGGCACGGCCTTGACGCCCAGGCGGTCGCGGATCGACTCGACGCAGTCGTTAAAGTCGGCGCCGATCTTGTCCATCTTGTTGACGAACACGATGCGCGGAACGTTGTAGCGGTCGGCCTGGCGCCAGACGGTCTCGGTCTGCGGCTCGACGCCCTGGTTGCCGTCCAGCACCGCCACGGCGCCGTCCAGCACCCGCAGCGAGCGCTCGACTTCGATGGTGAAGTCGACGTGGCCGGGGGTGTCGATGATGTTCAGCCGGTGGCCGTTCCAGAAGGCGGTGGTGGCGGCGGAGGTGATGGTGATCCCCCGCTCCTGCTCCTGCTCCATCCAGTCCATGGTCGCCGCGCCGTCGTGGACTTCGCCGATCTTATGGCTCTTGCCCGTGTAGTAGAGGATCCGCTCCGTGGTCGTCGTCTTGCCGGCATCGATGTGGGCCATGATGCCGAAGTTGCGATAGTCCTCGATCTTGTTGGTGCGGGGCATGGGAAGGGCTCTGCCGAATACGTCTCAAAGGGTCCGAACGAACGGCGCGGGCGGTTTAGCTCAAACCGCCCGCGCACGAAAGGGTGTGACTGGTGTGCCGTCCTATATGGGGGCCTACCAGCGATAGTGCGAGAAGGCGCGGTTGGCTTCGGCCATCTTGTGCGTGTCTTCGCGCTTCTTGACGGCCGAACCGCGGTTGTTGGAGGCGTCCAAAAGTTCGCCGGCCAGCTTCTCGGTCATGGTGTTCTCGCCGCGGCTGCGCGCGGCGTTGACCAGCCAGCGGATGGCCAGCGCGCGACGGCGCTCGGGGCGCACTTCGACCGGCACCTGGTAGGTGGCGCCGCCGACCCGGCGCGAACGCACTTCGACGCTCGGGGCCACGTTGTCGAGGGCGGCGTGGAAGGTTTCCAGCGGGCCGAGGTCCCGGCGCTTGGATTCCATGATGTCGAAGGCGCCGTAGATGATGCTCTCGGCGACGGCCTTCTTGCCCTCGTACATGACGTAATTCATGAACTTGGTGACCACGAGGTCGCCAAATTTGGGATCCGGAAGGACCTTGCGGGTTTCGGCTCTGCGGCGGCGGGACATGCTATCTGATCTCTATTTGGGTCGCTTGGCGCCGTAGAGCGAGCGACGTTGACGACGGTCCTTCACCCCTTGGGTGTCCAGCACGCCGCGCAGGATATGGTAGCGCACGCCCGGAAGGTCCTTCACCCGGCCACCGCGGATCAGCACCACGGAGTGTTCCTGCAGGTTGTGGCCTTCGCCCGGGATGTAGCACACCGCCTCGATGCCCGAGGTCAGCCGCACCTTGGCGACCTTGCGGAGCGCCGAGTTCGGCTTCTTCGGGGTCACCGTGTAGACGCGGGTGCACACGCCCCGGCGTTGCGGCGAGCCCTTCAGGGCCGGCACCTTGTTCCGTGCGACCTTGTTGGCGCGCGGCTTGCGGATCAACTGATTGACCGTCGGCATCTATACTCTTCGGTTCTTTCAAAGGGATTCGAAGTCGCTCGGACCTTTAGCTCCCAATAAACACGAAACGGCGCCGGCACGCTTGTAACGGCGCTCCGGCGCGTCGGGAGGTCCCTTAAGTGGAGGACTTCCGGTCTATTGGGGCCAGGGTACGGCCGGCCTCGAAAGAGGCGCGGTTGATACGCGCGAAGGCCTCTACAGTCAACGGCTGGATCACTTGCCGCCGACGTGGACCGAGCCGATCCCCGAAACGCGCTGATCCACCGCCCCGGTCACCTTGGTCACGTCGACGTTGCCGACCCCCGAGACATCGGCATCCAGGCTGTCCGCGACGCCACCGAATCGCACATTGCCCGAGCCCGAGACCCGCGCCCTCAGACTTGTCGCGTGGCCCTGCGGGATCGACACATCGCCGACCCCGGAAACGTCGGCCGTCACCGGCCCGTCGACGCTGGCCACCTCCAGCCCGCCGGCGCCGCTGATGTCCGCCGTCAGGGCGCCCGCCACCGGGCCGGTCTTGATGCTGCCCGTGCCCGTGATGGTGATATCCGCCGCGCCGGACCGCTGCACCGAGATCAGCCCCGAGCCGGAGATGCGCGCGGTCAGCTGGCCGTCCACCGCCACGCTGGTCAGCTTGCCCGATCCGCTCAGCGACAGATCGGCGCTGTGGGCGACGCCCGTGTGCACGCTGCCGATGCCGGAGACGTCGGCGTCCAGCGATCCGGCGACATTGCCCACCTCCCAATCGCCGCAGCCGCCATGATGGATCGACAGGTTCTCGGAGCGCGACACCGAGCCGCGGACGATACCGCCGGAACTCACATTGACGCTCATCGGCGTGCGCACCAGCACCCGGGGGAACTCCGAGACGGAGAAGTCGCCCTTGCCGAACACCAGGGCGTGCAGCCCGTCGCCCTCGCCGTGGCAGCTGGTCAGGAAATTCGGCAGATGCCCGTCGATGATCACGTCGCCGCCGAATTGTGTGACGGTCAGCGGCAGGGCCGGATTGGCCCCATAGACCTCCACCGCGATGTCATTGCGGTTCTCCGGCAGTACGACGATGCGCACGGCTGCGTCCTTGATCTCCACCGTCGGCGTCGCCAGCACCGGCCCGCTGGCGAGCGCCGCCAAGGCGGCGCCGATGAGAATGGCGTTGGTGTTCATGATCCGACCCTCACACTTCCCGTACCGATGACCGCCTTGGTCACCGGTCCTGTCACCTTGCTCACCGTCACGTCGCCCGACCCGAGGATCGAGGCGTTCAGCGTCCCGGCGATTCCCTGCAGCACCACGTCGCCCGAGCCGGCGACGGTGGCCTGCATCACGCTGACGCGCCCGGCCGCGGCGCGAATCGATCCCGGCCCGGCGACCCGGGCGTTGAACGGCCCGCCCACCGAGGCCACATCGATCGGACCCGAAGCGGCGGTCATCGCAACCACCCCGCCGGCGATCTCACGGGTGACGATGGCGCCCGACCCGTCGCTGTAGAGTTCCGCCGAGCCCGCCTGCCCGGCCCGCGCCGCGCCGGCGCCCTCCAGGCTCAGGCGCATCCGTCCGCGGACGTTGCCGATGGTCCAGTCGCCACAGCCGGCGTTGGAAAATTCCAGCGAATCGCTGCGCCCGATCGAGCCCCAGACCGCGCCGCTGACGAACACCCGCGAGGCCATCGGCGTATGGATCAGCACCTGCGGCATGGCGTCGTAGGCGGTCTGGCCGATGCCGGCGACGAACACGCTGGGCTCGCCGCTGCGCACGCTGCAGCCGCGAATCCGCCGCCCGAGGCCGCCCTCGATGTAGGTGCGCCCGGCGAATCGCCAGACCCGCAGCGGCAGCCGGCGATCGGCCTTGAATATCTCCACCTTCACGTCAGAACGGGCTTCCGGCAGCACCACCACCCGGGCGACGGCGTCGCGGACCTGGGTGGCGGGCGCGGCGCGGGCGCAGGGCGCGCCGACTGCCGCGATGAGGCCGAGGGCGGCCGCCAGGCCTCCCGCGAATTGGCGCATCACCGAATTCTCCCACACCCACGGTCGAACCTAGCGGCGCGCACGCCCCTTGGCAGCTTAATTTGCGGTCATGACATTTTGGGCGGCTGGAGCGGGTAGCGGGAATCGAACCCGCATCCTCAGCTTGGAAGGCTGCTGCACTACCACTGTGCTATACCCGCGCCGCCGCAGCGCGGCGCACCCTACGCCATCTCAACGAACCGGTGGTGGGGGAAGTAGGACTCGAACCTACGAAGGCGTACGCCAGCGGATTTACAGTCCGCCCCCTTTGCCGCTCGGGACATTCCCCCAAACCGGTCGTCAAGATTCCAAGTCTGGCGCCCTTCGCTGTCGCCGGTTGCGATCTTTCGGCATGAGCCTAAGACCGGCCGGAAACGGGGGCTTGGGGCAAGCCGCCAAATTCGGAGGGCGTCTTATAGTGGCGGGTCATTCGCGGCGCAACGAGGGCAAATCGTGGAGCCCCAAAGTCGCCGGCGGCGAAGGCGCGCGGGGACCGCGGCGGCACACCCCGTCCGCCGCGCCCGACTGGCTGTGGGGCTGGCACCCGGTGCTGGCCGCCCTCGGCAATCCGGCCCGCGGCGCGCCGCGCCGGCTGGTGGCCACCCTTGAGCGCGCGAAACAGCTGCAGGCGCGGTTTCCGGACCTGAAGCCCGAAATCTCCGACGGTCTGGCCATCGCCGGCCTGCTGCCCAAGGGCGCGACTCACCAGGGCGTGGCGCTGAAGGCCGCGCCCCTGGAGCCGCTGGCGATCGCTGAACTGGCTAACCCGGCGCAGGGCGTGCTGGTGATGCTGGACCAGCTCACCGACCCGCAGAACGTCGGCGCCATCTTCCGCTCCGCCGCCGCCTTCGGCGCCCGTGGCCTGATCGTGCAGGACCGGCACGCGCCGGCCTTCACCGGCGTGCTGGCCAAGGCGGCCGCCGGGGCGGTCGACGCCCTGCCGTATGCCCGGGTGGTCAACCTGGCCCGCGCCCTCGACGAACTGGCCGACCTCGGCTGGCGGGCGGTGGGCCTGGCGGGCGACGCGCCCGAGACCCTGGAGGCGGTGCTCGACGGACGCCCGACGGTGCTGGTGCTGGGTTCCGAGGGCGAGGGCCTGCGCCGGCTGGTCGGCGAACATTGCGACGCCCTGGCCCGCATCCCGATGCCGGGCGGCTTCGAAAGCCTCAACGTCTCCGCTGCGGCGGCGGTGGCGCTCTACGAGGCGACTCGCCGACGCTAGCGTCCCACCAGGGCGGCCCTTGCCTCCCCGCCCGCTTCACGGCAAACCAGCAGGCCATGGGCCAGCTGTTCGGCGCCTTCGAAGGCCTCCACTGGGGCAGCTTCTGGGCCGCATTCATCCAGATCGTGCTGATCGACGTGACGCTGGCCAGCGACAACGCGGTCGCCGTCGGCATGGCCGCGTCCGTCCTGCCGCAGAAGCAGCGACACCTGGCGATCGTGCTGGGGCTATCCGGCGCGGTGGTGCTGCTGTGCGGCATGGCGGTGTTCGCCATCAAGCTGCTGAAGATCGGCGGCGGCGGCCTGGTGCTGGGCGGCGGCGTCCTGCTGCTGCTGGTCGGCTTCCAGATGTGGCGTGACCTTCGGGCCCGGCCGCCGGGCCACCACCATCACCACCCCGACGGCCAGGCGCCCGAGCACAAGACCCTGATGCGGGCGCTGACGCTGATCTTCATCGCAGACATGTCGACCTCGCTGGACAATGTGCTGGCGGTGGCCGGCGTCGCCCGCAACCAGCCCGAATGGCTGCTGTTCGCCGGCCTCGCCCTCTCGGTCGCCCTCACCGGCTTCGCGGCGGTGGGCGTCGCGCGGCTGCTGCACCGCTGGCCCTGGATCGGCTACATCGGCCTGGTGGTGGTGCTCTGGGTCGCCGCCAAGATGGTCTGGGATGGGGCGGAGACCCTGCACTGGATCAGGGTTTAGGCTAACCACCACCCCCGAACCGTTCGGTCCACTCCGCCACCTGGGCGTCCTCGATCTTCTTGAACAGCACCGGCGGGGTGGTCACCTTGCGCCCGACCGGCAGGCGCGACAGCTCAACCGCCGCGTCCAGGCTCGGCCACGCCGGCGGATAGTCCTCGCCCACCGCCAGCGCCACGGTCTCGGCGGCGAACGGGATCATCGGCGCGGAAACCTTGGCGAACAGGGCGACCAGGTTCAGGCCGGTGCGTACGATCACCGCCGCCCGCTCCGGATCGGTCTTGATCGCCGTCCACGGCGCGGCCTCCTGCAGGTACTCGTTGCCCAGCACCCACAGGGCCCGGAGCGCCTGAGCGGACTTGCGCACCTCGATCGCCTCCATCTGCTCGGTGAGGTCGGCCAGGCGGGCGGAGACGTCGGCGTAAAGCCTTTTCTCCAGCTCGCCCGGCTCGCCGCCCGCCGGAACCACGCCCTCGCAGCGGGTCTCGCAGAACTTCAGGATGCGGTTGACGAAGTTGCCGAACACGTCGGCCAGGTCGCGGTTCACCGACGAGACGAACTGCTCCCAGGTGAAGCTGGTGTCGGAGTTCTCCGGGCTGTTGGCGGTGAGGTACCAGCGCCAGCAGTCGGCCGGCAGGATCTCCAGCGCCTGGTCCATGAAAACGCCACGCTTCTGCGAGGTGGAGAACTTGTCGCCGTACCAGTTCAGCCAGTTGAACGACTTCAGCATGTCGACCAGCTTCCACGGCTCGCCCGAGCCCAGGATGGTCGCCGGGAAGTTCACCGTGTGGAAGGCGACGTTGTCCTTGCCCATGAACTCGACATAGCGCACCTCGTCCGCGCCCTTGTCGGTGCGCCACCAGCGCTCCCAGTCCTGGCCCGCCCCCTCCTGGCCTTCAGCGTCCGCCCACTCTCGGGTGATGCCGATGTAGCCGATCGGGGCGTCGAACCAGACGTAGTAGACCTTGGCCTCGAAACCCGGCCGGGGCAGCCCGTCCTTCAGCACCGGGAAACCCCAGGCCAGGTCGCGGGTGATGCCCCGGTCGATCAGTCCCTCGTTGAGGTGCTTGAGCGCGATCGAGCGGGTCAGCGGCGGCCACTCGGTGCGGGTCTCGACCCACTCGCGGATGGTCGTCTGCAGCTTCGACTGCAGCAGGTAGAGGTGGCGGGTCTCGCGCATTTCCAGGTCGCGGGATCCGGAGATCACCGAATAGGGCTCGATCAGGTCCACCGGGTCCAGCAGCGAGCCGCAGTTGTCGCACTGGTCGCCCCGGGCCGGCCGGAAGCCGCAGACCGGACACGTGCCTTCGACATAGCGATCGGGCAGGAAGCGCTGGTCGGCGAGCGAATAGATCATCTTGTCGACGCGCTCTTCGATCAGCCCCTTGGCCTCCAGCGCCGCCACGAAATGGTGGGTCAGCTCGCCGTTGCGCGGCGAGGAGGTGCGGCCGAAGAAGTCCCAGGAAAGCCCGAAGCCACGCCCCAGGTCGTGCTGGATGCGGTGCTGCTCCTCGCAATAGGTGAACACGTCCTGGCCGAGCGCGGCGGCGGCCAGCTCCGCCGGCGTGCCGTGGTCGTCGGTGCCGCAGAGCGCCAGCACCTCGTGTCCCCGCGCCCGCTGGAACCGGGCGTAGATGTCCGCGGGCAGCATCGAGCCCACCAAATTGCCGAGATGCTTGACGCCATTGACCCCCGGAAGGGCCGAAGTGATCAGGATGCGGGCCATGGAAAGGTCCCTTATTCGAATTGGATGCAAAAGCCACCGCGCCCTTCTCCCCTTGCGGGAGAAGGTGGCCGTGAAGCGGTCGGATGAGAGGGCGGTGGCCGTTTAGCTGGAAGCTAGTCGGATAAGGCGGCGCGGCCCCTCATCCGGCGGGCATTCGCCCGCCACCTTCTCCCGCGAGGGGAGAAGGGACGCGTGATCTGATGTTCGGCGTCGTCGTCATGGCGCAGCGGAGATAGAGTTCTCGGCCTCGCTTGCCAAGCCCTCCAGCGCCTCCAGCGGCAGGCCGTCGGCGCCGCGCAGCGTCCAGCCGCCGCGCCGCTTGAGATAGAAGACGTAATAGGCCGCCGAGAGCGCCATCACCGCCAGGTTGGCCAGCAGGCTCGGGCGGCCGGACACCGGATCGAGCAGATCGGCAACCACCACCCCCGCCAGGCCCAACAGCGATAGGGCCGGCCACAGCGGAAAGAGCGGCATGCGGTAATGACCGACATCGGTGGTGTGGTTGATCCGGCCGGTGATCGCCGCCACCGAGACGCCACCGTAGATCAGCACCAGCCCGGTGCCGGTCAGCATGATCAGCAGCTGTAGCGGCAGCAGGCAGCAGCCCAGCGTCGCCGCCCCCATGACCAGCGCCGCCACCCAGGGCGAGTGCCAGGTGGGGTGCACCGCCGCCATCCAGCGGTTCACCGGCGCGGGCCAGACCCCGTCGCGGCCGCTGCAATAGAGCTGGCGGGCGTTGATCAGGCCGATGGCGATCATGGCGTTGACGATGGCGAAGGCGACCCCGAGGCTGACGGCGTTGGCGATCGCCGGCCCGCCGACGGCCAGCAGGAAGGCCGGAAACGGCGCACCGGCGCCCAGCATCGCCTTCAGGTCGGGCGCGCCGACCAGGGCGGCGGCGATGGGGATGAACTCGGCGGCCACGGCCACAATCAGGGACGCGAAGATCACCCAGGCGACCTTGGTCCGCGCCTCGTACATCTCCTCGCCGAAATAGCAGGCGCCGCCGTAGCCGTTGTAGGCGTAGACCGCGCCGGAGGTGGCCAGGCCGATCACCGCCCAGGGCGTGTGCACCAGGCCGCCGCCGCCCGGCATCACCGGGTGCAGGGTCATGGCGACGATCGACTGGTGTGGGTGGGTGAAGCCGAGCGCGGTCATCACCCCTAGCGCCGCCAGTTCCACCATCAGGAAGACGCCGGTGATCTTGGCGTTCAGGCGGATGTTGAGCAGGGTGACCAGGGTGGTTCCCACCGTCACCGCCAGCGCCACCGGCAGCGGCGGCAGGCCCGGAATCACCACCCCGAGATAGGCCGCCAGCCCCAGCGCCGTCACCGCCTGACCGAGGGCGCCGCCGAACAGGTTCAGGCCCAGCGCCATGAACCCCCATGACGGCCCGATCGCCCGTCCCATCATCGAATATTCGCCGCCGGTCAGCGGGAAGGCCGACGAGAGCTCGGCGTAGACGAAGGCGGTGGTCAGGGCGAGCAGCGCGGTCAACAGAAAGCAGAGGATCGCGCCCGATCCCGCCTGCTGCACGACCTGCTGGCCGATGATGAACACCGACGCGGCCGGGGTGATCGCCGAGATGGTGATCAGCAGGTTGCCGGCGCGGCGCATGCTGCGCGTCAGCGGCTTGGCGGCCACGCCCGTGGAACCCCCCGCCGTCACGTCGCCTCACCGTCCATCGGGGCACACCCATCCACGGAATCGCGCCCAAGGCCAAGTCCGGCCGCGTCGCTACGTTGCCAGCCGGCCACCGGCTCGGGCATAACCGGCCGGTACGCCGGCTTAGCTCAGTTGGTAGAGCAGCGCTTTTGTAAAGCGAAGGTCGCGGGTTCGACCCCTGCAGCCGGCGCCAGCCCCCGAACCTCGTCCGATCAGCGACGAATCCGCGGCGCCCGGGGCTTGTACTTGGTCATCCGGCCG
>Ga0302279_10002462_pt1 | contig 24400 bp, 21 predicted proteins | sample III_Bog_N3_3_FD_194541 | JGI IMG/M metagenome (GOLD analysis project Ga0302279, IMG submission 194541) | Peat permafrost microbial communities from Stordalen Mire near Abisko, Sweden - III_Bog_N3_3 | ecosystem: Environmental > Terrestrial > Soil > Wetlands > Peat | place: Sweden: Abisko... | reverse complement strand
AGAAGATCCCTGGCGAGGGCGACCGCCAGCCCGTCCGGCGAGAAAAGATCCCTGGCGAGGGCGACCGCCAGCCCGTCCGGCGAGAGAAGATCCCTGGCGAGGGCGACCGCCAGCCCGTCCTGCGAGAAGAGATCCCTGGCGAGGGCGACCGCCAGCCCCTCCGGCGAGAGAAGATCCCTGGCGACCGCGTCCGCCAGCCCATCGCCCCGAAGAAGATCCTAGCCGACCGCGACCGCCAGCCCGTCCCGCCGGAAAAGATCCCCGTCGACCGCGCCCGCCAGCCCGCCGAGCCCGTTTGGATCGATGGCGCGGCTCCCCGGGGACCAGCGCCCCCGGATCGCCCCGCTTCCCCTCACCGATTGCCGATGTGAATCGCGTGCCCCAGCGCCGCCGCCGAGGCCTCCATCAGCGCCTCGCCGAGGGTGGGGTGGGGGTGGATGGTCGCCGCGATGTCCTCGAGGAAGGCGGCCATCTCCAGGCCGAGGGCGGCCTCGCTGATCATGTTGCTCGCCTCCGGCCCGACGATGTGGACGCCGAGGACCTGCTTGGTCTTCTTGTCGGCGACCACCTTCACGAAGCCCTCGGTCTCGTTCATCGCCATGGCGCGGCCCAGGGCGGCGAAGGGGAATTTGCCCACCACCACCTCGATGCCGCGGGCCTTGGCCTCGTCGGCGGTGAGGCCGGCGGTGGCGATCTCGGGGTCGGTGAAGATGGCGCCGGGGATGGTCACCCAGTCCTTCTCCGACTTGAGGCCGGCGATGACCTCGGCGACGATCTCGCCCTCCTTGGTGGCCTTGTGGGCGAGCAGCGGCGCGCCGCTGACGTCGCCGACGGCGTAGATGGAGGGGAGGTTGGTGCGCCCGAACTTGTCGGTGGGGATGAAGCCGCGCGCGTCGACGGTGACGCCGACCTTGTCGAGGCCGAGGTTCTTGGAGGCGGGGCGCATGCCGACGGCGACCAGCACCGTGTCGCAGGGGATGCTCTCGGGCTTGCCGTCGATCTCGACGTTGACGACGAGCGAGCCGTCGGGCTGGGTCACGTAGCCGAGGGCCTTGGCCTTCTTGTAGATCTTGCCGCCGTGCTTCTCGATGCGGCGCTCGACGACCTTGGCGCACTCGGGATCGACGCCGGTGAGGATGTCGGGCAGCGCCTCGACCACGGTGAGGGCCGAGCCGAGCTTCTGGTAGACCATGCCCAGCTCGAGGCCGATGATGCCGCCGCCGATGACCAGCAGGCGCTTGGGGATCTCGCGCAGGCTCACCGCCTCCTTGGCGCCGATGATGCGGGGGTGCTTGCGGGGCTCGCCGGGCGCTTGCGGCGGGTCGAACTTGAAGGTGGGGATCTCGATGGTGGTGGCGCCGGTGGCGATGACGATGCCCTTCTGGGCCTCGTAGGTCTCCACCTCGCCGGTGGCGCTCTGCACGCTCACGGTGTGGGGGCCGGTGATCGTCGCGGTGCCGCTGATCAGCTCGGCGCCGTTGGACTTGAGCAGGGTGCGCACGCCGCCGGTGAGGCGCTTGACGATGCCGTCCTTCCAGTCCTGCATGACGTTGGCGTCGAGCTCGACGGTGGCCTTGATGCCCTGCGAGGCCCCGTTCTTCGCCTTCTCGTAGAGGTGGGCGGTGGAGATCAGCGCCTTCGACGGGATGCAGCCCCAGTTGAGGCAGACGCCCCCGGGCTGGTCCTTCTCGATGACGAGGGTCTTCTGCTTGAGCTGGCCGAGGCGGATGCCGCAGGGGTAGCCCCCGGGGCCGGCGCCGATGACGATCGCGTCGAATGTCTTCATAGGAGGGGGGCCGGATTACAACGGGCGGGGGGGTGCGTCGACGGTTGCGCAGGAGGACAGGATGAGCGGGTCTGGTTCTAGTGCCCGCCGCCCTCCTGGGAAGGGGCGGGCGGGGTGCGGAGGAGCTCGGCGCGCTGCTCGCGGAGGTGCCAGGGCAGCTCGGCGTAGACGTCGTCGAAGAGGGTCTCGCGGGCGGGCGGGCCCAGCGACTCCACGGCGGCGATGGCGGCGGCGATCTCGGTGTTGAGGGTCTGCTCCAGCGCGGCGTCGCCGGCGTCGTCGAGCAGGCCGCGGCGCACCACGTAGGCGCGCAGCCGGGCCAGGGGATCCTTGGCCATCCACTCCTCGACCTCGCTCTGGGAGCGGTAGCGGCTGGGGTCGTCGCTGGTGGAGTGGGCGCCGATCCGGTAGGTGAAGGCCTCGATGAAGGTGGTGCCCTCGCCGCGGCGGGCGCGGGCGACAGCCTCGGCGATGACGCGGTACATGGCCAGCACGTCGTTGCCGTCGACGCGCACCGAGGGGATGCCGTAGGCGCGGCCCTTGATCGCGAACGAGGCCGACGCCGTCTGCCGCGAGGCCGGGACGCTGATCGCCCAGTGGTTGTTCTGGCAGATGAGCACGCTGGGCGTCTTGAACACCGAGGCGAAGTTCATCGCGGCGTGGAAGTCGGGCTCGCTGGTGGCGCCGTCGCCGATGAAGCCGAGGACCACGGTGGGATCGCCGCGGAGCTTGGCGGCCCACGCCGCGCCCACCGCCTGGGGGAGCTGGGGGCCGAGGCAGCTCGACCAGGAGACCTGGTTCACGCTGCGGCCGCTCATGTGCGAGGGCATCTGCCGGCCCTTGAGGATGTCGCCGGCGTTGCCGAAGACCTGGGCGACGTACTGCTGGAGCGGGAAGCCGCGTACCAGCATCATCACGCTCTCGCGGAGGGCCTGGAAGACCCAGTCGGTGGGCTCGATGGCCAGGGCGGCGGCGATGGGCGTCGCCTCCTGCCCGGTGCAGGCGCCGTAGAAGCCGACGCGGCCCTGGCGCTGGAGGAGGATCATGCGCGCGTCGAGGAGGCGCAGCCGCTTCATCTCGCGGTAGGCGCGCATCGCCAGGGCGCCGTCGACGCGAGGGTCGGTGGCCGGATCGGTGCTCCCGTCCTGGTTGAGGACCTTGTACAGGCCGAGCTCCGGTGCCAGCGGTGCGGGGACCGGGGGGGTCTCGGATCCGCGTCCGTGCGCCTCTTGTTCCTCCATGGCGCGGACCATACCCGAATCGGGCGCGCGGGGGCAGCAGGCGGGCGAGCCGGCCCGCGTCAACCGCGTCAGCCGGCGTCGGCGTCAGCTCCAGCGTCACCCGGCGCCGGACCCGCGCCCGCTTCCCGCGGCACGATGCCGCCCTTGGGAATGCAGAGGCCGATGTTGGGGACCCCGATGGTGATCGGCTGGCCGTTGTAGGTGCTCTCGCAGGCCTCGTTGGCGGGGCAGCCGCCGAGGCCGGGCGCGGCGCCGGTGGTGGAGCCGGTGAGCGCGCAGTAGTCGAGGCAGACGCTGGTGCCCCCCCCGATCCCGAAGCAGCTCTGCATGGAGGCGCAGTCGTTGAGGTAGCTGCAGACGGAGAGCTCGCCCCCCATGGCCGAGCTGGGCGCGAGGCACACGGCGATGCCCTGCCCCGCAGCCGTCTCCAGGTAGCAGTCGCTCCCGGGCGCGCAGGCGTTGGCGGTGAGCAGCGTGCACCGCGGCGCGTAGCTGCAGACGTAGGCGAGCGCCCCGTTGCCGAAGTTGACCTGCTCGTTGCAGATGCCGCCGTTGCACGGCTCGTAGGGCTCGGCGGGGCAGCAGAACGCCGTGCACTTGCCGGCCTGCGTCGCGCTCTGCCCGATGCAGATGAGCTTGGCGTCGCATTCGGTGGCGGAGTAGCAGTCCTCGCCGGCGCTCTTGAGGCCGGTCGAGAAGGTGCACGTGGTGGTGACGGTGCCGTTCGACAGGGCCGGCACGCACGTGTAGCCGGCGGCGCAGTTCTGGTCGAGCAGGCTGCAGGGGCCGGTCTTGATGTTGGTGTAGCTCTGGAGGCACACGAGCGGCCCCGCATCGGCGGAGCCGCCGGTGCCGCCGCCGCTGCCGCCGCTCGCCCCGCCGGTGCCGGCGCCGCCGGAGCCGCTCGCCGTCGAGGCGGAGGTCGGAGCCGTGGAGCTCTTGCACGAGGTGAACGCCGCCGCCGCGATGCCGATAGCGAGGGAGACTCCGAGCCAGCGCTGCGCCGTCATCGCCGCGATCCTACTACCCGAGGACGACGCGGAACATGCGCTTGGAGTCGGAGAGGTAGTAGTAGGCGGCGCGATCGAGGTCGCCGAGCAGCTCGGCGACGGCGCTCTCCATGGCGTCGGGGCTCAGCGTGTTGGAGATCTCCCAGGTGTGTGGGGTGACCTCGTCGCCTTGCCAGGGGCCGGCGCAGAGCTCGACCAGGCGGGCGCGGTTGGCCGCGTCCTCGACGGAGAACGTGAGGATGTAGTCGTGCCGGACGAAGCCGCTGTAGAGCTTGTTGTCACGCGCCATGGTGGTCCTGGTGGCGCCGGTAGGGCCCGGCGGGGGCGAGGTCGTCGTCTTCGGGGCGGGGCGTGGCGAGCGTGAAGACGTGGAGGGCGATGAGGAGCACGCCGAGCCCGGTCTCGGCCTTGCCCACGGCCTCCGCGGTCTTGTGGATGCGGTTGAGCTCTTCGCCCTGGGGGCCGACGCCGCGCTGGGCGCCGCCGCGGTGGAGGGCGTTGATCTGGGGGGTGAGCGAGAGGCCGCCGAGGGCCGCGCCCGCCGCCATGAGGATGGCCACGAGGCGCCGCGCCCGCGCCGCGACCCGGGTGCCGCGCGCTCCCGCGGCCCAGGTGCGGGTGACCTCGGCGCCGAGGAGCACGACGGCGGCGCCGAGGGCGACCTGATCGAAGCGCGCGAACGCCGCGCCCATGGCGTCGCCCGAGAAGGGCGCGGGCGTGAGCTGGAAGACGAAGGGCGCGGCGCAGGCCCCCAGCGCCACCATGCCGCCGACCCAGACGCCCGCGGCGACGACGGCGACGGTGGCGGCGATGCGGTCGGCGAGCGCCCGCCGCGCGGCGCTGCGGTCGTCGTCGCTGGGCTCGAGGTCGGAGGCCTGGAAGCGGGTGTCGTTCATGAGGTCTGGAGCTCGGTGAGGGCGGCGAGGGCCTCCGCGACGGCGTCGGGGTCGGCGCGGCCCGCGTCGCCGCGCAGGGCGAGGATGCGCTCGCGGGCGGCGGCGAGGTGCGCCCGCCCGGCGGCGGCGACCGCGAGCGTGCACACGTCGCGATCGCGCGCGCCGAGCTCCCGGAGGATGTCGCGACGAGCGCGCTCGTGGCCGAGGCGCGCCAGCGCGACGCGCGCGTGCCAGGCGTAGGGGTCGCGCCGGAGGCCGAGGATCCCGCCGAACGCGCGCCGCTCCAGGCCGGCCTGCGCCGCGGTGAGGCCGAGCTCGCCGCACAGCTCGATGGCGGCGGCCTCGTCCTCGTGATCGCCCGTCCGCACCTGGCCGCGCGCCACGTCGGTCAGGATCCGGAGCGCCCGCGGATCCGGGGGGGTGGGGGCCTCCGCCGGCGCCTCTTTCGGTGCCTCTGGGGAGGACCGCGCTCCCTGGGCGACGAGGACGGCCGAGGCGACGCGCACCTCGGCCGAGACGTGCCCGAGGAGGGCGCTGGCCCGCGCGAGCACGCGCGCATCGTGGGGGCCGCCGTCCCGCACCTCGTCGGTCATGCGCAGGGCGATGTGGCAGACGAACGCGTCGGCATCGTGGGTGGCGTGCAGGAGGGCCTCGATCGAGGCCTCGGCCGACGCCGACACCCGCGGGAACGCCATCACCGCCTGGAAGCGCAGCTCGGCCCGGTCGTCGGCGAGCGCGCGCCGCAGCCGCTCGGTGGCCCGCGAATCGCCGAGCTCGCCCAGCGCGGCGATGGCCATCTGCCGGACCAGCGGGTCGTCGTCCTCGACGGCGAGGAGCAGGTCGGGGAGCGCCTCCCGCGCACCGGCGTCCGCCAGCGCCGTCGCCGCGACCGCGCGCACCGAGGCCGCCTCGTCGTTGCGCAGCGCCGTCCTCAGCGCGCGGAGGATCCGTTCGCGTTCCCCGGCAGGATCGCCGGGGGTCTGGGGGTCCCCGGCAGGATCGCCGTCGGTCTCGGTCTCGGGGAGCGCATAGACCACCAGATCGCGCAGCGCCGCCGCCCGCACCGCCGGCTTGTCCGCGCGGAGGTCGCGGAAGGCAGCGTCGAGCGTCCGGGGACGGGGGAGCGCGCGGAACATGACGGCGCCGAGCCTAGCACGGAGGCGTTCAGCCGCCGTCGGGGCTGTACGGCGTCCAGGGGACGCCGCCGTCGGTGGGGAAGCCCCCGTTCTCCGAGGAGCAGACCGCCGGCGGGCCGCAATGGCCGCCCGCGCCGCCGGCGCAGTTGAGGCTGGCGCAGTCGGAGTCGACGACGCACACCAGCGCGTTGGCGCAAGGCGCGCAGCCGGGGCCGCCGCAGTCGACATCGGTCTCGGCGCCGTCCTTGATGCCGTCGGTGCAGCTCCCGGGCAGGCAGGTCGGGCCACTGCCGTTGCCTGCCGTGCAGACGCCGCTGGTGCAGTCCGTGCCGACGCTGCAGCCCTGGCCGCCGGTGCAGGGGGCGCACTGGAGGCCGCCGCAGTCGACGGCGGTCTCCGTGCCGTCCTGCTTGCCGTCGAGGCAGGTCGGGTCGACGCAGACGCCGCCGCCGGAGCAGGTGCCGCTGGCGCAATCGGTGCCCACGCTGCAGTGCTGGCGGTCGTTGCAGGCGCGGCACTGGGAGCCGCCGCAGTCGACGTCGGTCTCCGTGCCGTCCTTGATCGCGTCGCCGCAGGTGGCGGCCATGCACACCGAGAAGCCGTAGCCGCCGTCGGCCGCGGCGAGGTCGACGACCTGGGCGCTCCACGCCAGCTGGTTCTGGGGGACGCTCAGATCGACGCACTCGTACTGGTCCCGGCAGTCGCTCGTGGTGGAGCACGGGGCGAGGCAGAAGCTCTTCTCGAAGCGCGGCCAGCGGCCGTTGTCCGCCTGGCCGCAGGCCGGATCCAGCGTGGGGTCGAAGCCCACGCAGATGGAGCTGGGGCACTGGTCCGGCTCGCAGTTGAACACGGTGCAGTAGCCGTTCGGCTGCGTGGTGTCGCAGAGCCGGTCGCCGAGCTGGGAGCAGTCGGTCGAGAGCGTGCAGCTGTTGCCGATCTTCGGCGTGCAGCCGAGGAGCAACGCGGCCAGCGCGAGCGCGAAGAGGGACCGGAGCGGCATCAAGAGGCCCTCCTAGTACCGGCCATCCCCCCGGCGTGCAACCGGGAAGGGGCGGCGCCCGGCGCCGCCGCCGCGCCTCGTGCCGGGCCGCCCCGCCGTGTGACGTGACGGGAGAGTCTGTCAGAAGTGAGTCCCGGTCGATTGACAGGGTGTTCGCAGACCTCTAAAACCGGGGCGCCGGAGTAGGAGCCGGGAGGACAAGCGAGCCCATGGCCACTTATATCACCGAAGACTGCATCAACTGCGGCGCCTGCGAGCCGGAATGCCCGAACGAGGCAATCAGCGAAGGCGACGAGATCTACATCATCGACTCGGATCTCTGCACGGAGTGCGTCGGCTTCTACGACCACGAGGCCTGCCAGGCCGTCTGTCCGGTCGAGTGCTGCCTCCCCAACCCGGAGGTCCCCGAGACCGAGGCCGTCCTCATCGCGCGTGCCATGAAGCTGCACCCGGATGATGCCGACCTCAAGAAGAAGGCGGCGGCCAACGACTATCCGTCTCGCTTCCGAAAGTGAGGCTGGCGGAGCTGGGAGCCGCTGATCCCAGCCGGCTCCCAGTTTCCCTCGTCGCGACCCTGCTGCTCGCCCCGCTGGTCACGGCGTGCGGCGGGGGTGCGCCCATGCTTCATCCCGCCCACGTTCTCCCTCCCGGGGAGATGATGGTCGGGGGTGGTTTGTCCGGTGAGCTCGCCCTCCAACCCCTGCGCGCCAGCGCTTCCGGCGCCGCCTCCCCGAACGAGGTGCCTCTCCAGGATCTCGCGATCGGCCCCGGAGTGGCGCCCTGGGCTGCCGGCCGCATGGGCTTCGCCGGCTCCAACGAGGCCGGGCTCACCTACTCCGGGCGCGCCCTCCGCCTCGACGTCCGCCATGCGTTCCCCATCGGCAAGGCTGCGCTCTCGGTCGGCCTCGGAGCCAGCGCGGTCATGGCTCAGCAACCGAGCGACACGAACGCCGGCGCGGTCTACGGCGCCGGCGCCGACGTGCCGGTGCTCCTCGGCGTCCGCAACAGTACCGATCTCTATGCTTTCTGGTTCGGCCCGCGGGGTGGCTTCGAGATCATGGGCGGGGGGATCCAGCCCGGCGACCCGACTACCCTGGCCGATGTTCAGGCCAAGCACTTCTACGCTGGCCTGACCGCCGGGACGCGCGTCGGCTTCCGGCACATCCACCTGGCCCTGGAGCTGAACGCCTCGTACCACGTGATCGAGGGCACGTTCCGCCCGGCGGCGACGCCCAGCGGCCCCTCGACCTCGACAAGTGTGCAGCAGCTCTCCCTCACCCCGGCGGGGGCGCTCGAAGTGACGTTCTGAGCGGGGTCCCTCCGCGCGCTTGCCCGCCTTCCGGCTCCGACCTAGACTCGCCACCATGCCGTCGTTTCTCCGCGCGTCGATTCTCCTCGCCGCCGCCACCACCATCGGGTGCTCGGCGCCTGTCCTGGACGACGTCACCGATCTGGCGGACGCGAGCGGTGCGATGACCGAGGGGGTCGTTCTGGTCGAGCGCACCGTCGCCGGCGACGGCGTCACGCAGACCAACGTCTCCGCCAAGTTCATGCGGCTGAGCTCGCCCCTCGACCCGGACCTCTCCGAGCGCGTGGTGGGCTCCAAGCTCGACCTGCCCGCCGCCGGCTCCTGTCGTCCTATCGCCTCGGGCACGGTCTCCGGCACGGTCGACGGCTCGCTCGACAAGTCTCGCGCGCGGAGCTCGCACGGCACCATCGAGCTCATCGACGTGGGGGACGTCTCGCTGCGTGCGGGGACCGCCGCGATGCCGCTGGCCGTGCGCGCCTTCCCCGACGTCGGCGATCTGGTCTCGGGCATGTTCTACACGTCGCAGGACGCGACCAGCGATCTCCCCGCCGGCGCCACCTACACGCTCGAGGGTACGGGCGCCGGCCTCGTCGACCGGTTCGCCATCGACGCCCAGGCGCCCTCCGCGCTCGACGACGTTCGCATCGGCGAGGCTGCGCTCTCCGACGGCGTCGCCCTCGACGAGGGGGCGCCCGTCACCGTGCGGTGGCGCGGGCCGGAGAGCAGCCTCGTCTCGGCGCCCGGTCCTGGCGATCTCGTCCTCGTCGACGTCACCGCCTCCAGCGGAGCGGCCATCCGGTGTTCGTTCCGGGACGAGGGCAAGGCCGTTATACCCGGGTGGATCCTCCGCGCAGGGACGCTCGGCGCGCTCCCCGCCACGGCGACGCTGGCGGTGCACCGCGTGCGCGAGCGAGCGTTCACGTCACCCGGGATCGACGTCGGCGAGGTGCGCTTCGACCTCTCGGTGATGGGCCGGGTGTTCGTCACCGCGGGCGTCCGTCACGATGGGGACGCCCGAAGGTCCCTCGCCAACCCCCCTGAGCCTTGACCCCAGGGCCCTGGGCCTTGACCGATCACGCACGCGCCTCGATCGAGCGGGAGCAGGCCTGCGACTTCGAAGGCGCCGCGCGCGAGGCGCTGCTCGCGGGGGATCCGCGTCGGGCCGCGCACTTCGCGGCGCTGGGGGGCGATCCGGTGCTGGCGGCGGAGGCGATCGACGCCGTCGCCGCGCGGCTCCCTCCTGAAGAGGGCCTGCGGGCCGCGCACGATCTCGCGGCGCGCGGGTTTGGACGGCAGGCCGGTGCCCTCTTCGCCAGGCTCGGCGCCCACGCCGAGGCGGGCGAGGCCCTGGCCGCGACCGGCGAGGCATGCGCCGCCGCGCGGGCGTTCGAGCTCGCGGGCCGCCCGATCGACGGCGCCCGCGCTCTGGAAGCCGCGCTCCGCGTGCGACCCGGGGACGCCCCGGCCCGGCTGGAGCTAGGGCGCCTCCTCGCTCGCCACGGTCGCACCGAGGTCGCGGTGAAGACGCTCCAGGGCCTCGACCCCACGGCGCCCGAGCGCGCCGAGGCGCTGCCGTTGCTGCGCCGCCTGCTCGTGGAGCTCGGCTTCGAGGAGGCGGCGCGCACGCTGCGTGACGAGATGCTCCGGCTCGGCATCGTGGAGGAGGCGCCGGCGAGCGGGTCGCTGGCCCGACCGGCCGGCGCCGGTCATGGCGGACCGCTGATCCTCGGCCGCTACGAGACGGTGCGAGAGGTCGCCGCGACGCCGCACGCGCGGGTGCTCGAGGCCGTCGATCGCATCACCGGGGATCGCGTGGCCGTCAAGCTGCTCGCCGGGCTCGGCGAGCAGGAGGGCCGGGACGCGCTCTTCCGCTTCGAGCGCGAGGCGCGCGCGCTCGCCCAGCTCCGTCATCCGAACGTCGTCCCGCTGCGCGCCTACCACCCGGAGGGGCCGGCGATCGTGCTCGCCTGGATGCCCGGCGGGACGCTCGCCGAGCGGCTCGGGGGTGAGCCGATGGCGCCGGCGCGGGCCGTCGAGATCGCCGGCGCGCTCCTCGCCGCGCTTGGCGAGGCGCACCGGCTCGGCATCCTCCACCGCGACGTGAAGCCCTCCAACGTCCTCTTCGACGACGTGGGCGCCGCCCGCCTCTCCGACTTCGGCGCCGCCCACCTGGGCGATCTCTCCAGCACGGCGACCGCGGGGGCGATCGGCACCTTCGCTTACATGTCCCCGGAGCAGCGGCTGGGCCGCCCGGCGAGCATCGCCAGCGACCTCTACGGGGTCGGCGTGCTTCTCGCCGAGCTGCTCACCGGCGCCGCGCCGGGCCCCGTGACCGATCGCCTGGATCCCCCGCCGAGCGCCTGCCACCCCGACATGACCGAGGTTCACGACACCGCGGTCGCGCGCCTGCTGCAGGAGGATCCCCAGAAGCGACCGCCCGACGCCTTCGAGGCGCGGCGCCTCCTCCTCGGCGTGCGCTGGCCGACGCGCATCTGGGAGCGCGCGCACCGCGCCGATAGGGCGCCGCGGCTGCGCACCGATCGTCCTCCGGCGCTGGAGGGCGCGCGGCTCACGGCGGCGCTCGGCGTGGGTGACGGGCGCGACGCTGCGGCTCGCCAGCACGACACCTGGCTCGACCGCGACGTGGTCGTGCTGCCCGGCGACGAGGCGGCGCTGGCGCGCGCGCGGGCCTTCGCCCGGGCCGGACACCCCGCGCTGCCGGCGGTGCTGCGCGTCGATCGGGAGAGCGGCGTGATCTGGATCGGCGCCCCGCTCGGCCGCGCGCTGGCGGACGAGCCGCGCGGTCTCTCGCCCGGCCAGGTCGCCCGCCTCCGTGAGGCCCTCGCGGCGCTCCACGCTGCCGGCGGCGCCCACGGGCGCGTGGACCCCGAGCACCTCTACTGGCTGGACGGCGAGGTGACCCTGGCCTTCCCGCGCGGCGACCTCGTCGAGGACGCCCACGCACGGGATGTGGAGGCGCTCGCTCGGTTGGGCTGAGTGACGTCTCCGCGCCGGTGGAGTACACCCGGAGGCATGGCGAAGCATGAACCCGTCCGCGCTCCCCGTGGCTCCACGCTCCACTGTCGAGGCTGGGTCCAGGAGGCGGCCTACCGCATGCTGCACAACAACCTCGACGCCGAGGTGGCCGAGCGCCCGGACGATCTCGTGGTCTACGGCGGCACCGGCAAGGCGGCGCGCTCGTGGGAGGCGTTCGACGTGATCGCCCGGGAGCTCACCACGCTCGCCGACGACGAGACGCTGCTCGTGCAGTCGGGCAAGGCGGTCGGGCGGTTCCGCACCCACGCCGACGCGCCGCGCGTGCTCCTCGCCAACAGCAACCTCGTGCCTCGCTGGGCCACCTACGACGAGTTCCGCCGCCTCGAGGCGCTCGGGCTCACCATGTACGGCCAGATGACCGCCGGCTCGTGGATCTACATCGGCTCGCAGGGCATCGTGCAGGGCACCTTCGAGACCTTCGTTGCCGCTCGCAAGGCCCACGAGGCGCGCACGCAGGTGCCCGGTGGGCGCTGGGTGCTCACCGCGGGGCTGGGGGGCATGGGGGGCGCCCAGCCGCTCGCGGCGACCATGGCAGGGCTGACCTGCCTCGCCGTCGAGATCGATCCCACGCGCATCGCCAAGCGCCTCGCCACCCGCTACGTCGACGAGCGCATCGACGACCTCGACCGGGCTCTGGCCGCCGTGCGCCAGTCCATCGCCGAGGGGCGCCCGCGCTCTTTCGCCATGTGCGCCAACGCCGCCGACGTCTACCCGGAGCTGGTCCGTCGCGGCGTCACCCCGGACCTGGTCACCGAGCAGACGGCGGCGCACGATCCGCTCATCGGCTACGTGCCCCCCGGCATCACCCTCAACGAGGCGATCTCGCTGCGCGAGCGCGATCCCAAGGGTTACATCGAGTGCGCCAAGCGCGGCATGCGCGACGAGGTCGAGGCCATGCTGGAGATGGCCCGCCGCGGCGCCGAGGTCTTCGACTACGGCAACAACCTCCGCACCTGCGCCAAGGAGGCGGGCTGCGAGCGGGCCTTCGACATCCGCGGCTTCGTGCCGGCGTACGTGCGGGAGCTCTTCTGCCAGGGCAAGGGCCCGTTCCGCTGGGTGGCGCTCTCGGGCGACCCCGACGACATCCTCGCCACCGATCGCGCCGTGCTCGAGGCGGTGCCGCACGACGCCGATCTGCGCCGCTGGATCGAGCTCGCCCAGCAGCGCATCGCCTTCCAGGGCCTGCCGGCGCGCATCTGCTGGCTGGGCTACGGCGACCGCGCCCGGGTGGGCCTCGCCTTCAACGAGCTGGTGCGCACCGGCCGGGTCAAGGCGCCGATCGTGATCGGGCGCGATCACCTCGACTGCGGCTCCGTCGCCTCACCGTTCCGCGAGACCGAGGCGATGCGAGACGGCTCCGACGCCATCGCCGACTGGCCCATCCTCAACGCGCTCGCCAACTGCGCCGGCGGGGCCTCCTGGGTGAGCTTCCACCACGGGGGTGGGGTCGGCATCGGCAACTCGTTGCACGCCGGGATGGTGATCGTCGCCGATGGCACCGAGGCGGCGGCGCGCCGGCTGGAGCGCGTGCTCACCATCGATCCGGGCATGGGCGTCATCCGCCACGCGGACGCCGGCTACGAGACGGCGATCCGCGTCGCCGAGGAGAAGGGCGTCGCCGTCCCGCACCGCTCCTAGTTCATCTCGCGCGGATCGTGGGAGAGGGCGAGGCGCTGCAGCGCGAGGGCCTCGGTCACCCGGCGCACGCGGGCGCCCACGTCGAGCGTCTCCAGCACGGCCTGCCGCTCCCGGGCGTCGAGGATGAGGTGGTGCGCACAGAGATCGGCGACCGCGCTGGCGGGCGCGTCCCTGGGCACGGGGAGCTCGAAGGTCGCGTCCCGCTCGCGCACCCGCGCGGTGAAGGCGGTGGCCGCCGAGATCAGCGCCGCCAGATCGCTCGGCGTCGCCTCTCCCGGAGGGGTCGGGAGCACCGTGCCCCGCGCTCGGCGGTAGGGCTTCTCGCCGAAGGGGAGCTCTTCGAGCGCGACCCGCGCGCGGCCGCGCACCAGGACGTTGAACCGGCCGCTGGGCAGCTCGGCGTGATCGACGATCACGCCCGCGCAAGCGACGCTCGCGATGCGCGGGTGCCCGTGCTCGTCGAGGTGCTCGGTGTCGGTGACGCGCACGATCGCGATCACGCCGTGGGTCTCGAGCGCGTCGCGGACCATGGCGCGGTACCGCGGCTCGAAGATGTGGAGCGGCAAGAGCGCTCCAGGGAAGAGCACCGTCGGCAGCGGGAAGAGGGGCAGGGACGCCAGGGCCGGCGCCAGATCGCGAAGGCCCACGGAGACGGGAGGTTCCACGATGGGAGCCTAGTTCAGCGAGGGCTCTCCTGCACGCGTCACGACCCGCCGCCCCGAGCCAGCGCCGCGAAGGCGAGGTCGCGATCGGGCGAGGCGTGCGCGAAGGTGCCGGACACCGCGAGCGTCTCGACCACGGCACCGGCCTTGCGCTCGCCGCGTGCGACCAGGCAGGAGTGGGTGAGCGCCAGCTTGCACAGCGCTCCCCGCGCGCCCAGCTCCCGCGCCAGCAGGGCGACCAGCTCGGCGCCGATGCGCTCCTGGAGCGTGAGGCGCCGCGAGAGCGCGTCGAGCACGTGAGCGAGCGTGCCGATACCCGCGAGGCGATCGCCGGGGAGGTAGGCGATCAGGCCCAGGCCCTGTGCTGGCAAGAGGTGGTGCGGGCACATGGTGGTGATGGCCAGATCGCGCACCACCACCAGGCCGCCGCCGAACGCCCCTACCTCGATGGCGCCCTCCCGCAGCACGGCCCCGGCGTCGATCGACTCGCCCTCGAGCAGATCGTCGGCCCAGGCGTCCGCGACGCGCTCCCCCGTCCCCTCGAGGTCGCCCTCCGGCAGGTGCCCGAGGGCACGGAGAAAGTCCTCGATCGCGCGCGCGGCCGCCTTCCGGTCCACCATCGCGCGGAGCTTACTCTACCGACGAGGCACGAGCCGAGATCACGTCGAGGACCCGCCCGGCCGGCCGGCCTCTCGTCCTGACTCCCGTCCTGCCTGCGTCGACCAGAGTACCCGCATCGTGCGCGGGAGCGAGGGACCCGTCATCACCGCGCACGACGCGCAGCGAGCCGGGAAGCTGGTGTCGTGGCAGTCGAGGCACGTCGTCATGATGTTGGTCGTCGCGCCCAGATCCTCCTGGAGGCGGGCGAGCACGGCGAGCTTGGTGCGCAGCTCCTCGATGCGACGGGCGAGGATCTCGGTCGCCTGCTTGGCGGCGGTGCTGCCCATGGTGGACTGCTGCTTCACTTCGAGGATCTGCTTGATCTCGTCGAGCGACAGGCCGGCGGCGCGCATGTCGGTGACCAGCATCAGGCGCTCCAGCTCCGGCCGATCGAACAGGCGGTGCCCACCGTCCGTGCGCCGTACCGGGCGAAGGATGCCCTCTTCCTCGTAGAAGCGGACGGTACGCAACGTGTTGGACGACTGACGCGCCATCTCACCGGTCGTGAGCAGCGCGCCATCTTCGACCGAGTCGGCGGTCTGGCCGTTGTGGTGTAGCTGGTTCACGGCTGGTTCCGTAAGCGTCGGACGCGTTGGGACCCCTGTCAAGGCGCGTCGGCGCTTCCGGGGCGCTCCGGTCCCGCGAGCGGGGGGCGGCGGCGACCTCGCGGACCTGGCCCGCAGAGCCTCGACGCGAAGGGATGTGAAAAATCACCTCGTGAACGCGGGTTCTCACTGGAGCGGGGCGCAGGAGGCGTATTCTCGGTTTTGTGGGCTCCAGGGGTACCGGCACGCGCCTTGCGAAAGGTGCGTCCATGCTTCGACGCGTAGCTTGCTTCGCATCTCTCTGTGGAGCGATCGCGGTGGGCTCGGGCCGAGCCGAGGCCGCGTCAGGCTCCGGTGCCTGGGTGTCCAGCGCTTCGCTGACGCCCACCGAGCAGCGGGTCGCCGTCGCCGTCGGGCCCGCACGCACCACCGTATGGACGAGCCTTCGCTTCGACGCCGCGGGCGGGACGGTCGCCATCGTCGTCCCGGCGCCGCCGGGGACCTCCCTCGATCTGAGCTCCGACGCGTGGTTCGAGGCGCTCGAGGTCGCGACCGCGCCGCGGGTCTTTCCGCCCGCCGGGCTGAGCCCGTTCTGTCCGGGGAAATCGGGCTCCGCCAACGTCTTCGAGATCGACGGCCAGGTGGGGCACACGGCCAGCCTCCCGCTCGAGGAGATCGAGGTGCTCGCCGACGTCGCCGCCGTCTCCTCGTGGGCCGCTCAGGCCAACCTGGTGATCCCGAGCAAGGTCGTGGAGGCGCTCGCCGCGCTGACCGGCGTGAGCTTCGTCGCCGTTCGCTTCGTGGCGCCTCCCGGGGCGGGCGTCACGCCCACGCTCCGCGTCGCCATGGTCGGCGCGCCGCCCATGCTCCCGCTCGCCCTCACCCAGGCGGGCGGCTCCGATCTGCAGGTCACCGCGTGGATGATCGGGCCTGGCCAAGCCGACGCGATCGGCGCAGTGCAGGTGGCGATCGCGCCCTCGGCCCTCGCCTGGAAGGCCGGCCCCCAGACGAGCAACTACGACGACCTGCGCAGCAGCGCGCTCTCGTCGGGCCCGGATACCTTCCTCGTCGAAGCGGCGAGCCACACGGCTCTCGGGGACAACGTGCCCATCGCGCAGGGGTCCGCGTTCCTCGACGGCGTGGTCACCACCTTCTTCGAGCGCGCCGCGGCCTACGGCGATGGCGCCTTCGACTCTGCCCAGTGCATCGCCACGGCGACGCCCCTCCTCGCGTCGAGCGCCCCCGTCGCCGCCGTCTGTCCCCACGCCGCGCTCGGCGTCGTCGCGCCCACGCCGGCATGCGTCGAGGCTCCGGGGTCAGGCCAGATCGATCCCGGGAGCCTGCGCTGCGGTCCCGGCGCCGACGATCTGGCGCTGGCGCTCTCGGGGCTGACGCCCTCGGCCACCTGGGTGACGCGACAGAGCATGCGGATCCCCGCCGGCTCCAGCGGCGTCGACGCGTTCCTCGGCTTCGCGTACGGCGCGGCGCAGAGCTCGGTGCTGGTCGCGACGAGCCTCGACACCAGCGGGTGCGGCGACGGAGGGACGAGCACCGGATCCGGCTCGGGATCCAGCTCCGCCTCCGGGGTCGCCGCCGGCTCGAGCGGCGGGATGATGTCGAGCGGCAATGGCAGCGGCGAGGTCATCAACGATGGCTTCGCCGTCGCCGGGGACATCGTCGACGCGCTCGACAGCGCCGACGACAGCGCCGGCTGTAGCTGCTCCGGCACCGAGCCGACCAGCACCGACGCCACCACCAGCACCAGCACCAGCACCAGCGGCGCGTGCAGCGGCTCCAGCGACCCGTCCTCCGGCACCGATGGGAGCAGCGACAGCAGCGGTTCGTGCTCCAGCGGGAGCAGCAGCAGCGATGGCAGCAGCTCGTGCTCCAGCGGGAGCAGCAGCGGCAGCGACTCGTGCTCCAGCGGGAGCAGCAGCAGCGACTCGTGCTCGGGGAGCAGTGGCGGCAGCAGCGCGTTCGACTGTTCCGCGGCGGGGCCGCGACGGGTGCGCCTGCCCAAGCTGTCCATTCTGTTGATGCTGGCGCTCGCGGTGGCCGCGCCTCTTCGCCGGCGCGGCCGCCGAAGCCGCGCGCGACGCTGCCCGCGCTAGCGCACGCGGCAGCGCGCCACGCCGGGGTTCCTCCCGTAGACGCCGCTGCCTCGGCGAGGGCGAACGTAGACGCCTCCCCTGGAGTGCGGGCGCGGGATGATCGCCCCGGAGGCGAGCGGCCGACCCTGAGGCAGGTCCTCCACCTCGACGATGATGTCGTCGCCCTCGGTGTCCACGGCCGAGATGGAGGGGCGGCGGCGGCGATCATCCGGATCGCCGCCCGGGCAGGCGATGCCGCGGGCACCGACGGCGACGGCGAGCGAATCGGGACCGAGGGCAGGGGCGCCGCCGGCCCAGAAGAAGCTGGGGTCCTCGGCGCGGCCGATCTCGACCGAGAGACAGGCGCAGCGCACCTCGTGGGGGGCGTTCGAGAGCATCAGGTCGTGGCGGACGCCGATCACCGCGGAGGTCGCCTTCTCGTTCGGCTCGAGGGGTTGCGGCGCGTTGAGCGACTCGGTCTCGCGGAGGCGCTTGGACTTCTGCTGCACCTCGGGGGTCCAGTCCGAGTCGTCCGCGCGTTGCGCGCCGCCACAGGCGAGGGATGCGAGGCCCAGGAGGACCGGGAGGAGAAGGCGGCGCATCGGGAGAGGATCGCACCGTGGACGCACCTCTGCCAAGTATCGGGCGCCCCCACCCTCGTCCCCGGTCAGACCGCACGCGTTCCCCGACGAATTGCGCCACAAAGCAAAAGCTGGCACGCTCCCGGCCCATCACCGACGAGCGGAACCAGGCGCGATGTTCACGGGTACGGCCGGCGACGCGGGCGACGGGGGAATTGGCGGGCGCGCGTTCGACCTCGTGTTCTTCTTCGGGAGCAGCGCCGCCGCCGCGCTCGTCGGCGTGGGCCTCCTCCTGCACCCGGCGTGGACGGTGCCGGCGTGGTGGCTCTTCACCCTCCTCGCGGACGGCCCCCACCTCTTCATCACCGCGACGCGCACCTACCTCTCCCCCGACGACCGCCGCCGGCTCGGCCTCGCGCTCTGGCTCGCGCCCCTGTGGCTCCTCGCCGGGCCGCTCGCCCTCGCCATCACCAAGGTGACCGGCTCGCGCGGCCCGTGGGACCTCTTCCTGCTCTTCGCCGCCGTGTGGAGCTACCACCACGTCATCCGTCAGCACCACGGCGTGCTGGCGATCTGGGAGCACCACGCCGGCGCCGATCGCTTCGAGGCGCGCGCCTCCGGGATCTTCCTCCAGGGCGCGCTGTGGGCGATGATCGTGGTCTACCTGGTGGTGAGCCCGGCGAGCCGCCTGACGCTGGGACTCCCGACTCTCCCGGGCAGCGGCGAGCGCGCGTTCGTCGTGGCGGTGCTGATTGGCCTCGGCGCGGCCACCCTGGTCTGGCTCCTCGCGGTGGTCCGCCACCGCCGGCGGACCCCAGCGCGCGCCCGCTCCTGGCGCCCCATCGTGTTCGCGCTCGGGCCGGTGGGCGCCTTCAGCGCCTTCAACCTCTTCGTCGTGGGCGCGCACGAGCCGCTCCTCGCCCGGCCCCCCAACGCGGAGCAGTGCTTCCTCGCCGTCACCACCGTCGGCGGTCTGGTGCACAGCTTCCAGTACCTCGGCATCGTCCTCGCCACGAACCGCCGCCGCTACCAGGGCCGGGGGCGCAGCGCGCTGGCGCGGCTCGGGCGCGCGCCCATCCTCGGGTATCTGGCCGTGACGGGGGCCTCGCTCGTCGGCTACGGGCTGCTCAACGGCGCGCGCGGCGTGCCGGGCGTGGCGTTTTTCGGTCTCGAGAGCGACGCCTCCCGGCTGTTCCTCGGGGTGTACTGGGGGCTGTTCTTCATGCACTACCAGCTCGACCAGATCATCTGGCACCCGTCGCGTGACCCCGCGCTCCGCGTGGAGCTCGGGCTCGCCCGGAGCAGCTAGCCCAGCACGACGACGTCGAAGGGCTCGCCGAGGGCCCGGCGGTAGCGATCCCCCTCGCGCACCAGCTCTTGCAGACGCGCGGCGCCTTCGCCGAGGCGCACCAGGGAGGTGGGCTCGGTGAAGGAGAGGAGGACGGTGTCCCCCTCGACGGAGAAGCGCTGCGAGCCGACCGCCTGATCGTTGAGTGTGAGGAGGAAGCGGTAGAACGGCTCCTGGTTGGCCAGGGGCACGCGGACGAGGGGGATCTTGCCGCGGATGCAGGTGCCGTCGGCGTCGATCTCGAGGGTGAGATGACTCATCGCGCCGTCGGCGCCCGGGGATGACAGGCGGAACGTGCGGGGGCCGACGCGGACGCTGGTGGCCACCGCGCCCAGGTCTTCGAGCAGATCGCGCATGAGGCGCTCGGCGCCCGCAAGGGCCCCGCCGAGGGTCGCGTCGGGCATCTCCCAGCCGTGGGGCAGGAGGCGGCCGCAGGCGAGGCAGCGCTCGTTCTGGATCGCGAAGGCTTCGCCGCAGGCGGGGCACCGGTAGGTGGGGGAGCGCCCCTCGAGCTGCTCGACCGCGATGTCGACGGCGGCCAGCGCCCGCGCGAGCGCGGCGACCGGGATCGCGAGCGCGTGGGCCCTCCCGTCGTCCTCCGCCCCATGGCTGCTTCGAGCGCTGCGGCGCGCGCCGCGGGGCAGGTCGAGGCCGCCCACGCCGATCACCCGGCCATCGAGATCGAGGACGGGGCCGCCGCCCGACCCCACCCGCGCGTCGAGCTCGAAGCAGCGGAGCGGCCCGATGCGACAATCGATGGCGCTGACGACGGCGGAGGTGACCCGAAAGGCCGAGCCGGGGACGGCGCCGAGCGCCAGCACCGGCTCGCCCAGGCGCGGCAGATCCGGGCGCGGCAGCAGAGGGGGCAGGGCGAGGGCCTCGGAGGGGAGCACCAGCGCGAGGTCGCGCGCGACGTCGACCCAGACGATCCGGCCCCCGCAGCGGCGCCCGCCCTCGAGCTCGAGGAAGACGTCGGACTGGTAGCCGACCGCTTCGTGGCTGGTCATCACCAGGCCGTTGCCGAGCACCACCCACCCGGTGCCGCCCGAGGAGACCCCGCGCACGGTGAGCACCGAGCGCCGCGCCAGCGCGACGACGTCGGGGGCGCCGCGCAGCTTGGCGACCGGTGCGCTCACGAGTTGATCCTCTGGAGCGCGGTCATCATCAGCTCGATGGCGGGGTTGCGCGCGCCCTCGCGCTGGGCGTGGGCGACGATGTCGCGCAGGCGCTGGTCGGTCTGGGTGGGGAGCTTGGTGCGCACCAGCAGCTCGGCGAGCGCACCGAGGGCCAGGAAATGGCGGAGCGGCGGATCGGCTGGCGCGCGATCGATCTCGAGCAGGTAGCGCGCGACGTGCTCCTTGGCCTGCGAAGCGCTGGTCATCGGCTCGATGCCGAGCGCCTTCTCCTTGGGGACCTGAGCGCGCGCCACGATCACCCGCTCCATGACCACCATCGCCGGCTCGACCGCCGGCATCGAACCGGAGCTTACCCGCGCGGTGCCCGCCGCGTCACGGCCTGCCCCGGTGCACCGATAGAGATGAGCGACCGCGTCGGGCAGCGTGTCCTTGAACTCGTAGATGGCGCGAAAGATCGCGGAGCGCACCAGCCAGCTCAAGGTGGCCGGGCGCTCTTCGAGGGTGAGCGATGCCAGCGACTGGGCGTGGCGGAGGAGCATGCACAGGCGATCGGAGGGCGAGAGCGTCGGCTCGGACGATGGCGGAGGGGGGCCCGCACCACGTCGGGAGCCGGCGTCGAGCTCGATCTCGCGCGCGGCGCGCGATGCAGAGCTCGCCTCCATCGGGCCGGGGGCAGCGCGGCGGTTCGCGTCCGAGGCGGCGTGAGAGCTCGCGATGCTCGCGGATCGCGGCTCGGCGGGGCGGGGCGGGGCCAGGATCGCCGGGATGGCGTCGGCCGTATCCACCGGCTCGGGGGCCCGCGTGCGAGCCGTCGCATCCACCGGCTCCTCGCGATGTGCGGCGCGCGTGGCCGTCACCGTTCTCGGCGCCGTCCCCATGGTGAAGCCCTCGGACCTCGCCGGCGGCTTCGGTGGCACAGTCCCCGCAGCGGCTTCGCCCCGGGGGCTTGGGGGCGGAGCCCCCATCGCTGACGCCGGAGGGATCGAGCGGCGCGCCCCGCTCCCGTTGGCCAGATGGATCTTGCTCGGGCGGCCCGCGGCCTCGAACCTGCGAGCGTCGTCGGCGAGGGCTGGCTGCGCGTCGAGGCTCACCCTCAGCAAGCCGGTGTAGCGCGTGGCCAGGTGGCTGATCTCGCGCAGGTAGTGGCGGAGCACCGGGGGCGTGAGGAGGGCGAGGCGCGCCGTGAAGCGGAGCAGCAGCAGCTCTCCGCGGAGGCACACGCGCGAGGTGGCAGCGTCGCGCGCGGACAGCTCAAGGGCGAGGCGCAGGGCGGGGAGGCGCTGCCGCGCGGGGAGACGCGCGAGCGGCGCCTCGAGGGCGATCTCGTCACCCGCCTCGCGGAGCGTCACGAACACGGAGGCGCCGCGCACCACCGCGTGCCAGGCGGTCCCGTCGGCGGCGTTCGCCCCGCGGGTGGCGGTCCCGGCTTCGCTGGTCAGCACCTGCTCCACGAAGGCGGGGAGGTCGCGCGAGCGGAGCGCGTCGAAGGCGCGGTCGAGCCCGGCGACGTCCGCGTCGGCGTCCGACGCGTAGGGGTGGTGCGCCTGCCGGGACGACAGGGAGATCGAGCGCGGCGTGACCTCGGTCACCGGCGGATGCGGCGCGGCGCCGGGATCGTGACCAGTACCGCACGCTTCACAGCGGCTGCCCCGTACGGGGAAGCCGCAATGAGAGCAGAAGTCTCGCTCCGATCTGGGGGCGGGTGCGTTGGGCACGGGGCCTCAGGATACGCGGAGCCCTGCCCTGGAGGAAAGATCCCGCCGCGCGACCGATCAGATGAACGGGTTGAGGTGGAGGGGGACCCTGGATTCGCGGATGTTGAAGCGGACGCGGCGGACGAAATGGAACATCAGCCCCGCCCAGACGAAGAACGTCGCCAGGCTGATCACCAGCTGGATGATCGCCGGGATGGGGAGCACCATCCACACGGCGGTGAGGAGAAAGGCCCCGAAGGAGAGCGGGACGAACCACTTCCAGCAGAGGTTCATCATCTGGTCGATGCGGACGCGGGGCAAGGTCCACCGGATCCACACCACGACGAAGATGAGCACCCAGCTCTTGAGCAGGAACAGGAAGGCGCCCAAGAGCTGGAGGCCGAAGTGCATCTCCTGCTGCGCCGCCGAGACGCCCGGGATCTGCCAGCCGCCGAGGAAGAGGGCGCTGGCGATGCCCGACATGACGAAGACGTTCGCCCACTCGGCGAAGAAGAAGAACAGGTACCGCATCCCCGAGTACTCGGTGGAGTAGCCGGCGACGAGCTCGCTCTCGGCCTCGGGCAGATCGAAGGGAGCGCGGTTGCCCTCGGCCAGGGCGGTGGTGAAGTAGAGGAAGAAGAGGCCGAAGGTGATCGGGTTGCGGAAGACGTACCAGTAATAAGGCCAGCCGCCCGTGGTGAAGAGGGAGCCGCCCGGCCCGCCCTGCACCCCGATGATGTCCTGCATGCGCAGCGAGCCGGTCATCATCACGATGCACACCACGGCGACGGCGCCGGGGATCTCGTAGCTGATGATCTGCGCCGCCGAGCGGATGCCGCCGAGGAGCGACCACTTGTTGTTGGAGGCCCAGCCGCCCGTCATCAGCCCGATGGTCACCAGCGAGGTGACCGCGATGACGAAGAGGATGCCGATGTCGAGGTCGGCGGCGATCAGGTACTGGCCGAAGGGCATGACCACGAAGGTGGCTGAGACGCCCATGAAGACGAGGTAGGGGGCGAGCTTGAAGAGGGGCTGGTCCGCGTCCGTGGGGACGATGTCCTCCTTCATGATCGACTTGATGCCGTCGGCGATCCACACGAGAAAGCCCTGGGGGCCCGCTCGGTTCGGGCCGACCCGCGACTGCATGCGCGCCGAGACGCGCCGCTCGACCCAGGTGATGATGCCCGCGGTCGGCGCCATGAAGAGGAGGATGATCGCTGCGGCGATCGCCAGCACGAGGCCCGCGCCGAGCAGGTCCGAGGGGGGGCGAATGTCGAAGCCCTCGATCGAGATCTGCCGCTCCACCGGCGGCTCGGAGCCGCGCTTGGTGCTGATGGTGGGCAGGCGCTCGGAGCCGCTGGGCGTCATGTCGCCGATCGACTGCACCTTGACGCCGGCGAAGCTGACGATGAGGTCGCCGGGGAGGATCGCGGCGCGGTTGGCGGGGCTCGAGGGCGTGATGTCGGCGATCAGGAGGCCGCCGGCGGCCGGCGACTCGGCCGCGATCGAGATCCCCATGAACTTGAGGGCGCGGTTGCCTTCCCGGGTGCGTGCTTCGAGCACGGCGCGACGCGGCGTGGGCGGGCGGAAGTTGATGTCGACGCCCCGCACCGTCCCCTTGACCGGGAGGCCGCCCTGGACCGAGGGCAGCGTGACGACGACGTTCCCGTGGAAGGTCGTGTGCGCCGCCTCGTCGCCGCTGCCGCAGAAGCGCGACTGGAGGCCCTCGGTGAAGATCATCGAGATCTTGTCGGTGGAGAGCTGGGCCTTCTCCACGACGATCTTGGCGTCCTCGATGGGCGGCTGGCCGGCGCGGCGGAGCTCGCCCTCGAAGGAGACCTTCGCCTCTCTCGCTTCGCCGGTGGGGAGCGTGGTGCCGAGCACCTCGATGCGATCGCCGACGTCGACCTCACGCGGGGCGACGTCGATCACGTTGAGGAGCTCGGGCGCCGCGTCATTGGCTGCGCACCCGATCAGCCCTGCGCATGAAAGGAGCGCGAGGAGGAAGGCGCCAATCGCGGCCGAGGGACGGGTAGGACGGGGGCGAAGTCCGGGCATGGCCGCCCGCTTATAGATCGCCGTCGAGGGAAGGTCGAGATCGGCGACGCTTCCGGGAGCCCCCGCCCGGCTCCCCGCTCCCCGGCGTCCCGCCGGATCGCCGCCCGGAAGGTGAGGGAGCCCGCTTCGCTTCGGGTACCAAGGTAACGAGGCTTGCGCCGAGGGGGGCGGCGGTGGTCCAATCCTCCGCAGCATGGAGACGGTGATGGAGACCTCAGGTACGGGCGAGAAGCCGCGGCGCGTAATCAAGCGCTACTCGAACCGTAAACTGTACGACACCAAGGACAGCCGCTACGTCACCCTCCAGCAAATCGGGGAGATGGTGCGCGCCGGCGAGGAGGTGCAGATCATCGACAACGCGACCAAGGAGGACAAGACCGAGGTCACCCTGGCGCTCATCATCTCCGAGGATCTGAAGTCGCAGCCCCGGAGCGTGCCGCTCGGGACCCTCCGCGACCTGATCCAGGAGCGCGGAGAGCGCCTGCTCTCGCAGCTCCGTGAGGGGCCGATCGGACGGCTCATCCCGGGCGGCACCGATGGCGTCCCCCCCCAA
>Ga0302279_10002460_pt1 | contig 24405 bp, 30 predicted proteins | sample III_Bog_N3_3_FD_194541 | JGI IMG/M metagenome (GOLD analysis project Ga0302279, IMG submission 194541) | Peat permafrost microbial communities from Stordalen Mire near Abisko, Sweden - III_Bog_N3_3 | ecosystem: Environmental > Terrestrial > Soil > Wetlands > Peat | place: Sweden: Abisko... | reverse complement strand
CTCCGCGAGCTCGCCCCGGGTGTCACCCTGGATGAGGTGCGCTCGGTCACTGAACCGGAGTTGTTGGTCGACCTCGACTAGCGCCCTGCGTAGTACTTGTCCGCCACCGCGAGGGCTCGGTCGAGGCGAGCGAGGCCGTCGAGCGCCTCGTCATCGGTGACCGTACAGGGTGGCACGACGTGGAGTCGGTTGAAGTTGTTGAAGATCAACAGGCGTTCCTCACGACACGCGGCCAAGATCTCGTTCATCGCCGCGGAACTGCCGCCGTAGGGCGCGAGAGGTTCCTTCGTCGTCCGGTCACTGACCAGTTCGAGCGCGAAGAAGACGCCGCGTCCGCGCACGTCGCCAATGATCCGGTGTCGCGTGGCCAACTCGTCGAGCCCGGGCCGCAGCACGTCGTCGCCGACGCGTCGGGCGTTCTCGACGATGCGCTCGCGCTCCATCGTCTCGATGCACGCCACCGCCGTCGCACACGCCAGCGGATGGCCGGAGTACGTCAGACCACCGGGATAGACGCGGTCGTTGAACGTCGCCGAGAGGGCCTCATTGAGCACGACGCCACCGAGGGGCACGTAGCCCGAGGTGACACCCTTGGCGAAGGCCACGAGGTCGGGCGTGACGCCCTCGTCCTGGTAGGCGAACCACGCGCCAGTACGACCGAAGCCGCACATGACCTCGTCGGCGATGTAGACGATGCCGTAGCGGTCACAGATCTCACGAACACCGGCGAGGTACCCCGGCGGCGGAGTCATGATGCCCGCGGTGCCCGGGACCGACTCCAAGATGATCGCCGCGAAGGCGCTCGGGCCTTCGAAGGCGATGGTGTTCTCGAGGCTCTCCAAGGCACGGGCGCACTCTTCAGCTTCGTCCGTGGCGTGGAACACCGTGCGGTAGAGGAACGGTCCAAAGAAGTGCACGACCCCGGAAGTGCCGTTGTCGTTCGGCCATCGCCGAGGGTCGCCGGTCAAGTTGATCGACGTCGACGTGCCGCCGTGGTAGCTGCGATAGGTCGAGAGCACCTTTTGTCGGCCGGTGTGCAGCCGAGCCATGCGTACCGCGTGCTCGACGGCTTCGGTGCCGCCATTGGTGAAGAAGACCTTCGCCGCGCCTTCGAAGGAGTGCTCCAGGATCAACTCCGCCGCGCGGTAGCGCCGCTCGTAGCCGTGTTGGGGAGCGATCGTGCAGAGCACCGCCGCTTGTTCTTGAATGGCCCGCACCACGGCGGGGTGTTGGTGGCCGATGTTGACGTTGACCAGTTGTGAGGAGAAATCGAGGAACGTCGTGCCGTCTTCGTCGGTGACGTAGACGCCCTGGGCCGATTTGACCATCATCGGATTAATCGTCGACTGCGCGGACCACGAGTGAAAAACTGAACCTCTTTCCCGCTCTGGAGAGCTCAAGTTGGATCGGTCAGTCGACATCCTTCGACCCCTTTCGTACGGATCAGTACTGCGTGTGTGCGTAATGCGCGTCGAGACGAGGCGACGTCACTCGACGCTACGTCCGAAGCACGACGTTGAGCGGTTCCTCGCCACCCTGCATTCGTTCCATCTGACGTCGCAGTAGCTTTGCCAGTCTCGGCATCGCCGCCGACGTGGCCCCGCCCACGTGCGGGGAGATCAGCACGTTGGGTAGCGCAAACAAGGGGTGTCCGTCGGGCAGTGGTTCGGGATCGGTGACGTCGAGTGCGAAGCGAAGACGGCCGCTGCGTGCGTGGGCGAGGACGGCCTCGGTGTCGGCGACGCGGCCCCGCGCGATGTTGACGAGCAGGCTGCCGTCTTGCATACGCTCGAGGAAGGAGTCATCGATGAGGTGGGTCGTCTCCTCGTTCAGCGGCACGCCGACAACGACCACGTCGGCTACGGGCAGCAGTTCGTGCAACTCATCCATCGCGTGAATCTCGCCTCGATCGTCGTGGCGCTTCGTTCTCGCGACCCTGACCACCGTCGTCTCAAAGGGCACCAAGCGGTCTTCGATGGCTTTACCCACCCCGCCGTAGCCCACGAGCAAGACCGTGCGATCAGCCAAGCTGGGTCGCCAGACCCGCTCCCACGTGCCCCGCTCGGCCGAGCGCACGAAATCGGGAATGCCACGTTGCGACGCGAGGATCAAGGCCAGCGTCAGCTCGGCGGTCGAGGTCTCGTGCACCGACGCCGCGTTCGCGTACACCTGACCGGGAGGCAGCGCCTCCTCGACGCCGTCGTAGCCGAGCATGGGGCTCTGGACGAGTCGCGCCGTGACGAAGGCGAGTTGGGCGAGGACGTGTGGGCCAACCATGTAGGGAGGGACGACGATGTCGATCTTCTCGGTAGGTGGCGGGCCCGTCATGTCCCACGTGACGAGTTCGACGCCATCGGGTCGGTCTTCGAGGAGACCCGCCAGTCCCGGGTCAGGGACGCTGACGACGAGTGGGGCGGCGTTCGCGCGTGGATTCATCGAAACCCGAGTCTAGGTAACTGGCATCAGGCGTCCTCACGAGTCACGAGCGCGAAGGACGCGGGCGCGCACGTCGGGCGTCACCAGGGCCGGACTCTTCCGAGGCGACCGACGCCCAGGAGAATGGTCAACGCCACGCCAACCTGGACGAGCGCCAGGACCATTGCTTGTTCGTGGGATCCATAGAAGACGGCGTTGTAGAGCGCGATGGGCATCGTGGTGGCCATCGGTGCGGACCCGGAGATGATCATCGTCGCCCCGAAGTCACCCATCGCGCGTCCGAAGGCCATCGCGATTCCCGCGATGACGCCGCGGCGCGCCAACGGCAACGTCACGAACAGCGCGATCCTCCATCGAGAGAGTCCCATGGCGCGAGCGGCCTGCTCGAATCGGGGATCGACGCCAGCGATCGCGGCGCGCGAGAAGCGCATGCAGTACGGGAACGATTCGACAATCTGCGCCACGACGATCCCGGCGAAGGTGAAGGTGAGCGGATGGCCGAAGAGGTGGACCTCCGCGTCACGGATTGGACCGGGTCCACCCAGTCGGGTGAGGAGGTAGTAACCAACGACGGTCGGGGGGAGCGCCATCGGCAGACTGAAGACGGTTTCAATGGCTCCCCGTCCAGGAAATCGGCCCTTGGCGAGAAGGTAGCCGAGGGCGACGCCCGCGACGGTGACCACGACCGTGGCCTCCAACGCCGCACGGAGCGAGATCGATAGTGGATTCCAGATCCATGGCGGTATCGCGAAAGCGTTCAGCCACGAGTGCGGGATCAGAGCGATCACGACGGCTCGGTGCCGGCTGGATTTTCCAGCGGGGGCTCGGGGTAGGACGGTCGAGCGACGGCGTGTTGCCCCGTCACTCGTCCGTCGTCGTAGTCAATCACGACGTCGCCGAGCTCGTCGGCTTCTTCGGCGTCGTGAGTCACGAGCACGGCCGGTACGCCGGAGGAGATAATCACCTCTCGAATCAGCGTTCTCAGCTCGCGTCGCACTTTGGTGTCGAGCGCGGAGAGCGGTTCATCGAGGAGCACGAGCGCGGGTTCACCGGCGAGACCGCGCGCGAGGGCGACTCGTTGGCGCTGTCCACCTGACAGCGAGACTGGTCGCCGTTGGGCAAGTTCCTCCGCGCCGACCCTCTCGAGCCAGGTGCGCGCGACGTCACGCCGCGCCCGACGACCCCCGACCTGTCGCACCGCGAGAGCGACGTTGTCGAGCACGGAGCGGTGTGGCAGCAACAGGCCGTCTTGAAAGACCATTCCGACGCGGCGACGTTGCGTCGAGACGTAGAGACGGCGGGCGCAGTCGGTAACAATCGCACCGTTGATCGCGATGGTGCCCACGTCGGGACGCAGGAGACCGGCGATGAGGGACAGGGTCAGGGTCTTGCCCGCTCCGGATGGCCCGAAGAGCACGGAAATCCCTTTGTCCACCGTGAAGGCCACGTCCAAGTCGAAGTCGCCAATGTGGCGAGCGACGGCGACGTCGAGTGCACTGGTCACGACCTGCTCCTGCCGAGTAAGCCGACGCCGGTCATCGCCACAATCGCCATAAGGACCAGTATCAACAACATCGTGTTGCGCTCCGGCGTGGTGAACGAATCGAGGATGGCGAGTGACATCGTGCGAGTCTTGCCGTTGATGTCGCCACCAACCATCAACGTGGCGCCGTACTCACCGAGGGCGCGCGCGCATCCGATCGTGAGACCGGCGGCGATGCCGCGGCGAGCGAGGGGAAGCGAGACCTGGAGCGCCACGCGCCAGTTGGGCAGTCCAATGGCGCGCGCGGCCTGCTCGAGCGCGACGTCGACCCCCTCGAAAGCGGTGCGCGCCGAGCGCATGCAGAACGGAAACGCTGCCACCGTCGCCGCGATGATGCAGCCATCGACGTTGTAGACGAGGGCGTGACCGACGACGCGAGTGAGAACCCCCCCGACTCGGGTGCCCGGGGAGAGGACCTCGAGCAGGTAAAAACCGATGACCGTGGGCGGGAGGATGATGGGGAGGCTCCCGAGCGACTCGAGCAGGTCGCGTCCGGGGAAACGGCCTTTGGCCAGCACGTAACCCGACGCGACACCCGTCACCCCCGCGATCACCGTTGCCGGAAGGGCGACGCGCAGCGTAATGAAGAAGGGGACCGAGACGACACCCCAGTACGCGATCGAGCCCGCCATGAGGTGAGCGACCCCGAAACCCAGCCCGAAACCAAAGAGCACCGTGAGCGCGACGGCGACGGCCTTCTGGTTACCATCGAGCGACTGCGCGAAAGCGCGCCCTCGCGTCACGCGGGTCGTTCGCGTCTCAGCTAACTGATGGGGTCATAGCCGAAGCTGGCCAACACGGCCTGGCCCGTTGCAGAAAGCAGATAGTGAACGAAAGCGAGCGCGGCAAGGCCGTCGGGGCTCGAGAGGTCGGCCGTGGCGTCTTGACCCTGGTCGTCGTTTTCGACGACCACCCACTGCCTGATTGGTTGGTAGTACCCACGCTCGCCGACCAGCGACGTCGGGTTGGCGGCCCCGCTCTTGGCGAAGTTCCGGGAGCTGATCTCGGCGGCGACGTTGTCACGCATACCCGACACGTAGTTCCTATCGGTGCACAGTTCCGCGCTCGCGATGTGTGTCGTCCAACCGTTCGAGACGGTCACGTCCGCCGCGTTCGCGGCGCCACATTCGGGTACTTCGGCCCAGAAGTCAGTGTCGTCTCCGCCGGGTGAGACGACGAACGATTTTGGTAGTAGCGCGATCTGCGAGGTGCCCGCGACGACGCTCGACTGGGTGTAGGTGACGTTGTCGCCGAAGATGATCGGCAGCGAAGGGTCCGAGTAGTTACCGTTCCCCTGCTGGCCGCCCGACGTGGAACTCGTCGTGCCGTAGTTGTCCAGACTCGCCCCCTTGTCGGTCATGAGGTCGATTTCCGTACACGCCTGATCAGAGGCAGTGGGGCCGAAGGCCGAGCGGGGGTGGAGGTGATAGTACTGAACGGCCGCCACGTAGAGCGACTCCATCCCCGCCAGCCCGTAGGGGGCATTGGGCGCGACGTCCGACGGGCCGCATCCGGCGCCGGCGAAGTTCCATCCGTTCTTGGGATCGGCGATCGCGAGGTACCCGCCGACATTGTGGGCGGCGAAACCGCCGTGAACCTTGCCAGTGTGGGCGAGAAGATCGCTCCACACCTCGCTCATCGTGGTTGGAGCGGGAGTCGTGCGGCCCTCGCCGAAATAGCCACTGACGGGCTCGGCGCACGCGGGAGAGCCCTGCGCCGGAGCGAGGGTCCGGCCGCCCCGGCGACAGGAGAAGATGACGAGCCGCCCACTGGTGTACTGCGCTCGAGTTGCGCCGATGCCCGGGCACGAAGTCCCGTTCTGATTGCCACCGTTGGCCGAGGAGTACGTCGACGAATACTGGTCGATGCACTGGCCGACGTCGTACTTTTGCACCGCACCGTGGTTCTCATCCGCGGCTTGACCCTCGGGAATCGTGTCGTCGACGTTGGCCTCGTCCGCGGAGGCGAACAACGCAAAGCCGGCGGGGGCGTTTCCGGCGCCGTCCTTAGCGAAATCCACCCCGCCGTCGAGCTCACCCGCAAGGTGCCCCGACCCGCCGAAACTGAACGTGACGCTGTTGCCGCCATTGGCCGTTTGAATGAAGTTCTGCGTCATGAAGTCAAACGCCGGCTCGGTGTTTGAGGCGCCGAGGAACGTCGTGGCGGCCGGCTGCGCTGAGGCCGAGTCGACGCCGACGCCACCGAGAACCAGGCCGAGAACCAGGCCGGTGGCGAGGCCAAATCTCGAACATAAGTGCCGCTGGAGCATGTGCGTGCCACCTTCAGAGCGCGATCGGACAAGTTGCACGTCGCAGTACGCGTCCCGAGATTAGATGCCGGCCAGGACTCGTGTCAAAGCACATCGTGCGGTTTCTGGCCCTAAAGCACGCAAATAATGTTCCGTACTAGTTATTACCTAGCAAATCGCTCCACCGGCTTTCAAGGGAAAACCGCGCGGCGTTGTGTGTGAGCGCCAACCACGCCGTACGACCTCGATCGAGGTGCCGTCAACCCGTTGACGATTGGTAGTCGGGCGAGCCGATAACGAGCGTCCCGCAGTGCTTGCCCGGCACGTACACCACGGAGTTGTAGACCGGTTTAAACGTGAGCAGGCCTTCTCGTCGGAGCGTCGATATGGGCGCGTAGGTGCCAAACCTGAGACATCGAGTCTTCTCCGCACCCATGATCTTCGCGCTTTCGGCCGCGATGGCCCCGGTCGTGCCCTTATTCGTGGTCGCACCCGACAGCACGAATACGGCGAAACCAATGATGAAGGACAGCACCAGCGCCGCGAGAAGTAGCTGGAGAAAGGAGAACTTCTTGAACATTGGAAGGACCCTTTCAATCACGACGTAACGGGAGTGTCCACGATCGACCTGCGGCGCGTAACGACGCCGGTGCCCCACACCGCCGCGTGCTTCGACCCGCGCCGCCACGCGCCGTGAGCGGAGCGAGACGTCAAGGCAGCATAAACTCACGGCGAGATGAACGACTACAGCGTGAGCGAGGCCGCCGGATTGCTGGGCGTCAGTCCCGACACCGTTCGCCGTTGGCTTGACAGTGGCGATCTCGGCGGCACCCGGACGGAAAATGGGAGGCGTCGAATCGACGGAGCGGCGCTCGCACAGTTTGCCCAATCGCTCCACGAGAGTGCCGACCCGCTCGTCGCGGCCAGCGATTCGATTCGCAATCACTTCACTGGGATTGTGACCAAGGTCGTGAAGGACAAAGTCATGGCGCAGGTCGAACTACAGGCGGGACCATTTCGGGTCGTGGCCCTCATCAGCCGCGAAGCCGTTGACGACATGGGGCTCGTCCCCGGCGTGATGGCCGCCGCCGTGGTGAAATCCACGAACGTGTCGATAGAACTGTAGGTTCGCACCGCTCCCTTGTTCTCCACGTCGGGGCGTCCGTCGCAGCGCCGGGTCTTCCCATCGACGGACGTTGCGTAGCGAGTTCTGGGCGGTAGCGAGAGCGCCACGGAACCGTGAAGCCGTGCTGCGAGCGAGCGGGCGTCAGCGGCCGTGGCGCGCGACGAGGGTGAAGCGATCGCGCTCAACGACGAGAGAGAACGCCAGGTTTGCCGACAGCACGCGATGTACTCTGTGGGCGGCGACGCGCCCCACGGGACGTGGAGAGGGGCGACGATGAGCGGAGTGCGAGTACTGGTCGGAACACGAAAGGGCGCGTTCATTCTTCGCGCCGACGGCACTCGAAAGAAGTGGGACGTCAGTGGCCCCTTTTTCGGTGGGTGGGAGGTCTTCCACGTAAAGGGCTCCCCCGTCGATCCCAATCGGATCTTTGCCTCGCAGTCGACGAGTTGGTTCGGGCAGTTGATTCAGCGCTCCGACGACGGAGGGGAAACCTGGGAGCCGGTTGGTAATCAGTTCACCTATGACGGCGTGCCGGGCACCCACCAGTGGTACGACGGGACACCGCACCCGTGGGAGTTCGCCCGGGTCTGGCACCTCGAACCATCTTTGAGCGACCCGGACACCGTGCTGGCCGGCGTCGAGGACGCGGCGCTCTTTCGCTCGGTGGACGGTGGCGCGAGTTGGAGTGAGCTGTCGGGACTGCGTGGTCACGATACGGGATCGGCGTGGCAGCCTGGGGCGGGCGGGATGTGCCTCCACACGATCATCGTCAGTCCGAAAGACCCGCGTCGGATCTTCGTGGCGATCTCGTCGGCCGGGGCTTTTCGCAGCGACGACGAGGGGACGACCTGGCGACCAATCAACCACGGGCTGCACTCCGAGGGTTTGCCCGACGAGGACGCCGAGGTCGGGCACTGCGTGCACCGCATCGCGTTGCATCCCTCGAACCCCGACGTGCTCTTCATGCAAAAGCACTGGGACGTCATGCGCAGCGATAACGCGGGCGACTCGTGGAGCGAAGTCAGCGGGGACCTTCCCACGGACTTCGGCTTCGCTATCGACGTACACGCGCACGAGCCCGAGACCGTCTACGTCGTACCGATAACCAGCGACTCCGAGCACTTCCCACCCGAGGGCAAACTGCGGGTGTACCGCAGTCGAGTCGGTGGCAACGAGTGGGAACCACTCACCAAGGGACTACCCCAAGAGCACTGCTACGTCGACGTCCTGCGCGACGCGATGGCGGTGGACTCGCTCGAGGACTGTGGCGTCTACTTCGGCACCACCGGGGGTCAGGTCTACGCGTCGTCGAACTCTGGCGATTCGTGGGAGCCGATCGTGCGCGACCTGCCCGCGGTGTTGTCGGTCGAAGTCCAAACGTTGGCATGATCCGAGTCGTCCTACCGGCCCACTTGAAGATGCTCGCGAAGGTTTCCGGTGAGGTGGAGCTCGAAGTGGTGGGCACGGCGTCACCCGCGAGCGTGATCGACGCCTTAGAGGAACGATTTCCAATGCTGTTGGGAACGATCCGCGATCCGCTCACCCGGCAACGTCGAAAGTTCGTGCGGTTCTACGCCTGCGAGCGGGACCTCTCGCTCGAGCCAATTGACGTGGAACTGCCCGATGACGTCACTCGGGGACGATCGCCCTTCTTCGTGATCGGGGCGATGGCGGGGGGTTGAGAGAGCGACGAGCATCACCTACGCTCGTCGCCGTGGGTCTCTACGCGAAGGTACTGATCGTCTCGGACTCGGTCAATCGTGGGGTTCGTGAGGACCTCGCCGGACCCGCGCTGTCGGCCCGGCTCGAGGCAGCGGGCTTTACCGTCGCTGACTCGCGGGTGATCCCCGACGGGGAGGAGTCGGTGGCGGCAAGCTTGCGAGCGATGAGCAGCGGTTTCTTCGGGCTCGTGGTCACCTCGGGCGGGACCGGGTTCTCGCCCCGCGACCTCACGCCCGAGGGCACCGCCCACGTGCTCGAACGCGACGCGCCCGGACTGAGCGAGGCGATGCGTCTTGTTAATCCGCTGGGTCGACTCTCGCGCGGCCGTGCGGGCACCGTCGGTCAGTGCCTTATTCTCAACTGCCCCGGATCACCGCGCGGGGCGATCGAGTGCCTCGAGGCCGTACTCGAGGTCCTTCCGCACGCGCTCGCGTTGCTCGGCGGTGACGCCGCACCTCACCCGCCCGACACCGGTGGCAGCACCGAAACCTCGTCGTCGTGAGCGAGCGGCGCGCTCGCGGCGGCCGGCTCACCGTTCACCCACACCCGACTGATCTCGAGCACCGCTCGAAACCCCGGACCGTAACGACGTACGGCCTCGGCGAGTACGACGTCGAGTGAGTCGCCCTCGACGACGTCGCGGCGCGTGCCCGCCGCCTCGCCGGCCGGTCCGAACAAGACCAGTCGCGCCACCTCAGTCTCGGCTCAACTGATCCGCGTCGAGGACCATTCCTCGAACGCGCTCGCCCACCTCGGCGCCCTCACCGTCCGGCACGAAGACGAGCGCATTCGCCCTCGCCACGGCGTGCAGGAGGTGCGACGCCTGTCGCGCGACGCTCTCGACGTGGACCGCGCCGTCGTCGTGGACACGGGCGACGACGTGCGCGAGATGGAGCCGACCGTCGGGTTCTCGCGGGAGTGGGCAGTCGAGCACCATGTCGATCGTGAGCCGGTCCAACACGCGATGTCCCCCGAGGCGGCGCAGTGCGGGCCGAACGAAGGCCTCGAATCCAACGAGCGTCGACACCGGGTTGCCGGCCAAGCCGAAGATCGGCACCCCGTTGGCCGTCGTGACGCCGAAGGCAAACGGCTTACCCGGCTTCATCGCGACCTGCATCGAGCGAGCCCGCGCTCCACAGAGTTGGAGCAGGACGGACTTCACGAAGTCAGCGTCACCGACGCTGACCCCGCCCGTCGAGACGATCGCGTCGCACGTCGCCGTGCCGCGCTCGAAGGCGTCGGTGATCACGTCCGCGGTGTCGGCGACGATGCCCAGATCGACCGCCTCGAAGCCAGAAGCGCGCAGCGACGCGAGCAGCGAGGGACGATTGGCGTCGCGAATCGCCCCGTACGACAGTGCGTCGGGGGAGTCGGAGAGTTCGTTGCCCGTTGACAACACACCGACGCGGGGTCGGGGGTGGACCACCACGCTCGAGTAGCCCTGGCTCGCCAGGACGCCGAGCAGCGCAGGACCGAGTTCGTCGCCCGGTGACACCATCACTTGGCCCACCGTGACGTCGTCGCCCACGTGACGCACGGACTCACCCAGGCTGACTTCACGTTCGATAACGACCGTCGACCCGTCCGGCTCTAGCACGGTCGCCTCGCGCAGGCAGACGCTGTCGGCCCCCTCGGGCAGGGGCGCGCCCGTCATGATGCGCGCCGCCTCGCCGGCGCCCACGTGGAGCGAGGGCGCGTCGCCAGCGAATATCGAGCTCGTGACGCGAAGGCGACGAGCCCCACCGAGCGTGTCGACCGCGCGCAGGGCGAAGCCGTCCATGGAGGAGTTCTCGAATCGAGGTGACGGCTCGCGTGCGGTGATGACCGTGGCGGCAACGCAGCCCAGCGCGTCCGCGAGTTGGATCTCGCGCGGGGCGAGGGGAAGGAGGTCTTCCAACACGAAGCGTCGCGCTTCGTCGAAGGAGATCATGGGCGCGGCGTATCGAGGAGCGGCGACGTCGCCTCGCTCCACGCCGAGCCGCCGTCCCAATGCTCGCGCTTCCACAGGGGCACCGTCTGCTTGAGGGTGTCGATACAAAATCGCGCCGCCTCGAAGGCGTCGGCGCGATGGGGGGATGACACGGCCACGACCACGGTCGACTCGGCGAGCTCGACGAGGCCGATCCGATGGTGGATGGCGACGGCTCCTAAGGAGGGCCACTTCTCGCGTGCCACCGCGACGATTTCGTTGATCCTCTTTTCCGCCAGTTCCGCGCTCGTCTCGTACTCCAGCGCGACCACGGCGTCGTGAGCGTCGGAGTGATCGCGCACGACGCCGCTGAAGGTCACGACCGCGCCGCAGTTGGGCCGAACGGCCCAGGCCGAGAGTTCCTCGCTCGACAGTGGCGCCTCGGTGACCGATACCCAGGTGGAAAGTGGCGTGACGGGCACGGACGTGGCGTCACCCGCCGATCATCGACATCGACCTCGTTGGTCGAAGAAAGTCCGGCTCGTTGATGGCGTGACCGGGGAACTTGGCCCACACCGAGCGCCGCAACAACTCCGCGATCTCGGCGTCCCCACCGCCGCCGCGAATCACTTCGCGCACCGAGAGCTCGTCGTCAGAGAAAAGACAGTTGCGAAACGCGCCGTCCGACGTGAGTCGCAAGCGATTGCACGTTCCACAAAATGGCTGGGTGACCGAGGAGATCAGGCCAATCTCGCCGTGACCATCGGCGAAGCGGAACCGTTCCGCGGGTGCTGACCCTCCGGGCTCGATGGCCTCTAAGGGCCACTGTCGTGACACCTGTTCGAAGACCTCGCGACCGGCGACGAGTTGGGTCTTGTCCCACTGGCCCTGTGCGTCAAGGGGCATGAACTCGATGAAGCGCACGACGCGACCCGTGTCGCGAGCGAACGCGGCGAAGTTGAGAATCTCGTCGTCGTTCACGCCGCGCAAGATGACCACGTTCACCTTGAGCGGCGAGAGACCCGCGGCCTCGGCCGCGTCCATCGAGGCGAGCACCGTCGCCAGGTTGCCGCGTCGTCGAATTGAAGTGAAGCGATCATCGCGCAAGGAGTCACAACTGACGTTCACTCGGGTGAGTCCGGCGTCGGCGAGACTCGCCGCGAGGGGCGTTAACAGCATGCCGTTGGTCGTGAGCGAGAGGTCGCGGAATCCGACGCCCGACAGCCGTGAGATCAACGAGACAAGACCCTTTCGAACGAGCGGCTCGCCCCCAGTGAGGCGAAGGGCGGTGACGCCGAGCGACGCGGCGACCCCGGCGACTCGAACGATCTCGTCGAAACTGAGCAGGGCGTTCTGGGGAAGAAAGGTCATACCGACATCGGGCATGCAGTAGACGCAGCGCAGATTGCAACGGTCGGTCACCGAGATCCGCAGGTCGTCGTGGACTCGGCCGTACCGGTCGAGGAGGGGTCCCGTGGTCGGCATGCTCGCCCTCGACACCTCATCACGGTCGCCTTCGACGGCTCGCGGGTGCGGACGCAGCGTGACCGCGACGGGCGCGTTCGTCTCTAGCGGCATCTCGTGCCGCTCTCGCCGGGGCGACGACGAGCACTGACGATTCCGACCACGTTCACCACTGGTGTCCATGCTAAACGGTCCACTATCACGTCCCTGACGAGGGGCGACGGCGACGCCGACGCGTGGGTGCCTCGACGTCTCGCCCCCAACTGCCCGACTTGCCGCCTTCCTTCTTCAAAAGGACCAGGTCGTCGATGCGCGCGTCCGGGTCGAGGACCTGGAGGGAATCGAGGATGCTCAGGGCCGCGAATGCGCACGCGGTGAGCGCCTCCATTTCGACCCCGGTCGACTCGGTGGCGATCACGCTCGAGGAGACTTCGACACCGTCATCGCGTTCCGTTACCTCGACGTTGACGTCGCTCAGGTGCAGCGTGTGACAGAGCGGAATGATCTCGGCGGTCCGCTTCGCCGCCAGGACGCCCGCCACGCGCGCGGCGTGGGTGGCGTCGAGGCTGTCGTGGCGACGCTCGAGGTTGGCGAGCTTCGCCTCCGTGACGACGAGGCACCGCGCCCACGCTTTGCGCACGGTGCGTCGCTTGGCCGAGATATCGACCATCCGTAGTTTGCCGCTCCCGTCGACGTGACTGAAGGGGCTATCCACCGGCACTCCGGCGGGGCCACGCCCACGCGAGCAGTGCAGCACCCAGCACGAACACCACCGCGCCGAGCACCGCGTAACCACCGCGGCCGCTCATCGTCGAGCCGTGCAACACGTTGACGCCCTGGAGGATCCAGACGATGCCCGTCAGACACAAGATGACGCCGATGATGCCTCGAATCCACACGTCGCGTCCTTTCCACTGCCGAGATATAGGAAACCTAGTGAATTCGTCGCTTCGCCGCGAGGTTGGAACTAGCGCGCGTCGGGGGAACCGTCGCCGTCGCGGGTCTCCGTCAGCCACCTCGACGCGTGCACCGCCGCCCACTGCTCACTCACCCAGCCTTTGAAGATCGAGCGCAGGGCGTCACGATGCGTGATCGCCATAGTGATGTGGCCGATCACCACGGCGAAGATCGCGAAGGCGAAGGCGTCGTGGACGAACGTGGCGCCCTGGCGTAGCGAGACCGAGAAGAACCGGAACCACTGCAACATCGAGCCCGTCACGAGCATGATCAAGATGACTGCGCCGATGAAGATGGCGTTGAGCTTCTGGCCCGGGTTGAACTTGTCCGCCTCGAGCGGCGAGCGCCCTCGCGTCTGGAGCCAGCGGATCTCTTGACGCGTCCAGGCGTTGACCCGTCGTACGTCGCGGCGCATCCCGCGGCCCCAGGGCCCTAGGAGCGAGACGATGATCGGTATCGGGAGCGCGAGTCCGCACCAGAGGTGAATCTGTTCAATGAGGTGACGTGGGAGTACCACGCCGAAGAACGAACCGAAGTACAGCGGGATGGCCGTGAACATGAGGGCGCCGAAGAGTGCGGCGTTGGCCCAGTGCGCCGCGCGTTGCACCCGGTCGAAGCGCATCACGCGAACGACGTGGTGGGTGGTGGTCTGCGTGACGGTCATGAGTTAGGTGAGGCTCGGGTCGGGGTTCGTCGGGCCGGTCGTCCCGTCCAGCCAGCCGTTCACGGGGTAGCCGTTCTGTTCCCAGAATCCCGGTTGCACTCGATCGACGACGCGAATGGCCGAGAGCCACTTCAGTGACTTGTAGCCGAACATCGGCGCCACGTAGAGCCGTACCGGACCGCCGTGCTCGGTCGTGACCGGTGCGCCGAGCATCCGATACGCCACAATGACGTCGGACAGACGGGCCTGATCGATCGTCAGGCTCTCGGTATCGCTTCGGTCATAGGACTCGAAGGTGAGCGCGACGGCTTCGTCGCGAATGCCCACGGCGTCCATGATGTCCGAGAGCAGTACGCCTTCCCACGCCACGTCGGGGACACGCCAGCCGGTCACGCATTGGAAGGTCTTGGTGAATGAGGTCACCGGCATCGCCTTCAAGTCGTCCAACGTAAAGGTCTTCGGGTGGTGCACCAAGCCGCTCACCTTCAGTCGATAGTCACTGTCTTTGATCTTGGGGTACTCACCGGTGATGGAGTAGATCCGGAAACGGTCGCCACCGGGCAACAGTCCTCCAAGGCCCGAACCAAAGGCGTTGCCGAGGAAGTTCTGAATGCTGCCGCCGAAAGCGACCCCGAGCGCGGCGAGTCCCGTGACGCCAAGGAACACTCGCCGTCCGACCGGAACGCGCTTGGTGGGCTCCTGCGCGCTCACGAGATCGACGCTCGTGGTGCGGAGCACTCGGCGGGTGAGGTGACGTGGATGACGCCGATTGAACTCATGGGCCTCTCGTGTTTCGTAGGGAACAACGCGTTCATACCGCCAGCGACGACACCGTTGTCGCCGCTGGCGCAGCGCGGTGGGTGACTAGGCGCTGAGTTTCGCGGCGGCGATGGTCGTACCGCTCAGCGTACCGGTCACTGTGACGAGAGCGCCGACCTTGAGGTTCTTGGCAGTCCCCATTACCCAGTGGGTCATGGAGTCGTAGTGGACGACGTAGACCTTCATGTCGACGGTCATGGAGAACGCTTCCGTGGTCCCCATCTTCGCGTCGAGTTTGACGATCTTGCCGTGCCACGTCTTGGTCGCCATCGTGGCGTGACTCGTCTGCGCGGCGAACGCCGGGGAGGCGGCGACGCCGAGGCCGAGGCCGAGGGTTCCAAGGGCGAGGGTCGCCGGTAGCACGAGTCGGGTGATCAGTCGCTTCATGTGTTTCCTCTCTGACGCCTCGCCGAGGGCGAGGCGGTGGTCACTTCGGACGTCCTCGCCCACCCTCTAGTCCCCCGACGAGCAGAACCGTTACACCGCGGCGTTGCGGGACGTGAGCTACGGCCCACCGGCACCACGGCCTCGTCGGCGCGAGGCGGAGTCGCGAGGGAGAAGGTGGGAATCGTAGGCTTTCTCCATGCTCGACGACGCGACGTCCCGTCCCGCCCGCGTCGCGTCGTTGTGGCGCTACCCCGTGAAATCCATGCAGGGCGAGCGCGTCGACGAACTGAGCGTCGAGTCGAACGGCGTGGCGGGCGACCGGGTCCACGGCGTGCTCAACCTCGAGTCGGGGACGATACTTTCTGCGAAACGGGAGGGGCGATTACTCGAGGCGGCCGCGGAACTGCGTTCTGGGGTGCTGGTGGTGACCCTGCCGTCGGGCGGGGAGTACCGCGAGGGCGGACGCCTCGATGACGCGCTGTCCAACTGGCTCGGGTATCCAGTGACGCTGGCCCTCGCCTCAACCTTCGGCGTCGCGACGTTTGAGAGCCCCGAGGACTTCGAGCGCGATGACTCGCCGGTGGTCTCCTGGGAGGGGCAGGGGGGCCGCTTCGTCGACGAGAGCGCGCTGCATCTCCTGACGTCGCACGAGATGGCGCAACTCTCGAGTGAGCGCCCCGACCTACAGTGGGACGTTCGTCGCTTCCGAGCGAACGTCGTGGTCGAGGACGACGGAGACGTTCTCGACGTTGTCGCGCACCAACGCGTTGGAATCGGCGTAGTCGAGATCGAAATCGAAAAGCCCTGTTCGAGGTGCGTGATGACCACGAGGCCGCAGCCCGGGGGCCTCGAACGCGAACTCGACGTGCTGCGCCACGTGACTCGCGCCCACGACGGCAGCGTCGGGACGCGCGCGCGAGTCCTCCGGCCCGGTGTCGTACGCGACGGCGACGAAGTGCGGCTCGTCGGTTGAGCGGTCGTCGTCCTCGCGAAGGGAACGTCGTACTCGTGCATCACACGGCGCCCCGTTAAAGTTCAGTCATGTCGAGAACGAAGGCGTGATGGCGCTGGCGGGAAAGGTGGCGTTGGTCACGGGTTCGACCAGCGGGATCGGCCTGGGGATAGCTCGGGCGCTGGCTCGTGAAGGGGCCGACGTCATGCTCAATGGATTTGGCGACGCCGCGCAGATCGAACGGCTCCGCGCGGAGATCACGATGGAGCACTCGGTGAGGGTGCACTACAACGGAGCGGACCTCTCGGACCCTTTGCAGGTCGCGGCGCTGGTGTCAACGACGCAGCGCGAACTCGGTGCCCTCGACGTGCTCGTGAACAACGCGGGAATCCAGTTCGTGTCGCCGATAGAGGACTTCCCCGACGAAAAGTGGCAGGCGATCATCGCACTCAATCTCTCGGCCACCTTCTACGCCATGAAGGCGGCGATTCCGATGATGAAGTCGAAGCGCTGGGGGCGGATCATCAACGTCGCCTCGGCACACGGCCTCGTGGCGAGTGCCAACAAGATCGCCTACGTCGCCGCCAAGCACGGAGTGGTCGGAGCGACGAAGGTTGCAGCGCTCGAAGTGGCGAACGACGGCGTCACCGTCAACGCCATCTGTCCAGGTTGGGTGCTGACGCCGTTGGTAGAACAGCAACTGAAGGATCGCGCGGCCGCGTCGGGTGGCGACGTGGCGAGTGAGGCAGTCAAACTGCTCGAAGAGAAGCAGCCCATGCTCTCCTTCACCTCGCCCGAAGCGATCGGCGAGATGGTGGTGTTTCTCTGCTCGGACGCCGCGGCGACCATTACCGGCTCGCCCCTTTCGATCGACGGGGGCTGGGTGGCCCAATAGGGCGAACCCCGCCGGCCAGTCGGGTCAAACTGCTTGACATCCCAAGCAGTTGATTGGTACAATTAGTGCTTGAGACGTCGCAGTATGTCGACGCTCGTGAGGAGCCCACCATGCCCACAGACAGCGCAAAAGGCGCAGGGAAAAAAGCCGCAGCGGAGTCCACTGACGAGCCCACTGCCGAGTCGAACGTGCAACACGAGCTCTTAGCGGCGCTCAAGCGGTCCCAGGAGGCGACCATCAAAGTCGTCAGCGCTTGGTCCGAGAGCGTCAAGAAACTCGCACCCACGTTGCCCGATATGCCCAAACTGCCGCACCTCGACTCCCTCCCGACGCCGGGCGAGTTGTCCGATCAGTTCTTCGCCTTCGCGAAGGAGATGATGGTCGCCGAGCAGGACTTCGTCCAACGGCTCCTCGACGTGCTTCCGGGTCACGACAAGAAGGCGGACTAAGGGCCGCTCCATCAGGGGTTACCATGCTCCCAGGATTCGCTTGACATATCTAGCGATTGGGGTGTAAAGTGTGCGGGTGACCGAAACCTCGATCACACTGTGAGAATAGGACCCCCCATGGTTGCTACCAAGACCAAGCCCACGACGGAGATTCCCGAGATCGCCGTGAAGGTGAGCGAGCAGATGATCAGCGCGCTCAAGCAGTACCAGCAGTTCTCCCTCGACGCCGTCCAGACCTGGGCCAAAGTGGCCGCATCGTTCCCGGTCGCCGAGTTCCCCACCATTCCTGGTGCCCCCGAAGTCCCGAGCACCGAGGCCCTAACGACCTTTGCCTTCGACTTCACGACCGAACTCCTGAACGCCCAGCGCGCTTTCGCGCTGGAACTCGTCAGCACGTTGGCCTAGGGGTTTCCCAGGGCTCGCAGAGGGTATCAATTACGATGCAGGACACGGACGAGCCCACGAGCACCACTGAAGAAGACCGTCGTCGGATGCTGGGCGGATTCATCCGCACGCAGCGACAGTTCGCGAATCTGTCGCTGCGCCAGCTTTCGTCGATGACCGAGATCTCCAATCCCTACCTCAGTCAGGTGGAGCGCGGTCTCCACGAGCCGTCCATTCGCGTCCTCAAGTCCATCGCCGACGCGCTCAACGTCTCGGCGGAGATTCTCTTCGAGCAGGCCGGTCTCATCACTGGCACGGGAAAGCTCGGCGACGAGGCGACCGAAAGCGCCATTCGCGCTGATCAACGCCTCAGTGAAGCTCAACGATTGGCACTATTGGCGGTGTATCGCAGCTACGTGGAGGCCAACCGCGACGAGGAGTGAGCACCGCCTCATTCGTCGTGAATCGTTCCTCCATGTTCCAGCACGGCGCTCGCGTCGCCAATGATTCGCCACGGCAGTTCAGAAGGAGTCTTTCGCGCACGAGCGCCGCTGGTTCGATGTTCGGTACCACCGCGCTGCTTGACATGCCAAGCAGCGCGTCACTACGCTGTCGCAAGACGCCGAGTGGCATCGCCCAATAGGAAGTGCGCCATGGCCCAAGAGCACAGTGAGAGCGAGTCGGCTACCAGCGCCGGAACGTCGCTCGCGGGCCAACTCCTGAGCGCGCTCCAACTAACCCAAGACGTGACCTTGCAGTTCGTCAGCGCCTGGTTCGACGGGGCGAGCGAAGTCGTCTCCAAGTTGACCGAAATGGCTGTCGCCCCAATCCCGCGTGCGGTCCCCTCGGCGAGCGAACTGCTCACGTTCGTTCAACAACTTCACACCACGCAACAGGATTTTTTCAATGAACTGGTTGTGAAGGCCGATCCGGTCTCGTTCATCGGGTCGCTCAAGGCGGCCCAGGTCGCGCTGCTCGCAAAACCGGCCGACGTGGCCGCCGCGACCTCACGCCTGGCCATCGGCCTCGATGCGGCGGTGCGCGCGACGCTCGAGTGCGCGACGGGTGGCTCGCCCGCGGCCCCGGTGTCGCCGTCGATGGAGGACTCGCGCTTCGCTGATCCGGCCTATGAGAAGAATCCGATCTACTTCCTCTTGGAGCAGGAGTACCTGCTCAGTTGCCAGTACGTCAACGAACTCTTAGACGCCGCGAACCTGCGTGGTGAGAGTGACACCAAAGCGCGCTTCGCCGCGAAGTTCATCCTGGACGCCCTGGCACCCACCAATACCCTGCTCGGGAATCCCGCTGCGTTGCGAGAAGCCTTCACCACTGGTGGCGAGAGCCTGGTGCGCGGGGCGAGGAACATGCTCCACGACGTCCAGCACAAGGGCGGTTGGCCGAGCCAAGTCGACACGTCCGGCTTCGAGTTGGGCGTCAACCTGGCGGCGACCCCGGGATCAGTGATCTTTCGCAACCAGCTCATCGAGCTCATCGAGTACGCGCCCCAGACCGATCGGGTGTACTCGGCCCCCCTGTTGTTCTGCCCGCCGTGGATCAACAAGTACTACGTGATGGACCTCTCGCCGGGCAAGAGCCTGATCGAGTGGGCGGTGCAGCGCGGGCACACCTGTTTCACCATCAGTTACCGCAACCCCGACTCCTCCATGCGCGACCTGGGCTTTGAGGACTACCTGCGCCTCGGCACCTTCGAGGCGCTGCGGGTGATCCGTGAGGTCACCCACGCCGGCGACGTCAACACCGTCTCGCTCTGCCTCGGCGGCACGATGAGCGCGATCGGCTTGGCTTATCAAGCCGCCGTGGGCGACAACTCGGTCAGATCCGCCACCTTTCTTAATACCGCGACTGACTTTTCGGCGCCCGGGGTACTGGGCCTGTTCACCGATGAGGCGACCATCGCGGGACTTGAGCAACAGATGTCGAAGGACGGGTTCTTAAAGGCGGACGAGATGAGCCACGTCTTTGACGCGCTGCGAGCCAATGACCTGATCTTTCAATACGTCGGCAACAACTGGCTGCAGGGAAAACAACCGCCGGCCTTCGACCTGTTGGCGTGGAACAGTGACGGGACGCGAATGCCGGCCAAGATGCACTCGGAGTACCTGCGCTCGTGTTACCTCAACAATCAATTCGCCAAGGGTGAGTTCGAGGTCGACGGGCATCGGCTCTACCCCAAGGACGTCAAACTCGACACCTACGTCGTCTCGGCGATCAACGATCACATCGTGCCGTGGAGGTCGGGCTATAAGACCGCGACGATCTTCTCGGGTCAGAATCGCTTCATTCTCTCGAGTGCCGGTCACATCGCCGGCGTGGTGAACCCGCCGGGACCCAAGCCCCGCTACTGGACGAACGACGAACACCCCGATGACCCCGAGGTCTGGAAGAATGACGCGAAGCTCGTGCACGACACGTGGTGGAACGACTGGGCCGAGTGGATCAATGAGCGCGGGGGCGAACAGGTCGCGGCTCCCGGTCAACTCGGCAGCGAGACGTACCCGGTCTTAGAAGCGGCTCCCGGCTCCTACGTTCGAGTGCGCGCGTGAGTGTTCCCACCCAGGCGAGACAGGAACTCTCGCTGCGCGTCAAAGGCCACCAGGTTCACGTGCGTGTCGAGGGTGTGGGAGAACCACTTCTCCTCATCAACGGACTGACGAGACCCGTCGATAGCTGGGACCTCTTCGTGGCGGCGCTCGGAGAGCGAACGGTGATCAGTTTTGACGCGCCCGGCGTCGGGGACAGCCCCGCGCCCTTTCTGCCACTGTCGATCGTTCAGCTGGCGGACCTCGCCGCGGCGGTGCTGAGCACGCTTGGTGTCGACACCGCCGACGTGCTCGGATACTCCCACGGCGGCGCCGTCGCGCAGCAGTTCGCCGCGAGCCATGCTGAGCGACTTCGTCGACTCATCCTGGTGGCGACCTCCTGCGGCGTCGGATCAACGCTCCCGGTGTCAGACCCGAGAGACAGCGTCGCCTTGGTCGTGCGGGGAATGGTGAAGGCGAACGCCCTCTCGACGCTCTGGCGCACGGTCGCGTTCTCGACGTGGTCGAGCATCCCCTTCCTTGGTGCGATTGACGCACCGACGTTGATCGTGTGTGGCCGCGACGACAACGTCACGCCGGCGGCGAACAGTCGACTGCTGGCGGGGCGAATTCCCGACGCCACGCTGATTGAACTCCCCGAAGGTCACGATCTCCAACAGCCCGGAGCCGCGGAGCGACTGGCGCAGGTCGTCGAGACGTTCCTCGAGCGCGAGCCCAATCGCGTCAGCGAGCACCCGACGCTCTGAACGGGAGCGTGACGTCTCTCCTCGTTGCCGCCTTCACTCGTCTTCGCGTGGCTGCCCAGAGACCTCAGCGATGCTCATCTCATCGGATCGATTATGGCGACAACTCGCGAAGTGGGCATTGCTTGACACCCTCATCGTGTCTATGGTTGCGCCAAAGGGGTGATCGTTATGAACGAAGAGAAAGTGGCCGTCGTGACCGGCGGCACGCGAGGCATCGGTCGGGCTATTTCGATGAACCTGGCGGAAGCCGGCGTTCGCGTGTGCGCTGGCTATCAATCGAATCGCGATGCGGCCGAGTCGTTGCGCGAGAGCGCCGCCGCGGACGGTCACGTGATCAGCGTGCACCAGATGGAAGTCGGTGAGCCCGCCGACTGTGTGCGGTTCGTCAACGAGGCGCTCGAGGCGTACGGGCGGATTGATTACCTGATCAACAACGCCGGCATCAATATCGACCGGACGGTTCGTCGGATGACGATCGACGAGTGGCATTCGGTGATGCGCATCAACATCTCGGGATGCTTCTACATGATCAAGGCCACGATCGAGCAGATGATCGCCCAGGGCTCGGGGCGGATCGTCAACATCAGTTCGATCATCGGCGAGACGGGCAACGTCGGCCAAGCGAACTACGCGACCGCGAAGTCGGGCATGCACGGTCTCACCAAAACCTTGGCTCTCGAACTGGCGAGCAAGGGGATCACCGTCAACTGCGTGGCCCCGGGCTTCATCGACACCGACATGATGTCCTCGGTCCCAGAGTCCGTGCTCGAAAAGATCGTGGCGCGAATCCCCATCGGTCGACTCGGCACCGCCGACGACGTCGCTTACGTCGTGTCGGCGTTGCTGGACGATCGGGCTTCGTACGTGACGGGCGCGGTGATCCCGGTCAACGGCGGACTGGACATGTAACTGGCGCCGCGGTCCCTCGCCTCGGTGGTGCCCGTTGGCGCAGCGGCGCTACGGGCAGCAATACTCAAAGAGACACGGTGAGCCCGGAGAGGACGCGATGCCCATCAACGTAACGCCGATACCCGGGCTCAGCCCCGAGATCAATGACATCCGTCGGCGGACCGCGGATCTCATCAACACAGAAGTGCTCCCCTATGAGGAGATTCTCTGGCGTTCGCGTCGCGGGGAGCACGACGGGTCCGACGTCGACACCGAGCGACGTGCGAGTCACGAACGTCGTGAAGAAGTCAAGGCAAAAGTCCAGGCCGAGGGCCTGTGGGCGCCGCACCTCCCGCGCGAGTACGGCGGCGCCGGACTCGATTTTCTCTCGCTCGCCTACATGTACGAGATCCTCGCCTACGCCGTGGGCGCGGGCTCGCTGTTCGGTATCGCCGCGCCCAATTCGGGCAACGCCTCCATCCTCGTCAAGTACGGGACCGAAGCGCAGAAGCAAAAGTGGCTGCTGCCCCTCATCGCCGGGGAGATGGAGTCGGGATTCTCCATGACCGAACCCGACCACGCGGGCTCGGACCCGCGTTCCCTCACGACTGAGGCGGTGCGTGACGGCGACGACTGGGTGATCAACGGGCATAAGTGGTTCACGTCGAACGGCATCAAAGCCGACTTCTTCATCGTCATGTGCCGCGCGGTCGACCCGACGGGTGAGTTCGGGGGTTCGGGACGGATGAGCCAGATCATCGTGCCGAGCGATGCCCCGGGGGTCAACATCATCCGGGGCATCGGCATTTTCGGTCACGCCACCTCGGATCACTGCGAGATTCGCTACGAGAACGTCCGCGTTCCCCTCGAGAACACGCTCGGGCGCGTGGGCGAGGGGCATCAGGCCGCCCAAGACCGACTCGGCGCGGGGCGGGTCTATCACTGCATGAACTCCATCGGCCAGATGTGGCGGGCGTTCGATCTCATGGTCGAGCGGTCCCTGGTGCGCGAAGTCCACGGTGGGTTGCTCAAGGACAAGCAGTTCATCCAGGGATTCATCGCCGAGAGTTATATGGACCTACAGTCCGCCCGTCTCATGACGATCAACGCGGCCGAGAAGGTTGCCAACGCCGACCCCGACGCGCGCACGGCGATCTCGGCGATCAAGGTCTTCGTGCCCGCTGCGTACCACCGCGTCGTAGACCGGGCCATTCAAGTCTGGGGTGGTGCGGGCGTCAGCAACGACCTGCCGCTCGGACAGATGTACTTGACCGCTCGTATCTTGCGACTCGCAGACGGACCCGACGAAGTGCACAAGATTCTCATTGCAAAGAATATTCTCAACCGCTACGAGCACGGCGACGGCTGGAACTTCGGGACTTGATTGCGCTCAGGCGCTCAGGAGCGTTGGCGCGAAACCGATGAAGAGCCCGGTGCCCACGATGCCGGGCAGCGAGTTCAAGGCGGTGTCGAGTTCCGGATGCACCTCGGAAAAACGGACGTCGAGAATCAGGTTGCCGTATTCGGTGATGATTGGACCGTCCTTTGCAACGGCGAGTCGAAGATCGGACGAGAGTATCGCAAAGGTCTCGTGGAGCCGAGACTGCACGAGTTCGAGGGCCTCGGGGATGACTTCGACGGGAATTGGTACGGACTGGCCAAGTCGCGTGACAAGTTTTGACTCGTCGGCGAGCACGTAGCGCTCGGGCGATGCGCTCATGATGAGCTTCTCGCGCACCATGGCACCACCTCGCCCCTTGATCATGTTCCGCTCTGCGTCGATCTCGTCGGCCCCGTCGAAGGACCATTCGGGACGGGCTTCGAGGAGACTCAACGTCGCCACCCCGAGCTCCGCGCAGGCGATCTCTAACTCGAGCGAGGTGGTAATCGCTCGAAAACGAAGTCCCTTTTGATGAGCGACCTCGACCAGCGCGTGCAAGGTGAGCAGACTCGTCGAACCGCTCCCGACGCCCACGACGTCGCCGTCGCGCAGACGAGCGGCCATCTCTCGGGCGATCCGCTCCTTTGCCGCATAGTTCGAGATCTTCTCGCGCCACGTGGCATCGTCATTTTTAGACTTGGGCCATTCCACTTAGGCGTCCCCGATTCCACGTTGTCTGCCAACTAGACGTTACGGGTATCCCCACTTGTTCCAGCGTGGTGACACCAGCGGGCATCAACGCCCGCGTCGTTACGCGACGGCCGAGAACTGGACCTCGTCGTTCGCCTGTGATCCTCCTGTGAGTGCCGCGGTG
>Ga0302279_10002459_pt1 | contig 24422 bp, 16 predicted proteins | sample III_Bog_N3_3_FD_194541 | JGI IMG/M metagenome (GOLD analysis project Ga0302279, IMG submission 194541) | Peat permafrost microbial communities from Stordalen Mire near Abisko, Sweden - III_Bog_N3_3 | ecosystem: Environmental > Terrestrial > Soil > Wetlands > Peat | place: Sweden: Abisko... | reverse complement strand
CTCCTGCAACGCCAGCGTCCGCTCCACCAGCCCGAGCCTCGTCGCGGGCGGGCTCCCGGGCGCCTCCACGGCCCGATAGCCGCCGTCCTCCGGGATGCCGAGGTGCATGCGCAGGAGCGCCGCCGAGCGTCGCACCACGGAGTCCCGCGCGAAGTCGAAGTGCTCCTCCAGCACCGCGAGCCAGTCGGTGTGGGCCAGCACGAGGGCGTGCGTCTCCCGGGTGGCGAGGCCGGTCCGGGTCCGCCGGCCCCCCGCGAAGGAGTCGAGCGCCCCGACCACGGCCGGGGCCTCGAACTCCCACGGTTCGACCCCCGAAGCCTCCATCCGCACCGCCCCGGCGACGACGAAGAAGATGTCGCCCGAGGGCTCCCCGGCGGCGAAGAGCCGCTGGCCGCGCTTGAAGTACACGTCGCGCATCGCGGCCGCGAGCTGCAGCGCCTCGACGCCGCCCGGCCGCGCCGCGGAGAGCGAGCGGAGGAAGAGCAGCCGCTCCACGCCGAGCCGCGCCTCGTCTTCAGCCGGCAACGCGGGCCTCCGCGGTGGAGGCGAGCGAGGCCCGGGCGCGAGCGTGGTGGCCGGCGAGGGTCGCCAGCGCGGGATCCGGGTCGGCGAGGAGCTGAGCCACCGCCTCGTCCTCGGTCCGCGGCGCGCGCGGCAGCAGGTGGCGCACGCGGGCGATGCGGCCGGCCCCGCCGAGATCGTCGGCGACCACCCGGAGGGCCTCGCGGAGATCGCGGTGGACGGTGGTGGCGCGCGCGGACGAGAGCGTCAGCGTGTCGAGGAACTCCATCGCCTGGGCCCTCCGCGGCTTGTCGGTGGAGCGCAGCGCCAGGTGGGCGCGCTGCAGGTCCTCGGTGGGGTGGACGATCTGCAAGAGCCGGAAGGCGCGCTCCAGGGCCTGCGCCATCTTGTCCTCGAGGAGCCCGCGGAGCAGCCTGGCGGCGGCGTCCTGCCCGGTGATCCGGGTCGCCAGCGAGAGCAGCCGGAAGTGCTCGAGGAGCGTGCGCCGCGCCTCGGCCTCCATCGCCTTCGGATCGACCTCGACGTGGCCGGCGGCGACCACGTGCCCCAGGCCCCGCAGCGCCTTGTAGCGGACGGCTCCGGACGCCTCGTCGCCGAGGTGCCCGGCGAGGACGTCCGCCGCGCGCTGCGAGCGGAACCGCGCGATCGACTGGGGCACGTGCATGCGCACCCGCGGCGGGGTTGCGGGGTCGCGGAGGGCGACCACCAGGGCCTCCAGGGCCGGCTCGCCCTGGTAGACCAGGGCCGCGCGCACGGTGGGGCGGGCGTCCCGCTGGCCGAGGGCGGCGATGAGCAGCGGCACGAAGCGCGGATCCTGCACCCGGGTCATCGCCTCGGCCGCGCGCGTGCTGAGGTCGAGGGCGTCGCCGGCGTCGCCGCGCAGAGCGGGGCCGTCGATCCCCCGGAGCACCGCGAGGATCAGCTCCGCCGAGCGCGCGTCCGGCGCGTCGCGGACGGCGGAGAGCAGCGCGGCCCTGGCCTTGCGCCCGTCGCTCCCCTCGAGGGCGAGGAGCTCGCGGATGCGGCCGGTGGTGAGCGGGTCGCGATCCCCGCCCCGCGCCGACCAGAGCGCCGCGTGGGCGCGCACGGCCGGGCTCTCGTCGCCCTCCGCGCGCACCACCGCGACGTGGTTGTTGATCCGCGCGAGCGCCCGCAGCGCCTCGACGCGCACGTCCTCCGAGGGGTGGGCGAGGAGGCGCTCGGCGAGCGGCGGCCAGTCGGTCCGCTCGGGCGCGGTGATGAGGCGCAGCGCCCGGAGGAGGACCTCCGGGCTCTCGTGGTAGAGGATCAACCCCGGGACCAGCCGGGCCCGCCGCTTCTCGTCGAGGAGATCCATGGCGGCGAGCACGCGCCGGGGGTCGCGGCTGGAGAGCGCCTCCATCACCGTCTCGACCGAGCCCAGGTCGAGCTCCTGGGTCAGGGCCGCGGGGTCGAGCGTCCCGCGCGCGAGCGCCTGGCGGAAGAGGTCGAGGTAGGAGCGCCGCAGGCGCGCCACCACGACCAGCCAGCCCGCGGAGAGGAGGACGATGATCAGCGCGAGCGCCCGCGGCGAGCCGAGGTGGAGCGCCCCCAGGAGGAGGAGCCCGCCGGCGGTGAGCGCCTGCACCGCCCGACCGAACACCGAGTCGAGCAGGGCCTTGCCGCGGTCACGGGTCTCGCCGGAGAGCGGCATCCAGAGGAGCTCCGCGGCGACCCGGTGCAGGGAGTAGCGCAGCGACCCATCGGCGCCCTTGGCGAAGAGCGCCAGCGCGAGCACCCCGCCCGCCGCCACCATCGCCGTGCCGCCGGCGAGGAGGAGGATGGGCAGGATGACCAGCGCCGGCACCACCCCGAGCCGGCGCAGCACGCGCCCCGCGACGAAGAGCTGCACGCCGAGCGAGAGCGCATTGAGCAAGGCGTAGGTGCGCGCGAAGAAGAGGCCGAGCTCCGCCCGCGGGATCGTCTGCGCGGCGACGGACTTGAAGAGGTAGTCGGTGACCAGCACCGCGGCGGTGGAGAGCCCGACGAAGGCGGCGAGCTCGCCCAGGTAGGGCTCGCGCCGGAGGAGCGCTCGGAGGCTCTCCCCCTCGGTGACGGGCGCGCGCCCGAGGGCCCGCCGCAGCGGCGCGGCGGCGTCGGCCTTCACGGTGGTGAGGAAGAGGGCGGTGGCGAGGAAGATGCCCGCCGAGACCAGGAGCAGCGCGCCGACGGGGACGAACGACAGCGCCAGCGCGGCGAACCCGGCGCCCGTGACCGCGCCCAGCACGCCTCCCGAGGCGATGGGGCCGAAGAGCCGCTTGCCCTGGGCGACGGTGAAGAGCTGCCCGGCGAACATCCAGAACTGGACGCCGAGCAGGGTGCCGACGAGGGCGCTCCACGCGTAGAGCCCGAAGAGCACCGCCGCCGTCATGGCCTGGAGGTGGAGCAGCGCCGTCCCGTACGAGGCGGCGAGGAGGGTGAAGATCAGCGCGTTGCGCTTGCCGAACCGTCGCGTGAAGCGCGCGTTGAGCCACGAGACCACCAGCGTGACCGCCGCGACCAGCGCGTACACCAGCGCCAGGCGCTGGGGCGGGAGCTTGCTGAGGAAGAGCGCGTCGCGGGCGGTCTCGAGGATGGTGTGCGCGGCGATGACGCCGAAGAGGGTGACGAACGCCTCGACGGCGGGGCGCGCCTCGCCCTCGCGCAGATCGATGAGGCGGCCGAGCTTCTCGCGCACGAGGCGAGGATACATGGACAGAGCCGGGCGGATCCGGCGCCCCTGCATGGTAGGCTGCGCGCATGCGAGCGTTCCCCCGCGGCGAAGGCAACATCGGCGAGGGCCCCCAGAACGCGCGCCTGCGCGCGGGCGTCGTGGCGTTCCTCGTCTCGCTCACGCTGGCGGTGGCGATGATCCGCGCGGGCCTCCCCACGGCCCTCCGCGCCGTGCTGGTGGCGCCGTTCTTCGTGGCCGCCAACGGGCTCTACATGGGCCTCTTCGGCGCCTGACCCGGCCTTGCCGCGCAAGGGTTGCGCGACGATGGAGACGGGCCCCGCGAGATCACCGGGGAGATCGAGCTGGCGAAGGTGCGGAGGCTCGGGCTCCGGGTCTTCCTTCTGGCGCTGGGGACGGCGCTGCTGCTCACCGGGCTGCTGTTCACGGCACACTGACGGTCTCAGGCGACCCCTCGGATGGTCGCGGAACGCTCTCGGGCGTTCCGCAGGATGACCGACTACTCCAGGAACGAGTAGTTGGACCCCAGGATGCCGGCCAGCGTCCAGCGCACCAGCGTCGCGCTGCCGTCGCTGGGCAGCACCCCGGGCCCGAGCTGCGAGACCTGCTGGTAGTTGAACCCCCGCCCCGGCACCGTGGTGGTGGAGTGGCCGATCTCGCCGGACGAGCCGACCCAGACCCGTGACTGCTTGCCCAGGATCCCGAGGGTCATCGAGCCGCCCACCATGTGGATGCGGTCGCTGCCCTGGACCGTGACGTCCTGCGGCGAGATGGCCGAGATGTCGCTGAAGAAGCCGATGTTGAGCTCCTTCTCGGGCCCGAAGGGGATGCTGGCGCCCAGGTTGATGTTGGGCTGCCAGGTGAGGTTGATCTGGCGGTCCTGGGCGGTCGCGTCCGGCACTCCGCCGATGTGCTGCGCGACCATTCCATAGGCGACCTCCACTTGCCGGGGGAAGTTGAGGGAGAGATCCCCGGTGAAGGTGAAGCGCTTCTTGACGTACGCCATGCCCGTGGCGATCCGCAGCGGGAGGCCCACCTGGCTCGACCCCGACGAGCGCATCGGCACCGCGCCGTAGCCGAGGCCGCTGGCCGTCGCGAGCGTGGCGGTCTCGGTGGCGTTGCCGTACACGTGGAGCGTCGGAGTGACCACGTTCAGGCCGAAGGAGAAGTTCTTGATTGGCCTCCACAGGAGACCGGCCTTGGCGCGCATGCCGACGGCGAGGTACGAGCGGGAGGCGTCGTAGGACACGTAGTCGGCGCATCCACCGGTCACACAAGGGGTGTTGGTGGCGCGGACGACGAGCCACGACGCGTCCTGTTCGGTGGTGCGCAGCACGCCGCCCAGCGCGACGCCGACGCTGACCTCGCGGTTGATCTGGTAGGCCAGGCCCAGATCGCCGGCGGTGAGGTCGTCGCGCACCGAGAACGACGCGAAGTTCCGCTCGCTGGGGTGAGGGGTGTCGATCTTGAGGGCGACCGAGGACGGCACCGTCACCGAGAAGCCAAAGGAGAGCCGCCCGGGATAGGTGGCGAACCGCGTGCGCTCCTTGCCCTCCACGAGGATGCGGGTGGCGCCGACGATCGATGGAACGGAGTGGAAGGTCGCGGCCGAGACGTCCTCGCCCGGGCCGAGCTCGCCGCGAGCGAGCGCGCCCTGGATGAGGTAGGCGTTGGCGCTCAGCTCCAGGTGCGAGGAGGCGGCGCAGGCCAGGGAGGCAGGATTGTAGTGGAGCGAGGCCTCGTCGCAGGCGAGCGCCGTGTAGGCGCCCCCCATCCCGGCGGCCCGGCTACCGATGGTGAAGTTCTGGTAGTTGTCGTAGACGGTGGGGAAGTTGAGCGCGAGCGCGGAGGATGTCCACGAGGTGGCCGCCACGAGGATCGCGGCGGCGATGACGCGCGGGAACATCCGGCCACGCTAGCCTCGGGCGAGGCTCACTTCCAGTGGCCAGCGACGTAGTGGAACTTGTTCGCCTGCTTCTCCCAGCGGGGCTCTTCCCAGACCTTCTTGGCGACGTTGTACTCCCAGTGCCCGCCGTTCCAGTCCCACGCCTTGCCGTCCCAGCGCCAGTTGCCCTTGAGCCAGGTGTGGTGGATGCTGGGGGGACGACCCGGGACCTCGACGCGGAGCGCGGGCGGCTCCTTCTCGACGAGCTGGTACGCGAAGTGGCCCTTGACCCAGTCGTACTTCTTGTTCTCCCAGCGCCAGTAGCCCTTGTTCCAGGCCTGACCCGCCGGGACCGGGCCGGGGGCCTCGACCTGATCGGCGGGCGGCGCGGGCGCGGTGTCGGGGGTGTTGTCCGCCACGGCAGGCTGAGCGGCGACGGCAGCCGGGGTCGCGGCGGGCGGCGGGGTCGCGGCGGGCGGCGGGGTCGCGGCGACGGCGGCGGTGGTGGCGGCGGCGTCGTCCGTCTTGTGCTGGCCGCAGCCGGTGAAGGCGACGAGCGCCAGGGCGACGACGATGGACTCTCGAACAGGTCGCATGAGTGAGGATCCTCTTTCTCGAGCCGCAGGGTGAGCTGCCTCGGTGCGGCGACGGGGGTCAGTCTCTCCACCCGCGGGTAGAGGGTCCGCACGGTACACAAGGCAGAATCGTTCGTCCACCCGCCCGCACCCGGCGGGGGGAGCGGGGAGCCAGGCGCCCCTCCGGACGGTCCGCCCCGGTGGACGGCCTCGGTCGCTCGGCGGGGCAGACGGCCGCGGACTGGCACTCTACGTTCAACGCGGCAGGATCATTGCACCGGCGGTGCGGGAAAACCCGCTCCGGGCCCTCCGGCGTCGATTGACGACACTGCCCTTGGCCCGTAGGGTCGACGGGTCGCCCCGAGCTCTCGCTCGAGAGAGCGCGCCGGTCGACAACCCACGTCGCCATGAACACTACAAATCCCTGGTACGTCGCCGTCGACGACACGACGGTCGGGCCTGCCCCGACCGACCTCGTCATCCGTGGTATCGAACACCGCAAGATCCCACCGGAGGCGCTGGTCTGCCCGGTCGGCACCGGGACCTGGAGGCCCCTCGCCAGCGTGGCCGAGTTCCACGCCGCCGTGGTCCGCAGCTACCCCCCGCCGCCGTCCGATTCGGAGGAGTCGCGGAGCTGGATCGAACGGGGCTACCACTTCCCCTCGCTGGGCGCGCTCCCGCAGTTCTCCTACGACGCCGCCGACGAGACCTCCGACGACCGCAGCGGGTGCTCGCAGACCACCGGATTGTTCGCCGACGACGGAGATGACGACTGGGACTCGGACACCACCCTCCCGACCAAGGCGAGCCCCGATACCCTCGAGTCGGCCCCCGACATCGAGCCCGAGGCCCCCGAGCTGGAGCTGGCGCGCGCCTCGATGGCCGACGTGGAGCCGGAGGCGAACGTCGAGGCGCGAATGGATTCGGCCTCTGATATCGACGTTGATATCGACGACGGCCTCGACGACGGCGCGGACATCGACGTTGCCGCAGCCGGCGCCCCCGCCATCGACTGGAGCGAACGGTTCCAATCGTATTTCCTCGTCGGCGACGAGGTCGAGCTGCCCGAGCAGCGCGCGCTCCTCGAGAGCCTCGCCTCCGCCTCCACCGAGACCTTCCGCCACGACGAGGCGCTGTGGAACCTGGCGCTCTGCCTCGCCTTCGGCTCCGACGTGGTCGGGGAGGCCGCCGCCCGCACCTTCTTCTCGGCCGTCGCCGGACAGGGCAGCGCCGAGCGCCTGGAGTGGATGAGCCGCACCCTGCTGGGCCAGGGCTTCGTCCCCTCCGGCATCCCCGTGGAAGCGGGTCGCCGGGCCTGCCGGCGCCTGCGCAGCAGCTGCCCGCCCGCGTTCGCCCGGGAGCTGCCCGCCAGCGTCGCCTGCGCGTGATCATCCTGCGGGACGCCCGAGAGCGTCCCGCGACCAGTCATCCTGCGGGACGCCCGAGAGCGTCCCGCGACCAGTCATCCTGCGGGACGCCCGAGAGCGTCCCGCGACGGGGCATCGGGCGCGGTGCAGCTGAAGGTGGCGGCCGCAGCCACCACCCCTCGCCGTGTTACTCGCCGGCGGGGACGGAGCGGCTGGAGGGGGGCGCGATGGCCTTGTCGCGGGAGAAGCGGTCGAGGGCCAGGTAGATGACCGGCGTGGTGAAGAGCGTCAGCATCTGCGAGATGGTCAGCCCGCCGACGATGGCGATGCCGAGCGGCTTGCGCAGCTCCGAGCCGACGCCGGTGCCGATCGCCATGGGGATGCCGCCGAGCAGCGCGGCCATCGTCGTCATGGTGATGGGGCGGAAGCGGAGCAGGCAGGCCTTGTAGATCGAGTCGCGCGGGGAGAGCCCCTCGTCGCGCTCCACCTCGATGGCGAAGTCGATCATCATGATGGCGTTCTTCTTCACGATCCCGATGAGGAGGATGATGCCGATGAGCGCGATGATGCTGAAGTCGGTCTTGAAGAGCATCAGCGCCAGCAGCGCGCCGACGCCCGCCGACGGCAGCGTGGAGAGGATGGTGATCGGGTGGATGGTGCTCTCGTAGAGCACCCCGAGCACGATGTAGACGGCGAAGAGGGCCGCCAGGACCAGGATGGGCATGGTCGACAGCGACGCGGCGTACTGCTGCGCGGTGCCCTGGGGGCTGGCGTGGACGCCCGAGGGCAGCCCCATCTTCTGCTCGGCCACGTGGACCGCGTCGAGGGCCTGCCCGAGCGAGATGTTGGGCGCCAGGTTGAACGACAGCGTCACCGCCGGGAACTGGCTCTGGTGGGTGAGCGAGAGCGCCGTCATCGACGGGGAGATCTTGCTCACCATGCTCATCGGCACCTGCGCGCCGCTGGCCGAGCGGACGTAGAGCTTCTCGATCGCGTCCGAGTTGGCGGCCAGGTCGGGCTTCATCTCGAGGACGACGTGGTACTGCCCCTGCTGGTTGAAGTTGGTCGCCACCTGCCGCTGGCCGAACGCGTCGTACAACGTGTCGTCGATGTTCTGAGGGAGGATGCCGAGCTGCGCGGCCATGTCGCGATCGAGCTTCACGTCCATCTGCAGGCCGGCGATCTGGAGATCGGTCGCGACGTCCTTGAGCTCGGGCAGCTTCTTGAGGACGTCCACCATCTTGGGCGCCCACTCGCGGAGCTCGGTGATGTCGGCGTCCTCGAGCGCGTACTGGTACTGGGTGCGGGTGGGGCGGCCGCCGGTCCGCAAATCCTGGACCGACTGCAGGTAGGTGGTGATCCCGGGGATCTTGGCGAGCTTGGGGCGGAGCCGGGCGATGACCTCGTCGGCGGTGGGGCGGACCGTGTCGCCGCCGACGAGCTCGATGAAGCAGGTGCCGGTGTTCCCCTGGCCGATGAAGGCGAGCATGTTCTTGACCGCGGGGTCGGCCTTGATCACCTGATTGACGGCCTCCTGCCGGGTCATCAGGGCGGGGAACGAGGTGTCCTGCGGGGCGTCGGTGGTGGCCATCATCGTGCCGGTGTCCTGCTGGGGGAACAGGCCCTTGGGGATGATGATGAAGAGGTAAACGGTGAGGCCCAGCGTGGCGAACGTGACGAACAGGGTGAAGGGCTGGTGGTTGAGCACCCAGCGCAGGCCGCGGGCGTAGGTGGCGACCATGCCCTCGAAGAAGCGCTCCGAGGCCTCGTAGGCGCGCCCGTGCTTCTCGCCGTGGTCGTGCTTGAGGAGCCGCGCGCACATCATCGGCGTCAGCGTCAGCGAGACGACGGCCGAGACCGCGATGGCGATGCTGAGCGTGACGGCGAACTCGCGGAAGAGGCGCCCGATGATGCCGCCCATCAGGAGGATGGGGATGAACACCGCGAGCAGCGAGACGGTGATGGAGATGATGGTGAAGCCGATCTGCTTGGCCCCCTTGAGCGCGGCCGTGAACGGCGGCTCCCCCTCCTCGACGAAGCGCGTCACGTTCTCCGTCACCACGATGGCGTCGTCGACGACGAAGCCCGTGGAGATGGTGAGGGCCATCAGGGACAGGTTGTCGAGGCTGTAGCCGAGCAGGTACATCACGCCGAAGGTCGCCATCAGCGAGAGCGGCACCGCCACGCTGGGGATGAGCGTCGCCCGCCAGTTGCGCAGGAACAGGAAGACGACCATCACCACCAGCCCGACGCTGAGCACCAGGGTGAACTCCACGTCGTGGACCGAGGCGCGGATGGTCTGGGCGCGGTCGAGCCCGATGCCGATCTTGATCGCCGGCGAGATCGAGTTGCTCAGGCTGGGGAGCAGCGCCGTCACCCGGTCGATGACGTCGAGGATGTTGGCTCCAGGCTGGCGCCGGATGATCAGCAGCACCGAGCGCTGGCTGTTGATCCAGCCGGCGGCCCGGGTGTTCTCCACGTCGTCGATGACCTTGGCCACGTCCCCCAGCCGCACGGCCGCGCCGTTCTGGTAGGTGACGATGATTTTGCCATAGTTCTCCGCGGTGAAGAGCTGGTCGTTGGCCGCGATGGTCGACGTCTGCGAGGCGCCGCCGACGCTCCCCTTGGGCTGGTTGACGGTGGTGCGCACCAGCGCCTGGCGCACGTCCTCGAGGCTGAGGCCGATGCCGGCGAGCAGCGCCGGATCGGCCTGGACGCGCACCGCGGGCTGCTGCCCGCCGCCGACCGTCACCTGGCCCACGCCCTCCACCTGGGAGATCTTCTGGGCGATGATGCTGTTGGCGACGTCGAAGACCACCGGCAGCGGCAGCGTGTCCGAGTTGGCCGAGAGGATGAGGATGGGCGAGTCGGCCGGGTTGACCTTGCGGTAGGTGGGCCGCGTCGGCAGGTTGGCGGGAAGCTCCCCGCCGGCGGCGTTGATGGCGGCCTGCACGTCGCGCGCGGCGGAGTCGACGTCGCGCTCCAGGTCGAACTGCAGCGTGACCGAAGTCGTCCCCAGCGAGCTGGTCGAGGTGATCTCGGCGATGCCGGCGATGCGCCCGAAGCGCCGCTCCAGCGGGGTGGCGACGGAGGAGGCCATCGTCTCCGGGCTGGCGCCCGGGAGCGACGCGCTGACCTGGATGGTCGGCATGTCCACCTGGGGCAGCGGCGCCACCGGGAGGAGCATGTACGCCGTCATCCCCGCCAGGAGGATCGCCACCGCCAGCAGCGAGGTGGCGATCGGCCTCCGGATGAAGACCTCGGAGACGTTCACTGGGACACCGAGGGCGCCGCGTCGTGTCCGACGGGGGCGTGGGGGTCGCCGCCGTCGTGCCCGGGGGAATGGGGGTGTCCCCCATCGTCCCCGGGCTTCTCGCCGGACGCGTCGTCACCCTTCAGCAGCGCCGAGAGCCGGCCCATGTAGAGGTAGATGACGGGGGTCGTGAAGAGCGTGAGCATCTGGGAGATGATCAGGCCTCCGACCATGGCGATGCCGAGGGGCTTGCGCAGCTCCGAGCCGGTGCCGGTGCCCAGCGCCAGCGGGAGGCCGCCGAAGAGGGCCGCCAGCGTGGTCATCATGATCGGGCGGAAGCGCAGCAAGCAGGCCTGGTAGATGGCCTCGCGCGGGGGCAGCCCGTGGACGCGCTCGGCCTCGAGGGCGAAGTCGATCATCATGATGCCGTTCTTCTTCACGATGCCGATGAGGAGGATGATGCCGATGAGGGCGATGACGCTGAACTCGGTGCGGCACACGATGAGCGCGAGCAGCGCGCCGACGCCGGCCGAGGGCAGCGTGGAGAGGATGGTGATGGGGTGGATGTAGCTCTCGTAGAGCACCCCCAGCACGATGTAGACGGTGATCAGGGCGGCCAGGATCAGCGCGGGCTCGGCGGCGAGCGAGTCGCTGAAGGCCTGCGCCGTGCCCTGGGAGGCGGCGTGGACGGTGGGGGGGAGGTTGAGCTTGACCCGGGTCGCCTCGATGGAGGTGATGGCGTCGCCGAGGGCCACGTTGGGCGCCGTGTTGAAGGAGAGCGTGACCGCCGGGAACTGCCCCTGGTGCGAGATGGACAGCGGCGACACCGTGGGCGTCATGTGGGTGAAGGCGCTGAGCGGCACCTGATCGCCGTTGACGGTCTTCACGTAGATCTGCGCGAGCGCGTCGGGGTTCTTCTGGAACTCCGGCTTCACCTCGAGGATGACGCGGTAGAGGTTGAGCTGGGTGAAGATGGTCGAGATCTGGCGCTGGCCGAAGGCGTCGTAGAGCGTGTCGTCGATGGCCTGGAGGCCGATGCCCAGGCTCGACGCCGTGTCGCGGTCGACGTTGAGCGCCATCTGCAGGCCCGACGCCTGCTGATCGCTGGCCACGTCGCGCAGCTCGGGCAGCGCCTGCATCGCCTTGAGCATCTGCGGGGCCCACTGGGCGAGCTCGTCGGCGCTCGCGTCCTCGAGGGTGTACTGGTACTGCGTGCGGCTGGCCCGGCTGTCGATCTGGAGATCCTGCACGGACTGGAGGTAGAGCTCGATGCCGCTCACCTGGGCGACCTTGGGCGCGAGGCGGGCGATGATCTCGTCGGCGCTGGCCCGACCCGAGTCGCGCGGCTTGAGCGTGATGGAGAGCCGGCCGCTGTTGGTGGTGGCGTTGGTGCCGTCGGCGCCGATGAAGGACGACACCGAGTCGACGCCCGGGTCCTCCCCGACCACGGCGGCGATGGCGCTCTGCCGGTCCATCATCTTCTGGAAGGAGATGTCGGGCGAGGCCTCGGTGACGCCGATGATGAGCCCGGTGTCCTCCTGGGGGAAGAAGCCCTTGGGGACGATGACGGCGAGCAAGCCGGTGACGCCGAGGGTGGCGAGCATCACCATGAGGGTGATGAACTGGTGGTTGAGGACCACCTTGAGGCCGCGGTCGTAGGCCCCGATCATCCCGTTGAGGAAGGCCTCGGAGGCGCGGTTGAAGGCGTTCTGCTTGGCGTTCGGGTCGTGGTGGCGGAGGAGGTGGGCGCACATCATCGGCGTCAGCGTCAGCGAGAGCACCGCCGAGACGCCGATGGCGACCGAGAGCGTGACCGCGAACTCGCGGAAGAGCCGCCCGATGACCCCGGTCATGAAGAGCAGCGGGATGAGCACGGCGATCAGCGAGACGGTGAGCGAGAGGATGGTGAAGCCGATCTGCTTGGCACCCTTGATCGCCGCCTCGAAGGGGGGATCGCCCTCCTCGATGTAGCGGGCGATGTTCTCGATCATCACGATGGCGTCGTCGACCACGAAGCCCGTGGAGATGGTGAGCGACATCAGCGAGAGGTTGTTGAGGCTGTAGCCGAGCAGGTACATCACCCCGAAGGTGCCCACCAGCGAGAGGGGCACGGTGATGCCGGGGATGACGGTCGCCCGCAGGTCGCGGAGGAAGACGTAGATGACCGCCACCACCAGGCCGATGGTGAGGATGAGGGTGTTGAGCACGTCGTCGACCGACGCGCGCACCGTCTCGGTGCGGTCGCTGAGGATGGTGATCTGGACGTCGGCCGGCATCACCGACCGGAGGAAGGGGAGGAGCGCCTTCACCCCCTCGGCGACCTTGATGACGTTGGCGCCCGGCTGGCGCTGCACGTTGAGGATGATGGCCCGGTGCCCGTTGGCCCAGCCGGCGAGCTGGGTGTTCTCCACGCCGTCGATGACGTTGGCGATGTCCTGGAGGCGGATCGCCGAGCCGTTCTTGTACGCCAGGATCAGCGGCCGGTAGCTGGGGGCCTTGAAGAGCTGATCGTCGGCGGAGATCATGTAGTCCTGCCGCGCGCCGTCGATGTTGCCCTTGGGCTGGTTGACGTTGGCCAGCGTGATCAGGGTGCGCACGTCCTCCATGCCGAGGCCCAGGCCGGCGATCGCCGCCGGGTCGACCTGGACGCGCACTGCGGGCTTCTGCCCGCCGGCGAGGGTCACCAGGCCGACGCCGGAGACCTGGGAGATCTTCTGCGCCAGGATCGAGTCGGCCTGGTTGTCGACCTCGTCGAGGGGGATGGTGTCGGAGCTGACCGAGAGCGTGAGGATGGGCGTGTCGGCCGGGTTCGACTTGCTGTAGGTCGGCGGCGTCGGCAGCGTGGGCGGGAGCAGGTTGCTGGCGGCGTTGATGGCGGCCTGCACGTCCTGCTCGGCGGAGTCGATGCTGCGATCCAGGTTGAACTGGAGCGTGATCTGCGAGCTGCCGAAGCTCGACACCGAGGTCATCTGGGAGAGCGCCGGCATCTGGCCGAGCTGCCGCTCGAGGGGCGTCGTCACCGACGACGCCATCGTGTCGGCGCTGGCGCCGGGGAGGAGCGTCGAGACCAGGATGGTCGGGTAGTCGACCTGCGGCAGCGCCGCGATGGGCAGCGCGCGATAGCCGAGGATGCCGGCCAGCAGGAGCCCGATCATCAGCAGCGTCGTCGCCACGGGGCGGCGGATGAAGGTCTCCGAGATGTTCATTGCTTGGCCCCCGAGCTGGCAGGCTTGGGAGCCTCCTGCGGCGGCGCCGCGGGCGCGCTGGAGGGGGCGCCGGGAGCCGCGGGAGCCGCCGACGATCCCGCCTTGGGCTCGGGCGACCGCGGCGCCACCTTGGCGCCCGGCTTCAGCGTGCTCTGCCCGTCGAAGACGACCTGCTCACCGGCAGCGAGCCCGCTCGACACCACCGACTTGTCGCCCTCGCTGACGTCGATCACGATGGGCCGCACCTGCGCCTTCTGCTCGGCGTCGATCACGTACGCGAATGCGCCCTGGGGGCCGTGCTGCACGACGGCGGTGGGGATCACCAGCGCGTTCTTGCGGGTCGCCAGGAGCAGCCGCGTCTTGACGAAGGCGTTGGGCCAGAGCACCCGCTTGGGGTTGGGGAACAGGGCCTTGAGCCGGATCGTGGCGGTCGCCGTGTTGATCTGGTTGTCGATGAGGGCGAGCTTGCCGGTGGCGAGCTCTGTCGTCCCGTCCCGGCTCATGGCCTTGACGTCGACGGTCCCGGCGGCCAGCTCCGCCGCGATCGCGGAGAGGTTGTCCTGCGGCAGGGTGAACACCACGGCGATGGGGTCGAGGGTCGTGATCACCACGAGCCCCCCAGGGTCGGTCTGGTGGACGAGGTTGCCCTGATCGACCAACCGGATGCCGGTCACGCCGTCGATCGGCGAGGTCACCCGCGAGTACTCGACCGAGAGCCGCGCGGTATCGATGGCCGCCTGGTCGGCGGAGGCGGTACCGCGGAGCTGCTGGACGAGGGCCGCCTGATCATCGACGGCCTGCTGGCTGGTCAGCCCCTGCCGGGAGAGCTCCTGAAAGCGCTCCAGGTTCTTGATCGCCTCGGCGAGCTGGGCCTTGTCGCGGGCCATGGCCCCGTCGGCGGAGTTGAGGGCCGCCTGGAAGGGGCGCGCGTCGATGAGGGCGAGCAGGTCGCCCTTCTTGACGTCCTGGCCTTCCTTGAAGGTGACCTGCTGGAGCTTGCCGTCCACCTGGACGTGGACGGTGACGGTCGCGGAGGCCAGCACGTTGCCGAGCCCGTCGAGGTAGATGGGCATGTCGCGCTGGGCGACCGGCACCACCACGACGGGGACGACGCGGTTGGCGGCGGCGGCGGCGTCCTTCGCGGTCGCCGCGACGACGGCCGCCTTGCTGGAGGTATAGGAGCGAACGCCATATCCGACGGCGCCGATGGCGACGGCGGCGAGGACGATCCGGGTCACGGTCTTCTGAAGCTTCGAATCCACGGTCCGCTTGTAGGCAGAGAGCGTGCCCCTGTCATCCTCCCCGTTTGTCAGCCCTCCGCCGGGCAACCTGTCTTGAAAGAAGACAGGTGTCTGGTTTCCCAACGCCAACCCGGTAAAAGCAGGGCCATGAGCCACGGTCGGAGCCCGAGCACGCCTTTTGTTACAGGGCGGTTGCCGCCGATGAAGCTATCCCTCCGCAACCGCCTCCTTGCCGTCGCCCTCCTCGGCGTCTTCTCCTGCACCATCTCGTTGTTCGGCCTCGGCCGCACCATCCAGCTCAGCACCGCCGTGCGGCTGGAGCGGGCCCGGGAGCTGGTGTCCACCGAGCTGGCCGCCCTCTCCCGCGAGGGGCCGGAGGCACGCGAGAGGACCCCCCAGCCCTCGCTGCTCGGGATGCGGGGCGGGTACGTCCCCTCGGCGGCTGCCTTCACGGCTCCGCGTCCCGACCTGGACGAGAGCACCCGCCACGCCCTGGCCGGGGTGACCACGGTCGCGGTCGCCACCCACGACGTCGCCCTCTCCGACACGGTGGTGACCGATCCGATGGTCGTCGTCGTCGGTGCCGCGCCCGCCGCGGGCGGGTCCGTGGCGTGGATCGCCTACACGGTGCGCCCCTCGGGCCTGCTGAGCATGTGGCGCTTCGTCAGCTCGTGGCTGAGCGTGGCCACCTTGCTCCTGGTGGGCGTCGCCATCAGCACCGTGGTCTCGGTCCGGCGCGGCGCGGACACGCTCAACGCCTCCCTCGCCGCGCTCGCGGGGGACCTCACCGCGGAGGTGCCGCGCCCGCCCGTCCCGGAGCTGGCGGATCTCGCCGACCACATCGCCGGCCTCGCCGGCGCGCTCGCCCGGGCCCAGGTGGACAAGGAGCAGCTCGGCGTCGAGCTGGCGCAGCGGGGCCGGCTGGCGGCGCTCGGCCGGGTGGTCGCGGGCGTCGCCCACGAGGTGCGCAACCCCCTCGCCTCCATCAAGCTGCGCGTCGACCTCGGCCGCCTCCGCCCCGACACCCCCGCGCAGCTCGCGGGCGAGCTGGCCTCCGTATCGGACGAGGTGACCCGCCTCGATCGCCTCGTCGCGGATCTGCTCGTCGTCGCCGGCCGACGCAGCGGCCCGCGCGCCGCCACCGCGCTGGGCGCGCTCGTCGAGCAGCGCGCCGGCCTGCTGGCGCCCTGGGCCGGGGAGCGCGGCGTGCGCATCGCCGTCTCGGGCGCCGCCACCTGCGCGCTCGACGCCGACGCGGTCGCCCGCGCCGTCGACAACCTGGTGCGCAACGCCGTCGAGGCCTCGCCCGCCGACGGCGCCGTCGAGGTCGAGGTGCTCGAGGAGGGAGCCGGCGCGCGGGTGCGCGTCCTCGACCACGGGTCCGGCGTGGACGACACTCGCACCCCGGAGCTCTTCGAGCCCTTCTTCACCACCAAGCCCGAGGGCACCGGCCTCGGCCTCGCGCTCTCCCGCGCCATCGCCGCCGCGCACGGGGGCACGCTCACCTATGCCCGCCGCAGCGGGGTGACCTGCTTCGAGCTCACCTTCCCCCGCGCCTCGCGCCCGGCCCTGGGGGTCGCGTGAGCACCGTCCTCATCGTCGACGACGAGCGCGGCATCCGCGAGGGGCTCACCGCGGCCGTCACGAGCCTGGGCTACCGCCCCCTGCCCGCGTGCGGCCTCGCCGAGGCCCGCCGCCTGATCGCGGCCGAGCCGATCGACGCCATCCTCCTCGACATCCGCCTCCGCGACGGCGACGGGCTCGACCTGCTGCGCGAGCTGCGCGGGGGCGAGCACCGCGACATCCCCGTGGTGGTGGCCACCGCCTACGGCGACAGCGATCGCACCATCGAGGCGATGCGCGACGGCGCCTTCGACTACGTCACCAAGCCCTTCGACCTGCCTCTCCTCCTCGCCACGGTGGAGCGCGCCCTCCGCCAGCGCACCCTCCAGCGCGCCCTCCCCCCCCGCGCGCCGCTCCCGCGGCCGCCCACCGTGGGCGGCGGCCTCATCGGCACCAGCGCGGCCATGCTGGCCATCTGGAAGCAGATCGGCCGCGCGGCGGCCTCCGACGCCCCCGTCCTCATCACCGGCGAGACCGGCACCGGCAAGGAGCTGGTGGCCCGCGCCATCCACGAGTACTCGCCTCTCTCCAAGGAGCCCTTCGTCGCCGTCAACCTGGCGGCGCTGCCCGCCTCGCTCATCGAGAGCGAGCTCTTCGGCCACGAGCGCGGCGCGTTCACCGGCGCCACCACCCGGCGCGCTGGCCGCTTCGAGCTCGCCCAGGGGGGCACCCTCTTCCTCGACGAGATCGGCGACCTCGACCCCCTCCTCCAGACCAAGCTCCTGCGCGTCCTCCAGGACGGCCGCTTCGAGCGCGTCGGCGGCTCCGAGCCGATCCTGTGTCGCGCCCGCATCCTCACCGCCACCAACAAGCCGGTGCGGCCCGGCCTCGCGGGCGCCACCCTGCGCGAGGATCTCTACTACCGCCTCGCGGTCTTCGAGATCGAGGTCCCCCCGCTGCGGGCCCGCCGCAGCGACATCCCGCTGCTGGTGGCCCACGCCCTCGACGGCTCCCCTGCCCGCGCCGTCTCCGAGGACGCCATGTCCCACCTCCAGGGCTACGAGTGGCCCGGCAACGTGCGCGAGCTGCTCCACGTCCTGCGGCGCGCCGCCGCCATGTGCGGCGGCGAGATCATCGACACCCCCGACCTGCCCCCCATGGTCCGCGCGCAGCCCCGCGGCCGCGAGCCGGACGGCTTGCCCCTGGAGCGGCTGTCGCTCAAGGAGGCGGTCGCGGCGCTGGAGCGGCGGATGATCGCCGACGCGCTGGAGAGGGCCGGCGGCAACCGATCGGAGGCCGCCCGGCAGCTGGGCATCGCCCGCGCGCAGCTCTACCTGAAGATGGAGGAGTACGGGATCGGGGGGAGGGCGGAGAAGGGTGTCGGCAAGTGAAGTGACGCCGTCACCGCTGGGGGCGGCCCTCCCTGCCCCTTTCCGCGATGCGATCGAGTAGCATCCGCCGCCCATGAGCGAGCGCCAGAAGAACCTCCTCGGCCTGCCCCTCGTCCCCTGCTCGATGCAGCCGCGGACCGGCTTCTTCCGGTCGGGCTGCTGCGAGACCGGCCCCGAGGACCGCGGTGCCCACGTCGTCTGCGTGGTCGCCACCGAGCAGTTTCTCGTCTTCAGCCGCAAGCGCGGCAACGATCTGACCACGCCGCACCCCGAGCACGGCTTCCCCGGACTGCGCCCCGGCGACCGCTGGTGCCTCTGCGCCTCCCGCTGGAAGGAGGCGCTCGACGCCGGCGTCGCGCCCCCCGTGGTGCTGGCCTCCACCCACGAGGCCGCGCTGAAGCACGTGACGCGCGAGCAGCTGCTGGAGCACGCCGTCGACGGCGGCTCGCTCAATTGACCGCTGCCGGACGAATTCGCGCCCGGGTGTGACAGCTCCAGCGGAGCCGAGACTATCCCGGGCATGACGCCCTCTCCCCGCTCCGCGCGCCCGGCCTCGCGGCTCGTCTGGCTCCCTGCCTCGATTCTCACGCTGTCGGCGGCGGCCTGGGGGTCTTCCTGAGCGGCGGCCTCCGCCACCTCGGCGCGACTCCGGTGGCAGGATCGCCGTGAGCTCCGAAGCGGCGCGGTTCGAAGCCGTCCTGTCGCGGCACCGGCCGTCGATCGCCCGGCTGTGCCGTCATCACGAGGCCTCCGCCGAGGCGCGGCGCGATCTCGAGCAGGAGATCCTGGTGGCGCTGTGGCGCGCGCTGGCGACGTTCCGGGGCGACTGTGCGGAGAAGACCTTCGTGCTGCGCGTCGCGCACAACGTCGCCGTCACCCACGTGGCGCGCTCGGCGCGGGCGCGGTCTCTCGACGCGCTGACGGTGGCCGACCCCTCGACCTCCCCGGCGGCGCCCCCGGACCAGGCCTTCGACCATCGGGCGGAGATCGCGCGCATCGAGCGGCGCCTCCGCGCCATGGATCTCGCCAGTCAGCAGCTCGTCCTGCTCGCCCTGGAGGGGTGCACCACCGGCGAGATCGCCGAGGTGACCGGGCTGACTCCCACCAACGTGACCACCAGACTCTCGCGCCTGCGGCAGGCGCTGGCGCAGGAACAGGAGGAACCATGAGCGACGATCCCAACGCCGAGCCGGGCAGCCCCGAGACGGACGCCTGGGCCAGCCTGGGCGAGACCTGGCGCGCCGGCGGCAGCGAGCCGCTCGCCGCCGTCGACAGCGCGGAGATCGCCCGGCGCGCGCGTCGCTTCGCGGGGAAGATCCGCCTCCGCAACGCGGGCGAGTGGGCGGCATGTGGGGTGCTGATCGCCGTGGGAGCCGTCAGGGCCGTGCAAGAGGCGGCGTGGCCGAGCAAGCTCAGCGACCTCGGGCTCATCGCGGTGGCCCTCTGGGTCGGCGGAACGATCGCCGCGCGGGGGCGAAACCTGCCCGCCCCCTCGCCCGCGGCGACGACCGCCGAGGTCCTCGCCCACGAGCGGGCGCAGCTCGAGCGGCAGCGCGTCTTGTTGCTCGGGGTTCGTCGCTGGTACCTGGGGCCCAGCCTGGCCTGGGTCGTCCTGACGGTGATCGTCCGCGTCCTCGAGACCAGCGGTCTCGCGCGGCGGTACGCCCTCATCGGCGGGGCCGGGACCCTCCTGGTGACGGGGATCGTCTTCGTGGTGGTCGACCGGCTCAACGCGCGGGCGGCGAGGGACCTGGCACGGAAGCTCTCGCAGCTCGGGTGAGCGCGCGGCCCCCGAGCGAGCTACCGTGCCGGTCATGCGTTTCGCGTCGTCGTCCGGGGGCCTCTCCTCAGGTCCCATCGTCGTCTTCTTCGTCGCGCTCGGGCTGTTCGTCGCCTTCCTCCTCCAGCGGCGGGCGGAGCGGCGGGCGATGTTCCAGCTGTGCGCGACCGCGATCGGCGGCACCCTCGTGGACGCCGACACCGACGGCTTCCGCGCCACGGTCCGCGGGCTGCACCTCGACGTGCAGCTCGAGGGAGGGGGCAAGGACAGCCCGGATCACACCTACGTCTCCGTGAAGGCCGCGGCTCCCTTCGCGCTGGTTCTCTACGTGCGTCCCCGGACCGGGAGCGACGCCCCCGCCGTCGAGAGCGGCCCCCCGATCGACATCGTCGTGGGCGACCCGGTCCTCGACGCGGCGTGGATCATCGAGGGCGCGCCGCGGGAGCGGGTCACCCGGATGCTCGAGGATCCCGATCTGCGCAGCAAGCTCCGCGCCTTCCGCGGCGTGGACGAGCCCAGCGTCGTGATCGAGGAGGACACCGTGCGCGTCTCGCGCCGCGACTTCGACACCCACGGCGACGCCATGGCGACCGAGCGCATCGAGCTCGCGCTCGCCCTCGCCGAGGCGGCCGTCGCCGAGAGCGGCCGCGACCTCCCCGTGAACGAGGGCTCCGCCGACTACCGCACCGCCGCGCGCCGGCCCGACGGCGCCCGCGAGCGCGCCCAGATCGAGGCGCTCGAGCGCCGCCGCGCCAGCCGGGACATCGTGAAGGCGCGCACCGCGCTGGTCCTCGGGCAGCTCGCGGCGCCGGGCATGCTGCTCTTCCTGGCGATGACGACCCCAGGCGCGGTCGTCCCCGCCCTCGTGCCCACCGCCATGCTGGTGACCCAGGCGCTGGTCGCCCGCAGCCTGGGCGGGCCGTACCTGAAGCTGCTCCGACGCACCCGGCGGGGGATGGCCGACCACGCCGCGATCGTGGTGATCGGGATGGCGAACGTGTTCCTGCTGTCGCGGATCGTGACCGCAGTCCTGCACTGAGGCGCCGTCACTTCACGATCACGAGCGCCGCGCTCCCCGGTGGCACGTCGACCACCAGCGTCGTCCCCGTCACCGGGATGTCCGGCAGAGCGACCGGCGCCCAGCCCCCGTCCGGGCTCACCGGCGCACCGCCGATGGCGTAGCCGGTGGTCGCCCCGAGCGAAGGTCCGGTGAGCCGCGTGACCGTCCCGCTCGCGCCGTTCTTGCCGAGATCGACGGTGGCGTGGACGGCCTGCGCCGGATCCTTGTTGACCAGGACCACGCTGGTCGTCCCGTTCGCCGGCCCGACGGCATACGCGGTGAAGTTGAGGGGGGTCGCCGACACCGTCGTCTCGAACACCGGCCCCTGCCCCGCGAGATCGAAGAGGAACATCCCGTAGTAGTCGGGGCGCGCCTCGACCACGACGCTGTTCAGATCCGCGATGGGCGTGTAGCCGGTGCCGTTGCCGCCGCCGTGGAGGTTCACCCCCACCGAGCCGTGGATCACGTTGGTGAAGAGGAAGTCGACGACCCACAGCGAGGTGCCGAAGCCGTCGCTGATCCCCGGGGCCCCGCCGTTGTAGAACGAGTTGGCCTCCGAGAGGCGGTAGCCGCCGGGGGTGTGGTTGGCCTGCACCGCCGCCTGGAGGTCGCCGAGCTGGGTCAGCAGCGCGGGGTCGGGCAGGAGCAGCTCGGTGAGCGTCGAGGCCGCGGCCATGCCGTTGCCGCGATAGTAGTGCTGGGTGAGCAGGACGATGTCGCTCGCGGCATCCTTGGCGAAGGGCACGGTCCAGGTGGTGACGTGGTCCGCGGAGGCCGGGCCGGTGAAGAGGGCGCCCGGCGCCGCCGCCTTCATCGGCGTGTAGAACGTCTGCCACTGCGCGAGGAACTCGGCGTAGGTCCACCCCACCGGCCGGTCGCCGTTGGTCGGATAGAGGTCGCACTCGTTGCCGATCTCGAAGCCGTGGAGGTGGGAGCCGAGGGCCTTGGCCACGTACGCGGCTTCGGCGGCGGCGGCGGTGGGGGAGTCGGCGGCCATGTTGACGCCGTAGAGCACGGTCCAGCCCGTCGCCGCGGCGAAGCCGGCGAGGGCGTCGACGTCCGGCGGCGCGATGACGCCCGCGGTGCCGCCGGGCCCGGTGGCCGACCAGGTCGTCGTGTCCACCGAGTTGCCGCCGATGCGCAGGAGGCTGGTCCCGAGCCGCTTGAACAGGCCGATCAGGTCGGCGTTGGTCGGCGTGAAGAAGCCATTGTCGAGGTGGCTCTTCTCGTAGCTCAGCCCCGCCACGGCCGCCCCGATGGTGCCTACCGTGGTGCCTCGATTGACGGTGATGGTCAGGTCGACCGGTGATCCCGCGTCGGGGACGCTGCCATCCGTCCCCCCGTCCGCCAGGCTCCCGCCGGTGCCAGCGACTCCGCCCGTCCCCGCGGCACCGCCGGTGCCGACCGCGCCGCCCGTCCCCGCGACAACACCGCCGGTCCCGGCCTTGCCGCCGGTGCCCGCAGCGCCGCCTGTTCCCGCGGTGCTCGTCGCCTTCGACCCGCTGCCGCAGCCGAGGATGCCAAGGACCAGCGCCGCGCCGGCGAGGCCGCGCGCATCCGTGAAGGTTGTGCTCATCCTCCGCATGGTAGGCGTCCGCGCGCCCGGCATGGGGTGTCCCGATCGTTCCTCGTCGGCGCGCGCGTTTGACCCTGGGCAACCGTGTCTCTAGGTTCCGCCGATGAGCCCGGTCACCGCGCCCAGGGAGGGGACGCCAGCGCGCGTGGTGGTCGCCCTGGGCGCTCTCTACGTCATCTGGGGATCCACGTACCTGGTGCTCCGGCGGGTGGTCTCCGTGCTCCCGGCGTTCCTCACCGCGTCGTGCCGTTACCTCGTCGCCGGCGGGGCGCTGTACGCGGTGCTGCGGGCGCGGGGGATCCCCTCGCCGACGCGGCGGCAGTGGCTGTACTCGGTGCCCACCGGCGGGCTGCTGTTCCTGGTGGGCAATGGCTTCGTCGCCCTCGCCGAGGAGCGGGTGTCGTCCGGGCTCGCTGCGGTGGCCTGCGCGGCCACGCCGCTCTTCGCGTGCGCGCTCTCGCTGCCGTTCGGTGAGCGGCCCTCGCGGCTCGAGTGGGCGGGGCTCGGGCTCGGCTTCGGCGGGGTCGTGCTCCTGGCGCTGGGCGATCTGCGCGCGGCCTCGGGCGCGGGAGCGCTGCTCCTCCTCGCGCCGCTCGGGTGGGCGCTCGGCTCCGTGCTCGGGCGCCGCCTGCCGCTGCCCCCCGGGAGCATGTCGGCCGCCAGCCAGATGATCGCCGGCGGGGTGGTCACTCTGGGGGCGGCGGCCGCCCGCGGCGAGCACTTCCCCGCGACGATCCCCGGGCAGGCGATCGTCGCGCTGCTCTACCTGGTGGTGTGCGGATCGATCATCGGCTTCACGGCGTACACGTACTTGCTGCGCCACACGACGACCGCGCTGGCGACCAGCTACGCGTACGTGAACCCGGTGCTGGCCGTGCTCCTCGGGGCGGTGGTGGGGGGCGAGCGCCTGGGCGCGAGCCTGATCGCGCCGGGCGCGCTGGTGGTGCTGGGGGTGGGCGTCGTGGCGGTGGGCCGCAGCCGTCAGCCCAGCAGCTTGGTGTAGTGCTCCTCGATCGCCGTCCCCCCGAGACGCGAGAAGAAGCTCGAGTAGCACATCCAGATCGCCAGCCCGTTGAGGTCGTCGAAGATCGGCGGCAAGAACGGCGGCGGCTTGACGATCCCGTCGGTCACGTGGGCGTAGAGGATGGGCACGTCCTCGTGGGCGACCTTGCCGACGAAGAGGAACGGGATGAGCTGCGCGCGGTCGAGCTGGATGGCGGCGCGCATGAACGCATAGTTGAGGACGATGCCCTTGCAGTAGCAGGCGTCCTTGGTGAACGGCGCGCCGCCGGTGAGCAGCCCGCCGCGGAACACCCGGCGCGCGTTCTGGAAGCACTCCGCCTCGTCGTAGCCCTCGGTGCGGTACCACTCGAAGACGTCGAGGAAGCTCGCCCCGTCCTCGGCCTTGTCGACCGCGAGGATGCGATCGTTGAGCTTCTTGGCCCGCCGCGGGGTGCTCCGGAAGGTGAAGATCTCCACCAGCGCGGCCAGCCCCTCCTGCATCGCGGTGGTGCGCGGCGGCCCCTTGGCGAGCCACCGGGCCACCGGCTGGGCCTGGCCGTTGAGGCTGGTGGCGACGTGGACCCACCCCTCGTGCGCCTCGAGGATGTCGATGTCGCTCCGCGAGAAGACGGCGCCGCTGCGGATCTTGACGTAGTCGCTGCCGGCGGCGGCGTCGGCGAGCAGCGAGTCGTCCACCTGGACGCGGATGGGCGCGCCGCCGAAGAAGCGGTCGAAGCGGGCGTTGAGCTCGAGCGCGGCGGTCTCCGCGGTGATGTCGCGGGGCTGAGCCCGGCCGAGGCGCTCGCCGCCGACGGCGGTGAAGAGATCGTAGAGCACCAGCCCCATGTCCCGGACCGTGGTCTTGCCGTCGGGGAAGGTGTCCTTGGTGGAGCCGTAGAGCGCGCGCGAGTGGGTGTAGAACTCCTGCGTGCCGCGGCAGGTGAGCATGCGCACCACCCGCCGGTACTCGTCGGCGGTGGCGCGGAGGATGCCGCCGAGGCGGTCGGAGGCCCCGAGCTCGCGGTCGGCGTCGCCGAGGATGCCGTCGAGCTCGCGGATCTTGGCCTCGGGATCGAAGCCGAGGTCGGGCGCGTAGGTGACGCGGGGCAGCTCGCGCTGCCCGGCGCGGAAGAACTCCTCCTCGACCTCGCCCTCCCAGCGGAGCGCCTGGAGGATGCGGATGGGACGCTGCGCGTCCAGCACCCGCTGCGCGAGCGCCGCCAGGATCTCCTTGTACGAGCGCCAGGGGCCCCCGCTCGCCGACGGAGGCGCCGACGCCGGGACGTGCGGGATCGGCTCGTCCGGGAGCCGG
>Ga0302279_10002454_pt1 | contig 24468 bp, 22 predicted proteins | sample III_Bog_N3_3_FD_194541 | JGI IMG/M metagenome (GOLD analysis project Ga0302279, IMG submission 194541) | Peat permafrost microbial communities from Stordalen Mire near Abisko, Sweden - III_Bog_N3_3 | ecosystem: Environmental > Terrestrial > Soil > Wetlands > Peat | place: Sweden: Abisko... | reverse complement strand
TATGCCCCGACGCTCGCGACCGCCGACGTTGGCAAAGTCCGTCTGGGTGGCTATGCCCCGACGCTCGCGACCGCCGACGCTGGCAAAGTCCGTCTGGGTGGCTATGCCCCCGCGCTCGCAACCGCCGATGCCGGCAAGGTCCGCCTCGGTGGCTATGCGCCAACCCTGCCGGCCGGCCGCTGATCCGCCACGCGGCGGAATTCGCCGCCCAGCCGAAATTATCGTAGGCTGACAAGACCGGGCCCCGCGGCCCGGTCTTCTTTATGTTGGGCACTCAGCGAAGGAAGGCGGCAATGACCAACCCCGATTCCGTCCCACACGACGCCGCTGCGGCACAATCCAGGTCGAAGCTGGTGACGTTCCATCGGCTCGTAGCGTCAGCCCGGCTGCCGCAGAGAGCCGACCGGTCCGCCGCCGGATCATTGCCAACCAGAGCATTCCGGTACTGCGAACCGGCAGCGTCCGCGTCGGGGTTCGGTTACTATATTTTTCCCCCCATCGGATTCTCCGTGCAATGGGATGGCCATGACATGATGTGGACCTGGGAGGGTGCCGGCGACTGGTTCCCGTTGAAGTCCGCGCAATTCCCCGGCTTCCGCGACCAGTTCGCCGCAGCCGCGCCGGAGGAGATCAAGGATTATTCACCCCCCTTCCTGGGCGCGTTGCAGGAACCGGGATTGATCCAGCTCTGGACCGGCCTCGTCGCGCGCACCGCCCCGGGATGGAGCCTGCTGGTCCGCGCGCCGGCCAACCTGCCACGGGCGGGCGGCTACGAACCCTTCGAGGGCATCATCGAGACCGATCGCTGGTTCGGCCCCCTGATCACGAACATCCGGCTGACCAAGACCGACGTGCCGATCGACTTCAAACCGGATTATCCGCTGTTGCAGGTGCAGCCGATCCCGCGCCATGCCTATGACGATGCGACGCTCAACAATTACGAGCTGGTGCCCGATCTGCACCAATTCACGCCGGAGGATTGGGACGACTACTACGATACGGTCGTGCGGCCGCACGTCCAGGAGACCCGGCCACGCGGTCAGTATGCCGCCGCGGCGCGCAAGCGGCGGGCGGCCGAAACCGGCAATCCATAGGGGGCCGTGGCGTTTGCGGGATCGTCGGCGAATCATAGCGACTGACCCGAAACGCGGCTCACTCGACCGCGTCGGGCACGGCACGCTTGTTCAGAAGGACCGCGGCGGCCTCATCGTTTTCCGGAACACCCGCCAGCCGCAGGCCCGCGGCCCAGTCGTCACGGTCGGTCTCCCGGTCCAGCGGCGACGTCGCGATGAAGCGCTCGACCGTGAAATCCGGTTCAGTCTCCAACAATCGCCGCAACGCGATGCCGGCTTCCTGGGTCCGCCCCAAATGACCCAGCGCGGATAAATACGGTTTGAATCCGGCTGACAGCGACGGGTTTATCTGCGTCACTGCTCGACCTGCCGCCACCGCCGATTCATAATCGCGCTTCAGCAGATGGATCACGGTGAAGAACCCGTCGAAAAAAAACGCATGCGGATCCAACGGCGACAGGCGCTTATAGCGGTTGTTGCGCCGCTCCGCCTCCGCCACGTCACCCAGATAGGCATGGGTGATCGCCGACAGCGCCCAGGCCATCGCCAGGTTCGGGTTCAGCGACAGTGCCCGTTCATGCAGTGAGGCCGCTTCCCGCAGACGATGATGCAGGAAGGCTCTGACATGGCCGGCGATCGTGAGCGCCCGCGCATCGAAGGGATCGAGCACGATCGCGCGTTCCGCCAGGCGTCCCGCTTCTTCGATGCTGGCTTTCGGTTGGGTGGACCAACCCTGGCCGACCAGGAAGATATGCCAATACGCATACCAGGCATGCGCCGCCGCATAGTCCGGCTCCAGCGCGATCGCATCCTTGAGAAACTGTTCGGCGCGCGTGAAGTGCTCGCGCTCCATACGCCAGATCAGCGGAATCGCGCGCAGCACGAGGTCGTAGGCGGTGGCGCCAACGGGCGGGCGTGACGTGCTGCGGGTAGCCTCGATCAGCAGGATTTCCGGATCGATCTGCGCCACGACCTCGGCGGCGATCTCGTCTTGCAACGTCAACAGATCATTGGTTTGCCGGTCGAAGCGGCGCGCCCAGACGACCTGGTTGCCGGCCCGCAGGTCCAGCAGGCGCACCGTGACGCGTAGCCGGTTGCGCACGCGCTGGATCATGCCATCGAGCAGGAAATCAATGCCGAACGTGCGGCGGATCGCCGCCTCATCACGCCCCTCGGCCGCGTAGCGCCCTAGCGAACTGGACGACACGACGAACATCCAGCGAAATCGCGACAGGGCGGCGGTGATCTCCTCCGCCAGGCCCGGCGCCAGATGCGCATCTTCCTCGGTCACGCCAACAAGTTGCATGGGCATCACGCCAACATGCGCGCCGCCGCGGGAGGACTGCGCGTCCGGCGCCGGCGCCGGCGTCTCGGCCATACCCTCCGGCTCGTCCAAGACCACGGGTTGCGGCAGCGGTGGCGCGGCGGGCGGTCGCAGCGGCACCCGATTACTGGCGGGGCCGCGGATTTCCGTCAGCAGTTTCTGCGTTTCCACCGATGGCGCGGCATCCAGCAAATCCGCCAGCACCGCTCGGCAACGATCATAGGCCTGGATCGCCATGCCACGTTCGCCGCGCGCGGCATGCGCCCGCATCAGCGCCCGCCAGGCGCCTTCATGCGCGCGATCGATCTGCAACAGGCGTTGCGCCGCGGGGATGGCGGTTTCCGGTTCGAGCTGCTCGCGCAGCAGCGCCTCGGCCACGCTGCGGGCCCGGTCGCGCAGCCGTTCCCGTTCCGCGGTCAGCCAGGCGTCAAACGAGGGGTCGACGCCGTCCAGGTCCTCCAGCAGGTCGCCATCCAGCAGCGACAGCGACGCCGGCTGCAGGGTCGTGGCACGCATCACCTCCTCGACGTCCACCCAGACCGCGCCGGCGCGCAGGGTCAGGTGATCGCGCGTGACCAGCAGGATGTCGGTCTTCGCCGGCGACAGGGCTTCCAGCAACCGGTGGATCTCCTGGCGCAGCGACGCCCTGGCCTGCTCCTCCGGCCGGCGGCTCCAGAGCAGTTCGGCGAGGCGACCCCGCAAGGCCGGGCGCGGTGCCGAAAGGGCGACCGATGCCAGCAGGGCTCGGGTCTTCCGGCCAGCGGGCAGCACGCTTTCGCTGGTGACAGTCCAGGCCTCCATCTGGCCGATCAGCCGCAAGCGCACGACGATCTGGTCGAGCCTCGGCTGCGCGTTCGGCGGCTGCGTGGACCTGGGAGTTGTGTCTGCCATTATTCCAACACGGTATGAGAAGCCGACTGTAGAACCACCGGCATCGGCACGCAAAGAGCCTCGTCGTTTAACAGAGTGCCGCCTCCTGGAAGATTGGCCGCACGTCACCTTGCCACTCCTGGTGGTATTTTTCCAGCCAGCGTGTAGCCTGGTTGGGCGCGCCATCCGCGATGGCCTGCAACGGCGCCAGATAGATCGATTCGTCGTCGCCCGCTTCATTGTGCCGCGCCCGAGCCTTCAGGCCGTCGCTCGCGATCGTCAGTACCAGACGGGCCAGGTCGCGCAACGTGCCGTTGCGCCACGCGGCTGCCAGCCCCTGGCGCGGCACCGCAGCCCGCATGGAAACGGCATCCTGCCAGCCGCTGCCGCGCAACAGCGCCTCCGCCGCGGTCAGCGCGGCATCGTCGTACAGCAAACCCACCCACAACGCCGACTGGGCCACCATCATTTCGGCGCTGCCCGCGTCGGCGCCCCGCATCTCCAGGAAGCGTTTGAGCCGGACATCGGTGAACACCGTTGTCAGATGGTCGGCGAAGTCCCCGATCGTGGCAACGGTCCCGGCCAGGTTGTGCAGCCGGCCCGCCCTGAAATCCTGAAACGAGGCGCCGGCGACGTCGATATATCGGCCATCACGATAAACGAAATACATCGGGACGGCTTCGGTCAACCAGGCGGCGTAACGTTCGAACCCGAACCCGTCCTCGAACATCACCGCGGGAATACCGGACCGCTGGTTGTCAGTGTCGGTCCAGACATGTGCTCGGAACGACTGGAAGCCATTCGGCTGCCCCTCGGTGAACGGCGAATTGGCAAACAACGCTGTCGCCAGCGGTTGCAGCAACAGCGCGACACGCAGCTTGCGCACCATGTCCTGCTCCGACGCGTAGTCCAGGTTGACCTGCACCGTACAGGTTCGCGTCATCATGTCCAGTCCGAGCGATCCCACCTGGGGCATATAGCGGCGCATGATGGCGTAACGGCCCTTGGGCATCCAGGGCATGTCGGCGCGGGTTGCCAGCGGGTGGAACCCCAGCCCCGCGAATCCGAGTTGAAGATCGTGGCTGGCGGCGCGGACCTGGGCGAAATGGGTGATGAATTCCTGGTTTGTGTCGTGCAGGGTTTCCAGTGGTCCGCCGGACAGTTCCAACTGACCGGCCGGCTCCAACGACACCGACGCGGTGCCTTGCTTCAGGCCGATCACGTTCGTCCCGTCCAGGATGGGTTCCGCGTCGAAGCGTTGCATCCCGGCGAGCAGGTCGCGAATCGCGCCCGGCTGCCCATCCGCCGGTTCATAGGGCGGGGACGTGAGGTCAGCCAGCCGAAAGCCGAATTTCTCGTGTTCGGTACCAATGCGGAACTGGGCCTCGGGCTTGCAGCCCACGGCGAGGTAATCCGCCATTTGTTGGATCGACGTGACCGGGGTCGCGTCGGCGTCTCCAGGGTTGGACATTCAGGTTCTCGGGCAACTCGGGTTGAAGACCAGCGTACTAGCCGCACCCCGGCGCCTGCAACAAGGCCAGCCCGGCGAGGCATGCGGTCTCGGCCCGCAGGATGCGCGGACCAAGGCTCGCGGGATTTACAAAGGGGTATCTGAGCAGCGCGTCAAGCTCTGCCGGCGTGAAGCCACCTTCCGGGCCGATCAGCAGGGCGGCGGGGCCATGCGCCGGGGGCAGCATTGGCACGGTTTTCCGCTCGATGGCGGCGTAAAGCGTGCGATCAAGCGGCCAGTCTGCCAGGACGTCATGCAGGCGGCGCGGGGCTTGGATGAGCGGGACCGTGAGGCGTTCGCACTGTTCGGCCGCCTCGGTGGCGATCGCGGACAGGCGGGATTCGTTGACGCGGGCCGTGTTGGTGCGCTCGGTGATGACGGGCAGCAGGGCGGCGGCGCCGAGTTCGGTGGCTTTTTGGGCGATCAGGTCGGTGGCGTCGCGCTTGAGCAGCGCGAAGACCAGCCAGAGGTCGGGGTCGGGGGCTTGCGGGCGTTGCCGCGCGCCGATGGCGAAGCTGGCGCGGTCGCGTCGCAGAGTGGCGATGCGGGCGGCGAACTCCCCGTCGCGGCCGTTGAACAGGCGGACCGGGTCCCCGGCGCCACGGCGGAGGACGGAAGCGAGGTAGTGCGCTTGGCCGGGGGCGGCAAGGATTTCGGTGCCCTCGGAGAGGGCGGTGTCAACGAAAAGGCGCGGGGTCGTGGCGGGGTTCATGCTCCGTTCTTAGCGGATGTGAGATGGGTGGAACAGGGGGGCAGACGGGAGGGCCGGCGATACGCCCCTTCCCCTTGTGAGATTGGATGAAGGGCAGCGGGAAGGCTTCGGCTGTTATCGCGTTTGTTATTGGCTATGCCGGTCGAACAGCATCTGTAAAATCGGCCGCTCCGCCGGGGATGTTCGCAAGTCCGCATTTTTTAGCACGAAGGAAGAATGAAGCTCGCGGAGCGCCACGGAGGCGCCCTCGATGTCAGGCAGTCCGGGATCCCGCAAGAGTGCGCTCGAGGATCCGTTCAGCGTGCCGCCCCCCGATTCGGCGGCGCCCGGCGGAAGTGACCTCCGTGGCTCTCCGTAAGCTTCATTCTTCCTTCGTGCTAAAAAATGACGGACTTGCCGACGTCGCCGGCGATGTCAGACCGGTCCCTCTTACGACGCCAACGGGCGATACCCACAACGAACGCGATATGGACCAAAAGGAAAGCTTCAAACCCGTTCCAGCACGCCATTCGCCCGCCGCAGCGCATGCAGCACGCGATTGCGGGCCCGGATCGCGTCCACCATCTGGAAATGCGCCGTGTCCGTTCTGTCCGCCGTGGCGACCAGGGCGCGAACCGGTTGCAGGCTCGCCCAGGGCGGCTCGGGCAGGGCCGGATCATGCGCGAAGCGGTCGCCGGTGGTGTAGTCGATCGGCACCAGCGCACGGGACACATGCATCAGCGCTCTGTCGATCCGCGCCGCCTGTTCGGGATCAGCGGCCGCAGCCCGACCGGCCAAGGCCGTGGCGAGATCGCGGATCGTTCGGGTCACTGCTGTTGTTATGGGCGGGATGATCACACCGGCGGCGGCGGCGGGCAACCGTGAAGCGAAATCGTGGCCATCTGGAGCCTATGCCGGCAAGGCGGGATGATCTTTTCGAGGTGGTCAACCTGTTCCCGGACGACACCGGACTGCCCGTCACGGTCTGGGTCAGCCCGCGTGGCCGCGCGCGCCATGCGGTTCGGGTGACGGCATGCCGTGTGCCTGGCAACCTGACGGTGCCATCGAATACCGCGGTCCTGCGGATCGAACCGGAGCCGAACCTGATCGCCGACGATCTGCCGGCGCGGTATCTCGCCCCGGTCCTCCGGTGGGTTGCGCTCAACCGGGAAGCCTTGCTGGCTTACTGGGAGGGTGCGATTGGCACCGGCGCCCTGATGCAGCGCTTGCAGACCGTCACACCTGACCCCGACATGTCGAAGTTTTAATACGAATTCGCACCATCCGCCACAATCCCGCCGCGCCCGCAGCAAGCCTGCGCCGCAATCGCATGGCGTAATCCTTGTCAGCCGGGAACACCGACATTTTCCCCCGGCGGAAAGGAAACTCTCAATGAACCGCCTTCTGACGCTTGCCACCAGCGGCCTGTTTGCCTCCGGTTTGGCGATCCTGCCCGTGAGCGTCTTCGCCCAGACCACCAGCGCCCCGGCCGGCACCGACACGAAGCCCGTCGCCGCCGCACCCGCCAAAGTCGCGATGCATGACGCCAAGACAGCGCCCGCGAAGCCGGCTGGCACCAAGGTGACCGCGAGCCATGCGACGCCGGCCACCGGCACGACCGCCCCGGCGGCGAAGACCGCCAACCACTCGTAACCAACAGCCGATTGCGCCCGCCGCCGGTTTGGCGGCCGGCGTGACAGGCGGGGTCCGCGCTTCGCCCCCGGTGCGGACCCCGGTTCCTGTTTGGGGTACATAGGGAGCCGGATGCCACGACCACGGCGTGTCTGTGCCGCGGTGTCGAATGTCGGGATTGTATCGCCGAACGGGAACGGCCAACATCGCCGTGGCCGCGAGGACAGGAGATGGCATGAACGACGATGCGCCGCGGGTTTACACCTGGATCCGGGAGCGCATCGCGCGGGTGCCCCGAGTGCCGGTCGCGATCAGGAACACGCCGTTGCAGGAAGCGCTGAATCTGACTAAAGCGCTGGGTGGACCTCGAATCTTCATCAAACGGGACGACCTGACCGGCGTCGCGTTCGGCGGCAACAAGCTGCGCAACCTGGAATTCCGGCTCGCGCGAACCGCGCAGGACAACCCCGACACCGTCATCGTCGGTCTCGATCTGCAATCCAACTCGGCGCGGCAGACGGTCGGGGCCTGCAATAAGTTGGGCTGGCGCACGATCCTGGTGCTGGTTGGCGAAAAGCCCGCCGTGGTACAGGGGAATCTGCTGGTCGATTACCTGCTGGGCGCCGAGGTGCATTTCGCCCCCGATGCCGCCGCGCAACGGGTGAAGCTGGATGAGCTGGCGGCGCGCGAACGCGCGAAGGGGTTGCGCGCGCATATCCTGAACGACAACCCGATGTTCGATGTCGCATCGGCCCTGGCCTACATCGAGACCACGCTCGAAATCCTGGAGCAACTGCCGGGTGCGCGGCCAACGGCGCTTTATATGTCGTCGTCGGGAAAGGGCCAGGCCGGCATCGTGCTGGCGCAACGTTTGACCAACGCCGGCTTCGCGATGCAAGGCGTCACCGCCACCAACGAATTCGACATCCCGCCGCGGACCGCGGATATCGCCAACCAGACCGCAGAACTGCTGGGCCTGGATTTCCGTGTGTCCCCGACAGAGATCGTCAACGACGACCGCTTTGTCGGTCCTGGCTACGGCATCCCGACCGAGGCCGCGGTCGAGGCAACCCGCCTGTTCGCCCGCACCGAGGGTGTCATCCTGGACCCGATCTACACCGGCAAGGCCGCCGCCGGCATGATCGCGCATGTGCGCGAGGGCCGCTATAAACCGGACGACGTTCTGGTTTTCGTGCATACTGGCGGGATGCCGGCTATTTTCACCTGGAACGAACTCTGGCTGCCGAAGGAAACACCATGATCGGACGACGCGGATTGCTGGCCGGTGCGGGGACAGCCATCAGCTTTCGCGCCATGGCGCAAGCGGGGACGGCCGGCAAGACGCTGACCTATGGGCAGAGCACGGCGGTCAACGCGCTGGACCCCTCGCATGGCAGTTTCGCCGGCTATCCCGCAGGCTATGAGGCCGCGCTGTGCCTGTACGACCGCATCCTGGATTTCGATGCGGCGATGAACATCGTGCCGGGGATCGCGGAACATTGGGCGATCGCGGATGATCTGCTGTCCGCGACGCTGACGATCCGGCCGGGCGTAAAATTCCACGACGGCACCGACTGCGATGTCGCCGCGGTGAAGTTCAATCTCGACCGTCTGATCGACAAGCAGCGCACCACCACCAATCGTCCGCTGTGGGACCCGCTGGGGTCGATCGAAACGCCGGATGCCCACACTGTGGTGATCCGGTTGAAGAGTCCGTTCTCGCAACTGCCGAACAGCCTGGCGCACGGATCGGCCGCGCTCGTTTCGCCCGCCGCGGTGGCGCAGTTCGGGGAGACCGGGATCGCCCAGCATCCCGTCGGCGCCGGCCCTTTCAAACTTGCCGGTTTCACCCCGGGCCAGGAGCTGGTGGTCGAGGCCTTCGACGGCTACTGGGGCGGCAAGCCCGCCGCCGACCGCATTGCCTTCCGCTATATCCCCGAGGCCGCAACACGGGTTTCCGCCCTGCGTGTCGGATCGGTGGACGTGATCGATAACGTCTCGGTGCCTTTGGTGGGACCGCTGAAAGCCGATGACAATACCCGCATCATTGCGGTACCGGGGCTGCGGCCAATCGGCTGCGTGATCAATCTGACGCGGGAGCCGTTGAAGGATCTGCGGGTGCGGCAGGCGCTGAACCTGGCGGTGCCGGTGGCGACGATCGCGGAGAAGCTGTTCCTGGGCTACGCGCGTGCCCCCGATTCGCCGCTCGCGTTCAACACGCAGGGTTATCACAGCGTCTCGGCGCTGGTGCACGACCCCGCGAAGGCCAAGGCGTTGCTGGCCGAGGCCGGTTACGGCAGCGGCGGCAAAACGCTGAGCCTGGTCTTCAACGTGTCGGTCGGGCTGTTCCCCAACGATGTGGCGGTGGGCGAGATCGTTGCCAATGCGTTGGGGCAGGCCGGCGTCACGGCGCAGATCAACAAGGTGGAGGGGGGCGCCTATTGGGACACGCTGCGCCAGGACGCGGCGAACCTGAAATGGGACATCGCGATATTCGGGTTCAATCCGTCGAATGCCTCAGGATTGTATCATTTGAATTCGCTGTTCCGGTCGAATGCGGATGACGCGGCGAAGCCGGACGTGTGGAATGTCGGCCGCTACCGCAATCCGCACGTCGATGCGCTGCTCGACAAGGCCAATACGGCACCGAACCGAGCACAACAGGATGTGGCGCTGGCGGAGGCACAGGGGATCGTATGGCAGGACGCGCCTTATATCTGGTTGCAGATCAACGAGACGATCACGGCGGTGCGGAAATCCGTGACCGGGGTTGAGGTTTGGCCGATCGTGTTCACCAACACAAGGCGGGCAACGGTCTGAGCAGGTCGGCCTGGCCGTGCTGCGTCTGATCGCGGCCCGCCTGGGCTTGATCCCGGTCACCGTCCTCGGCGTCGTGACGTTGCTGTTCGTCATCTTCAAGACCATCCCCGGCGACGAGGCCACGTTGATGGCCGGCGCCACCGCCACGCAGGCCGAGATCGACGTGACTCGCCACCAGCTTGGCCTGGATCGTCCGGTGCTGGCGCAATACGTCACCCGCATCGCCGGATTGGCGCGCGGCGACCTTGGTTATTCCTCGACCTTTCGCGGCAATCCCCTGCCGCGAATCATGGAGCGTGTGCCGGCAACCTTGCTGCTGACCGCCTGCGCGATCGGCCTGACCATCCTGGCCGGCATTCCCGCCGGCGTTGCCGCCGCGGCTTTGCACAACCGATGGCCTGACCTCGCGGTGTCCAGCGCGGTTGTCGTGCTGCTCGCCATTCCGAATTTCTGGCTGGGGCTTGTCTTGATCGCGGTGTTCTCCGTTCGCCTGCATTGGCTGCCGAGTTTCGGCTTCGATAGTGCAATTTCGGTGGTGATGCCCGCGGTGGCGCTCGCCGCACGGCTGATCGCCTTGATCGCGCGCCTGACCCGCGGTCTGGTGATCGAGGAGCTGCGCCGCCCCTATGTCCGCACCGCACTGGCGAAGGGCCTGTCGGATACACGGGTTTTATGGAAGCACGTGCTGCGCAACGTGATGGTGCCGACGATCACCGCGATCGGCCTGGAGGCTGGCTATCTGCTGGGCGGTTCAGTCGTCGTTGAGCGGTTGTTCGCCTGGCCCGGCATCGGCGATCTGCTGCTGAACGCGATCGCCGTGCGCGATTATACCGTGGTGCAGGGCATCACCGTGCTGTTCGTCGTAGGCTTCCTGGTGATCAATCTGCTGGTGGACATTCTGGCCGCGCGGGTGAACCCGCGGTTGCGGCATGCTTAAGATCAATCGGTTCCTGGTCATCGGCGCCGCGGTCCTGACCGTGTTCGTCGTCCTTGCGGTGCTCGGGCCCGCCATCACGCCGCAGGACCCGGATGCCCAGGACCTGTTCGCGCTGCTTGCGCCACCGGACCCGAACCATTGGCTGGGCACCGATGAAGTCGGCCGGGACATTCTGTCGCGCATCATCGCCGGCACGCGCATCACCTTGATCGTTGCGCTGCTGCCGGTCGCCCTGGCCGGCATGATCGGCGTCACGCTGGGTTTGCTGGCGGGCTATTTCGGCGGCGTGCTGGAACGCGTCGTGATGGCCGGTGTCGATCTGCTGCTGACCATTCCGGGTCTGGTCCTGGCCATCGCCATGGTCACCGCGGTGGGCGCCAACCTCGCCGGACTGACGGTTGCCATCACCCTGAGTTCCACCCCGCCGCTGGCGCGCCTGGTGCGTGGCCGGGTGCGGGAATTGCGGGAGGAGGACTTCGTCAGCGCCGCCGTCAGCCTGGGCATGCGCCCGCGGCGCGTGGTCTGGCGGCATGTGCTGCCGAACGCGGTCTCGCTGATCGTGATCCAGCTCAGCCTGCTGGCGGGGCAGGCGGTCCTGGTGGCCTCGGCGCTGGGCTTCCTGGGTCTTGGCGTGCAGCCGCCGGCGCCGGAGTGGGGATCGATGCTGGGCGCCAGCCGCGAATATATCGAGGTTGCACCGCACGTCGTGTTGGCTCCCGGGGTGGCGATTGCCTTGCTGGTGTTTGCGTTCAACATGCTGGGCGACGGTCTGCGCGACCGGTGGGACCCCAATCAGTCATAGGAGTGGACAGGTGGATTTCGGCATCATCGATTGTCACGCGCACATTTTTCCCCCGCTCGCCGGTGCCTGCGGCCTGCCCGACGCGGCGGCGCACCGGGTGCAGCAGCAGCGCGCGATGCACGTGCATGGCAACCAGCCGTACCGGCGCGCGCTCGACAACGCGATCGTAACGGAACGACCGCTGTGGGACCCGGCCGATCCGTCGGAAGCCGGGCGCCGCCGGGACGTGAATTTCCGCGTCGGCCGCTGCGGCCGTTTCGAATGGACGGTGGACGGCGAGGACCAGTACGTGCAGTTCCTGCCGCCGTACATGGCGGATATGTCCATGCCGGCCGAGGTCCTGGCCCGCGGCATGGACTATGCCGGCATCGAAACCGCGGTGCTGCAGAACGACAAGATCTACGGCAACCTGGCCGAGGACTTTGCCGCGGCGGCGGCGGACCACCCCGGCCGTTTCATCGGTCTGGCGCAGGTCGAGGAATCCTTTGGCTACCGCGACGACCAACTGGCTCGCCTGACCGATCAGGTGGAACGGCTGGGCATGCGGGGGTTTTATTTCACCATGACGGCATTGTTCCCGTCGGGCTACAAGCCGCTGCCGGACGACCCGGCCTACGATCCGCTGTGGCACACTGTGGCGAAGCTGGATTTGCCGGTGTTCTGGGTGCATTCCGGGAACTCCCCCGTTGGCACCTACGACGATCAAATGCGGCATCTGGCCGCAATCGTGGAGCGGCATCCGGCGCTGCGGCATGTGCTGGTGCATGGCGTGCCGACTTCGCTGTACGCCGATGCGTCCGACCGTCTGCATTTGCCGGATGTGTTGCAGCATCTGCTGGGCGGCGGTGCGGTGACGGCGGAGATTCTGTACCCGATCCAGTGGGGCGGGCGCTACGCCTATCCCTATTCCAGAGCGATCGGACATATCCGGCAGTTGCTGGAACGGTTCGGTCCGGACCGGTTCGTCTGGGGGTCGGACATGCCGAATGTCGAGCGGTACTGCACCTATCGGCAGACCCTGACCTATTTCGCCGACAATGCGGATTTTCTCACGGATGCCGACCGGCGGAAGATCTTCCGGGAGAATGCGCTGGGCTTGTTCCGGCGGTAGAGCATTTTCACCGTGACTGGACACCAGGGTGACGGATCGGACAAATTCGTCACGGCCGGGCCTGTCCCCATGTGCGTCAGGATGACCGAAGGGCTGGGGAAAGAGCTGTCCCGGACTGGCACTTCCCCACCGTCATGGCCGGCCCTGTGCCGGCCATGACGAATAAGAGACGAATTTCCCCGCCGGATGCGAATGCTCCGTCAATCACGCCGACGCTCTGAACGCCCGCACCGCGTCCTCCACCGACCGGAACACCTGGTCAGGACCGAACGCCGCCAACACCCCACTCCGAGCGGCGTGTTCCCGGGCACGTTCGGCGGAGAGGCGGGCGAGGGCGACCTGGAGTCCGCGCTTCCGTAACGTCTCGACCGTTTCCCGCAGGGCGTTCGCACCGGTGTAGTCGACATCGGTGACGCCGCTCGCCTCCAGCACCACCAGGCGGACGGGAGCGGGCGCGTTGTCCACCATGTGCATGAGCTGGCCGCGGATGAAGGCGGCGTTGGTGAAGTTCAGCGGCGCGCCGGCGGCGAAGACCAGCACGCCAGGCTCGTGTTCCGCGGCCTCATGGTCTGGCGGCCACCAGACGGTGGAGCCGGGGGCGCGGGCGAGCTCGACGCACAGCGGACGGGCAACGGTGTAGAAACTGTGCAGCAACGACAGAACGATGGCGGCCAGCATGCCGGTCTGGATCGGCAGCCCCACCACCAGCAGGATGCTGCCGGCCACCAGCCAGATCTCCGACCCGCCACGGCGGGCGATGGCAATCATCTCATTCAGCCGGAAAATGCGCAGCGCGACGGCGATCAGCACCGCCGCCAGCGCCGCATGCGGCAACAGCGCCAGCAGCCGGTTGCCGCCGAACAGCAGCGCCGCGGCGGTCACGACCGCGACCAACGGCACGGCTTGCGATTTGCCGCCTGCGGCCACCACGACGGCGGTGGAGGGCGGGCTGGCGTTGACCGGGAAACCGCCGATCAGGCCGGCCAGGATGCAACCGGCGCCGATGCCGCCAAAATCATGCGCGACGTGACGCGGGCCATCGGGGTGGGAGGGAAAGGCGCGCAGCACCGCCGCCGTCTGCAACATGCAGACCAACGCCACGATCAGGGACAGCGGCGTCAGGCGCAGCAGATCGGCCGCGTCGGCGGACGGCAGCGAGATCCCCGGCAGCGCCGCCGGCACGGCGTCCAACAACCTCACTCCGAACCGATCCAGGTGCAGCACGGCGGTCGCGACGGTCACGACAACCAGGGCCAGGAAAGCGCCCGGCAAACGTTTCATCCCCCACTCGGCGGCCTGGGTCACGGTCAGCACGAACAGGCCGATGGCCAGCGCGTAGCCGTTGGTTTGCGGCAGCCGCTGCAGGATCTGAAGCCCTTGCGCGGCCAGGGTGCCGTCCGCCGCGGGCAGCCCAAGGACCGCCGGCAACTGGCCGATGGTGATATGGATGGCGATGCCCGCCATGAACCCCGTCGTCACCGGAATCGACAAAAGATCAGCAATCCACCCCGCTCGGAGCAAAGCCGAAACGATCAGGATGGCCCCGACCATGATCGACAGCAACGTCGCCATAGCGGCGTAATCCGGCGAGCCGACCACGGCCAGCGCGGCCAGGCCGCTGGCGAAAATCGGTGCGATGGTGGAATCGGCGCCCGCCACCAGAAAGCGGTTGGTGCCGAAGACGGCAAACCCGACAGCACCCGCGGCGAAGGTGAACAGCCCGGCCTGCGGCGGCATCCCGGCCAGGCGGGCCGTGGCCAACTGCGCGGGAATCGCAATCGCGGCAAGCAACAGCCCGGCCAGCACGTCCCGCGGCAACCCGGCGATGATCTGGCGCATGCCGCAGATTGGCACAGCTGCGCTGCCGCCGCCAACCGGTTGGCACCCGTGTGGCACGGCGCCCGATCAAGGACAGGATAAAGACAGGCTGAACCGCAAGACCTTCGCGACGCCACGCACCTGGCTGGCATCCCGATGCGGCTCGGTCGTTACACCACCCCGGTTTCGTGGTTGACATCTTGACCCCCACCCCCTACGCCGCCGCCCTTTCCTTCCGGACCCCCACCCCATGTCCCGCCGCAAACCCCGCGGCCGTCCGCTCGACGGCTGGCTGATCATCGACAAGCCACCGGGCCTGACCAGCACCGACGTCGTCAACCGGGTCAAACGCGCCTTCGACGCGCAGAAGGCGGGCCACGGCGGCACGCTCGACCCACTCGCCACCGGCGTGCTGCCGATCGCCTTCGGGGCCGCGACCAAGACCGTGCCCTATGTGATGGACGGCACGAAGCTCTACCGCTTCACCTTGTGCTTCGGCGACCAGCGCGACACCGACGACGCCGACGGCCAGACCACCGCGACGTCCGACGTCCGTCCCACAGACGAGCAGATCCGCGCGGCCCTGCCGCAATTCCGCGGCGACATCATGCAGGTGCCACCCGCCTACTCGGCGGTGAAGGTCGCCGGGGAGCGCGCCTACGACATGGCCCGCGAAGGGCGCGCCCCCGTGCTGGAGCCCCGCCCGGCTCGGGTGGACCGGTTCGATCTGGTGGAACGCCCCGACCCCGACCACGCGGTGTTCGAGGTCGCCTCCGGCAAAGGCGTCTATATGCGCAGCCTGGCCCGCGACCTGGCCCTGGCCTGCGGCACAATGGGACACGTATCTGCCCTGCGCCGCCTGCGGGTCGGGCCGTTCCTGGAGGCGGAGTCGATTCCGCTTGACAAAGTGCTGGACAAATCGCTGCGGGCAGACGATACCGCCCCCGCTTCCCCGGACCTGCTGCGTCCGGTCACGACCGCGCTGGCCGACATCCCGGCGCTGGCCCTGACCGAGGCAGAGGTCACCGACCTGAAACATGGCCAGGCGATCAGTCTGGTCACGCTCATGGGTCGCATTCCCGGCAACGCTGATCCCGCGGGTGGATTGGTCAGAGCCATGGCGGGGGGCCGCGTGATCGGGTTGTGCCGTCTGGAAGACGGCATGATGAAGCCCGAACGGGTGCTTTGACCCCGCGCGTTCCGCAACCTTTCACTCGGAGACCATGCGATGTCGATTACGGCGGAGCGCCGCACGACGCTCATTGGCGAATACGCGACCGGCGCGACGGATACCGGAAGCCCGGAGGTGCAGGTCGCCCTGCTCTCTGAACGCATCGGCAACCTGACCGAACACCTGAAGACCCACGCGAAGGATTTCCACTCGCGGCGTGGGCTGCTGATGCTGGTGGGACGCCGGCGCCGGTTGCTGGACTACCTGAAGGCCAAGAACCAGGGCCGCTACGAGGCGCTGATCGGCCGCCTGAACCTGCGTCGCTAGGCGCAACAGCACGCGCGAAGGCTTTTCGCGCTGACGGCCCGCCCCATATAGGGATGGGTAAAGCCCTCCTCGCCGTGGTGGCGGGGGGAAACGCCGCGACACGCGGCGGACCGACAAGCCGCCGATCCGGCACGCCAATTCCAGGTGTGGGACAAGTCGACGGCGTTTCCGGCCACATGGCCCTCGGCTGCGCACGGCTCGTGCAGCCCGCCATCCCTGTGACCCGAGACGCCGCCTCCCGACCAGGCAATCAGGGGCCTGAGGATCGTCCGGACTGCCGTCCGCCGGTGCCGCGCACCTGTAAGGACGACTGAATGTTCAATTATTTCCGCAAGGAACTCGACTGGGGCGGGCGCAAGCTGGTCCTGGAAACCGGCAAGATCGCCCGCCAGGCCGACGGCGCGGTGCTGATTTCGTACGGTGAGACCATCGTGCTGTGCACCGTGGTCGGCGTGAAATCCGCCAAGCCTGGCCAGGATTTCTTTCCGCTGACGGTGAACTACCAGGAAAAGGCCTTCGCCGCGGGCAAGATCCCCGGCGGATTCTTCAAGCGGGAAGGCCGGCCCAGCGAGGCCGAGGTGCTGAAAAGCCGCCTGATCGACCGACCGATCCGCCCGCTGTTCCCCGAGGGCTTCCGCAATGAGGTCCAGATCGTCGCCACCGTGCTGTCGCACGACATGGAAAACGACCCCGATATCGTCGCGATGATCGGCTGCTCCGCCGCCCTGACCCTGTCGGGCATCCCCTTCTTCGGCCCCGTGGCCGCGGCGCGCGTCGGCTACAAGGATGGCCAGTACATCCTCAACCCGACCGAAGACGAGACGAAGACCTCGATCCTGGAACTGGTCGTCGCCGGCACCGCCGAGGGCGTGCTGATGGTCGAATCCGAAGCCCAGGAACTGTCCGAAGAGGTCATGCTCGGCGCGGTCAATTTTGGCCACCAGAGCTTCCAGCCGGTGATCGCCGCGATCATCGAACTCGCCGAACACGCCGCGAAGGAACCCTGGGCGCTGCGGGAACCCTCCGATGAGGAAAAGGCGCTGCGGGCCCGCGTCGATGACCTGGCGCGCACCGGCATCGTCGAGGCCTACAAGATCGCCGACAAGCAGGCGCGTCACGACGCCGTCGATGCCGCCAAGGCGCAGGCGACGGAAACGCTCGCCGCGGAGGGTCTCAGCGTCGAGAAGGCGAAGAGCCATTTCCACGACCTGGAAAGCGACGTGGTCCGCAACGCCATCCTCGATACCGGCCTGCGCATCGACGGCCGCGACACCCGCACCGTCCGCCCCATTATCGCGGAGGTCCACATCCTGCCGCGCGCCCATGGCTCCGCACTGTTCACCCGCGGTGAGACCCAGGCCTTCTGCGTCGCCACGCTGGGTACCGGCCAGGACGAGCAGATCATCGACGCGCTGGAAGGCGAGTACCGCGAGCACTTCATGCTGCACTACAATTTTCCCCCGTACTCGGTGGGCGAAGCAGGCCGCATGGGATCTCCGGGCCGGCGTGAGATCGGCCACGGCAAGCTCGCCTGGCGTGCCATCCATCCGCTGCTGCCGCCGAAGGAGCAGTTCCCCTACACCTTGCGTGTGGTCTCCGAGATCACTGAATCCAACGGCTCGTCTTCCATGGCCACGGTGTGCGGGGCCTCGCTGGCGCTGATGGATGCCGGCGTGCCGCTGAAGCGGCCGGTGGCCGGCATCGCCATGGGGCTGATCAAGGAAGACCGCGGCTACGCCGTGCTGTCGGACATCCTGGGCGACGAGGATCACCTCGGCGACATGGACTTCAAGGTGGCCGGCACGGAAGCGGGTGTGACCAGCCTGCAGATGGACATCAAGATCACCTCCATCACGCCGGATATCATGCGGATCGCGCTGGATCAGGCCAAAGAGGGGCGGCTGCACATCCTGGGCGAGATGAGCAAGGCGCTGACCGGCCACCGCGGCGACGTGGCGCAGACCGCGCCGCGGATCACCGTGATCAACGTGCCGAAGGAGAAAATCCGCGAAGTGATCGGCACCGGCGGCAAGGTGATCCGCGAAATCGTCGAAGCCACCAAGTGCAAGATCGACATCAACGACGACGGCACGATCAAAATCGCGGCCTCCGACATCGCCCAGGCGCAGCAGGCGATCGACTGGATCCGCGGCATCGTGCAGGAGCCGGAGATCGGCGTGATCTATATCGGCAAGGTGGTGAAGACCGCCGATTTCGGGGCCTTCGTCAATTTCCTGGGTTCGCGTGACGGGCTGGTGCATATCAGCGAGCTGCAGCAGGGCCGGGTCGGCAAGACCACCGACGTGGTCAATGTCGGTGATGCGGTGAAGGTGAAGGTCATCGGCTTCGACGAACGCGGCAAGGTGAAGCTGTCGATGCGGGTGGTGGATCAGGCCACGGGGTCGGATATCACCGAACAGGTCGGTGCCAAGCCGGGCCGTAGCGACCGGGACGGTGGCGACCGGCCGGAGCGGAGCGATCGTGGTGATCGTGGCGGCGATCGCGGTGGACGGGACCGGTTCGAACGCCGGCCGCGGCGGGATGAGCCGATGCCGGAAGGGGCGGATCAGCCGGCGCTGGGCGACTAGGCTGGGTGGGCGGATTCTGGCGGGATGCCTGGAGGTCTCTGAAGGCGGTCGGAAGCTGGATCACAGCTTCGGTCGCCTTCGGTCTGGCGCTGCTTGGTTCGATCTGAGACCCGGGCATCAAAGTGCAGATCGGCCTGATATGGCTTGCAGTCTTTATTCTTGCCAGCCTTGCTGTCCTCGCTGCGGCGATAAATATGGCGGTCACCGCACGCCGGTCGGTAGAGGTGCAGCCGCCGAGGGCGATCCACGTTTCCGCGCCAGCGCCGGGAGGAAATCGCGCGGACGGGCCGTTGACACTGATAATGGGCCGATCCTCCCTATTCGGCGTTAACATGCTGGTGACGGTTTACTATGTAGAGGGCTTTGGCGCCGGACGAGATGAGGCCTTCGAGCGTGTGATCGGCATCGGTCGGGTGGTTAATATCCTGGCGAATGGCCTCATCCAGGTCCAGGTGCTCAGGGAGGTATCGAACCATGCCGAACTGTGGCAACGTATCCGCAACCGTGAGATGGCGGTCGTTGGGCAGATCGTCGTCAAACCGTCTATCGATTTCAACCAGGCCGGGATAGAGGTTCGGTTCAATGAGTGACGTAAAGGCCGAGACGAGGCTGGCGAAAGTGGTTCATATCGGCGACTCGGGTTTCACGGGAGGGATCGTCGGCCCGCGGGACGTCGTGATCAACCGCGGGTCTCGGCAAGGCGTGAAGCTTCGGGATCGGTTCCTGATCTTTGGGTTCGGTCCCCATATTGTCGATCCGGATACCGGTGAAGACCTGGGGGAGCTCGAGGTTGTCCGTGGCCAAGGTGCTGTTGTGCGTGTGCAAGAGCACGTCGCGACGGTTCGCACTCTGGCGCGCAGCCGGACGCGCCCGCCCAAGCGCATCATTCGTCAGGCTTACGGAGGCTTCGGGCTTGGCACGCCCGGAAATGTCATCGAAGAAGAACTGGCCCCCGAAGCAGAGGTCCCATTCGAGGCCGTGTGCCTCGGCGACCTCGCCAAACCGATCTGAGACACTATGAGAACCATCAACGCCATCCGCATGGGCGGAATCGATGTCCTGCCACTGATCGAGGGCGGCAAAGGCGTCGCCATCTCCAACGGTCTCTCCGCCGGGAACTGGGCGCTCGCCGGCGGGGTCGGCACCTTCAGCGCGGTCAACGCCGACAGCTACGACAGCGACGGCCGGCGCATTCCACAGGACTACCACGGCCGCACCCGGCGCGACCGGCACGAGGAGCTCGTCGCCTACGCCGTCAAAGGCGCGCTCGCGCAGGCTCGGCGCGCCTGGGACGCGGCCGGCGGCAAGGGGCGCATCCACGCCAATATCCTGTGGGAAATGGGCGGCGCCGAACGGATCATCACCGAGGTGCTGGAGCAGGCCAAAGGCATCATCAACGGCATCACCTGCGGCGCCGGCATGCCCTACCGGCTGTCCGACATCGCTGCCCGCTTCAATGTGCATTATTACCCGATCATCTCCTCGGCACGCGCCTTCAACGCCTTGTGGAAGCGCGCCTATTCCAAGGCGGCGACCCTGCTGGGCGGGGTGGTCTATGAAGACCCCTGGCTCGCCGGCGGTCATAACGGGCTGTCGAACGGCGAGGACCCGACGAAGCCCGAAGACCCCTTCCCCCGCGTGCTGGCGCTGCGCAAGCTGATGCGCGAATTCGGCCTGCACGAAACCCCGATCATCATGGCCGGCGGCGTGTGGTGGCTGGAGGAGTGGGAACACTGGATCGACAATCCCGACCTGGGGCCGATCGCCTTCCAGTTCGGCACCCGCCCGCTGCTGACCCGCGAAAGCCCGATCGGCGACGCCTGGAAGCAGCGGCTGCTGACCTTGCAGGAAGGCGACGTCTTCCTCAACCGCTTCTCGCCCACCGGTTTCTACTCCAGCGCGGTCAACAACGGCTTCATCACGGAGCTGCGCGAACGCAACGAACGCCAGGTGGCCTTCACAGCCGAGGCGATCGGCGAGCACGTGGCTGAATTCGGCGTCGGGCCACGCAAGCGGATCGTGTACCTGACCCATGGCGACCTGGAACGCGCGCGCGGCTGGGAAGCGCAGGGTTTCACCGAGGCGCTGCGGACCCCGGACTCGACCCTGATCTTCGTCACCCCGGACAAGGCGCGCGAAATCCTGGCCGACCAGACCGATTGCATGGGCTGCCTGAGTTCCTGCCGCTTCTCCAACTGGGCGCAGCAGGAGCCGGATTTTACCAACGGCAAGAAGGCCGATCCGCGCAGCTTCTGCATCCAGAAGACCTTGCAGGACATCGCCCACAGCAGCGATCAGCCGGAGGCGGTGGAACGCAACCTGATGTTCAGCGGCCACAACGCCTATCGCTTTGCCAAGGACCCGTTCTACTCCAACGGCTTCATTCCGACCGTGAAGCAGCTCGTCGAACGCATCCTGACCGGACGCTAAGGGCGCCGGTCATTCGTGATCGTGGTCGTCATCGTGATGATGATGACCCCCGGCACCCGGCGCATAGGCCCCGGCCTCGGGGTCGAACGGCGCGTCGATCGGTTCGGCATGGCCGCCCAGACCTTCCACCATCGCCGCGATCACGTGATCGGTTCGGATGCGGATCCGATCGCCCAGCAATTGCACGGGAAGATGCCGGTTGCCGAGATGCCAGGCGATGCGGACCAGGTCGTGATCCCGGTGGGCATGGATTTCCAGCAGCGGTTCCGGCCGCGCGCAAACGCGCACGATGGTGCCGTCGTCCAGAGCCAGGCCGTCGTCATGGCGCAGCCGAGCGGCGTGGGCCAGGTCAAGCAATAGCGTGGCGCCTGAGTCGGTTGTCAGCTTGATCCGGCGCCGGTGTCGCTGGTCGTAGTCGATCAGAACCGCATCCGACGCGGTTGACACGTCCCACGATCCGGCGGGCAGAATCGTCTGAGCGCGCATCAAAACAGGAAATACCGCTGCGCCATCGGCAAAACGGCCGCCGGCTCGCAGGTGAGCAGTACGCCGTCGGCACGCACCTCGTAGGTTTCGGGATCGACCTCGATGACCGGCAGCGCGTTGTTGTGGATCATGGCAGCCTTGCCGATTCCACCCCGTGTATTGGCCACCGCGACCAATTGTCGGTGCAGACCCAAAGTACGGCCCAAACCGGCGTCCAGGGCGGCGGCGGAGACGAACGTGATGCAGCTTGCCGCCAGCGCCCGTCCGATCGCGCCGAACATCGGCCGGTAATGCACCGGCTGCGGCGTCGGGATGGAGGCGTTCGGGTCGCCCATGGGCGCACAGGCGATCGATCCGCCCTTGATAACCAGATCCGGCTTGACGCCGAAGAAGGCCGGCGACCACAGCACAAGATCCGCCAGCTTCCCGGGTTCCACCGAACCGATTTCGTGCGCGAAACCCTGGGCGATGGCGGGGTTGATCGTATACTTCGCGATATAGCGCTTCACGCGCGCATTGTCGTTACGGTCGGTATCGCCCGTCAGCGATCCGCGCTGGGTCTTCATTTTATGCGCGGTCTGCCAGGTGCGGATGATGACCTCGCCCACACGGCCCATCGCCTGGCTGTCGGATGACATCATCGACAGGGCACCGAGGTCGTGCAGAATGTCCTCGGCGGCGATGGTTTCCTTGCGGATCCGGCTTTCCGCGAAGGCGACGTCTTCCGGGATGCTGCTGTCCAGGTGATGGCAGACCATCAGCATGTCCAGATGTTCGTCCAGCGTGTTGATCGTGTAGGGACGGGTTGGATTGGTGCTGCTGGGCAGCACGTTCGGCAGGCCTGCGACCCGGATGATGTCGGGTGCGTGTCCGCCGCCGGCGCCTTCGGTATGGAACGCATGGATCGTGCGGCCCTTGAACGCGGCGATGGTATCTTCGACGAAGCCCGACTCGTTCAAGGTGTCGGTGTGGATCATCACCTGGACATCGTAACGGTCGGCGACCGCCAGGCAATTGTCGATGGCCGCTGGGGTGGTCCCCCAATCTTCGTGCAACTTCAGGCAGGATGCGCCGGCCCGCAGCATTTCCTCCAGCGCGGCCGGTCGGGCGGCGTTACCTTTGCCGGCGAAGGCAATATTCACCGGCAACGCTTCGGCGGCTTGCAGCATGCGGGCGAGGTGCCACGGCCCCGGTGTGCAGGTCGTTGCCGCGGTGCCGGTCGCGGGGCCGGTTCCGCCGCCGACCAGGGTTGTTATGCCCGCGGCGATCGCGTCATCGACCTGCTGCGGACAGATGAAATGAATATGGCTGTCGATGCCGCCCGCGGTGAGAATCTTGCCCTCGCCGGCGATGATTTCGGTGCCAGGACCGATGATGATGTCCACCCCGGGCTGCACATCCGGATTGCCGGCCTTGCCGATCTTCGCAATGCGACCGTTGGTGATCGCGACATCGGCCTTGATGATGCCCCAGTGATCGATGATCAGTGCGTTGGTGATCACCGTATCGACAGCGCCCTCGGCCTGGGAGGCTTGCGACTGACCCATGCCGTCACGGATCACCTTGCCGCCGCCGAATTTCACTTCCTCCCCATAAATCGTGAGGTCGTTTTCAACTTCGACGATCAGATCGGTATCCGCAAGCCGGACACGATCGCCCGTCGTGGGACCGAACATATCCGCATAAGCGGCTCGCGTAATACGAGCCATTAGTCGAGTGCTCCCATGACGTCGCCATGGAAACCGTAAACCGTCCGGCTGCCACGATAGGGGATCAGGGTGACGTCCCGGCTCTGTCCGGGCTCGAATCGCACCGCGGTGCCGGCGGCGATGTCCAGCCGTTTGCCGCGCGCCGCGGCCCGGTCGAACGATAAGGCGCTATTGGTCTCGTTGAAGTGGTAGTGGCTGCCGACCTGGATCGGGCGGTCGCCGGTATTGGCGACGGTCAGCGTGGTACGGTCGAGACCCGTGTTCAACTCGATATCGCCGGATTGCGGCATAATTTCGCCAGGGTTCATCGGAGACACTTTCTCATCGGATTGGCTCGTGGACGGTTACCAGCTTGGTGCCGTCGGGGAAGGTCGCTTCCACCTGCACGTCGTGGATCATTTCGGCGATCCCCGGCATGACCTGATCGCGGGTGAGCACTTTGCCGCCGGCTTCCATCAGGTCGGCGACGCTGCGGCCATCGCGCGCGCCCTCCACCACAAAGTCGGTGATCAACGCGACCGCTTCCGGATGGTTCAGCTTCACCCCCCGTTCCAGCCGCCGGCGCGCCACGATCGCGGCCATGCTGATCAGCAGTTTGTCCTTCTCCCGCGGGGTCAGGTTCATCGTCGCCCTCGAATTCAGCCTTTTCAACCCCAGACTAGCACGTTGCACCCGCCCGTCGATGCGAAACTGGGCTCGGGGCGCCGGATTTCCCGGTCGGTCCGGAGGCGTCGCCGTCGATGTCCAACGAGCCGGCGGAGGCGGGGGCGTTGATGCCCGACCCTTTCGGTGGGCTGGCCTGGATTCGATCTGCCATCCCATAGGGATCGATATCGACGTGGAGCATACCCCCTGAGCCGTCGGCACGCGTCGGCGGCCAACTGTCCGCATGTGCAGCAGACCAAATGCCTCCAGCTTGTTCAGCGTGCGCAGCAGGTTGGGACGCCGTGTGCATTGTCGAAGCCGATCAGACCGTTACCTTGGGGATCGGTAACAGGGGCAAAACCCCGGCATGGCTGCCACGTGGTGCGTCGGTTCTGCAACCGCACACCGGCCACCGCTCAAGCGGTCAGGCGACGCCCAACAATAAACCAGCCGGCCGCAGGTTCCCCGCCTTGCAGCCGGGTTTCGTTACATAGCCACCGGTCAGCCCGAATCAGAACGGCGGG
>Ga0302279_10002453_pt1 | contig 24474 bp, 18 predicted proteins | sample III_Bog_N3_3_FD_194541 | JGI IMG/M metagenome (GOLD analysis project Ga0302279, IMG submission 194541) | Peat permafrost microbial communities from Stordalen Mire near Abisko, Sweden - III_Bog_N3_3 | ecosystem: Environmental > Terrestrial > Soil > Wetlands > Peat | place: Sweden: Abisko... | reverse complement strand
CAGGCAGGTCAATGACAAGCTTCAGCGGTCGCATTAGTAACCATGCAGTGACATAGCGAAAATCCGCGCGCAAGAGAAAAGCCGGCCGGCCCGGGCGGAAAAAGCTTGCCGCTTCCCGCGCGGGGCGGTCACCGTCGCAAGTAATTGCATAGTTACCTGACGCGCATCCGCATGGTCACTTTCGCATTTGGCGTCGCCGCCTCGGACTATCCGCCCCCCGGCGGCCGCCCGCAATCGATTTCCATCGCGGGAAGGGGCCCGGGCCGGATAAGGTGAATACGATGCCCCAGGAACTCAACGCCACCGCCCGCTGGCTGACCCTTTCCGCCGCCTTTCTCGGCTGGATGCTCGACGGCGTCGAGCAGGCGATCTTTCCCCTCATTGCCCGGCCCGCCCTCCAGCAGATGCTGGCTGTGCGCGGCGACCGCGAGGTGGGTGCGTGGATGGGATACCTGACCGCCTTCTTTCTCATCGGCGCCGCCGCCGGCGGCGTGGTCTTTGGCTGGCTTGGCGACAAGATCGGGCGGGTCCGGGCCATGGCCTTCAGCATTCTGGTTTATTCGGTCTTCACCGGGGTTTGCTATTTTGCCCATGCGCCCTGGCAGCTCGCCGTCTTCCGCGTCATCGCCGCCCTGGGTATGGGCGGGCAGTGGTCGCTGGGGGTGGCCCTGGTAATGGAAACCTGGCCGGAGCGGCACCGGCCGATGCTGGCCGGCGCCATCGGCGCTTCGGCCAACGCCGGGTACCTGTTGATCGGCTGGATCGCCTACTGCTTCCCGGTCACGGGCAACTCCTGGCGCTGGCTCATGCTGGTCGGGGCCGCCCCGGCCATCCTTACCTTCCTAATCCGCCTCTACGTGCCGGAGTCCCCGCGTTGGGAGGAGGCGGTGGCGGCGGCGGAAGGCCACTCCCATCCCCTGCGGGAGGTCTTCCGCTATCCCGCCCTCCGGCACACGGCCTTGGCCGTGACCCTGGCCTCCGTCGTCCTCATCGGCACCTGGGGATCGGTGCAGTGGATCCCGCTGTGGGCGGACAAGCTGACCAACGGAGCCGATCCCGCCGCCAAGGCGGTGACGACCATGCTGCTGGCGGTGGGCGCGATCATCGGCTGCTTCATCGGCGCCCTCTGCGGCAAATTGGGGCGGCGTCCGGCCTATTGCGGCCTCTGTCTCGCCAGTTATGCGCTGTGCTGGGCCTTGTTTCACGGCGTGACCACCTACGGCCTCTCCTTCAAGGTGCTGGCCTTCTTGGTCGGCGCGATGACCGCCTCCTTCTACGGCTGGCTCCCCCTCTATTTGCCCGAGCTGTTTCCGACCCGCATCCGCGCCACGGCTCAGGGGATCAGCTACAATTTTGGCCGCATCTTGGCGGCCGTGGGCGCGATCGGCGCCGGACAATTGGTCGGCTATTATTCCGGGAGCTACGCCCGCATGGGCCTGACCATCACCCTGGTGTACCTGATCGGCGCCTTGGTGATCTGGGCCGCGCCGGAGACGAGGGGCAAGCCCTTGCCGGCCTGAGCCGCTTCTCGTCTTTATGAGGAAGTTGCCATTCTACCTGGCCGCGGCCGCGTTGGCCGCTGGCCCCGTTCGTGCGCAAATGGGCGACACCCTGGGGGAGGGCCCGCAGGTCCCTTTGCCCGCGGCCCGCCAGATCGTCCGCGATCCGGTGCTGACGCCGGAGCAGGAGCGGGCCACCTTCCGACTGGCGCCTGGCTACCGGGTCGAGCTGGTAGCGGCCGAGCCGATGGTGCACGACCCCGTGGCGGCGGCCTACGACCTCGAGGGCAACCTCTGGGTGGTGGAGTTCACGACCTTCAACTCCGGCCTGGTCAAGGACATCCCCGACCTGGCCAGCGGCATCACCTCGGTGCCGACCTCCCGCATCGTCAAATTGGTTTCGACCCACCACGATGGCCATTTTGACCGGCGGATCGACTGGCTGGACGGGCTGCAACATCCCCGGGGCATCGCCATCGTCCACGACGGTGTCGTCATCGGCGACCCGCCCAACCTCTGGTTCGCCCGCGAGGCCCACGGCACCGGCCGTTGCGATGAGAAGACCCTGATCGCATCGAATTTCGGCGTGCCCGGCAGCGACGAGGACGCCGGCAGCCTCCTCTGGGGCCGGGACAACCTCCTGCACGATATTTCCTTTGTCTACGACTACCGCTACCGCTCCGGCCACGCCGAGCGGCTGCCCGTCCTGATGCGGGGGCAGTTCGGCATCAGCCAGGACGACTGGGGCCGGCTTTTCTTCTCCCGCAACAGCGACCAGCTTCGCTCCGACCTCTTCGCGCCCGCGTACAACGTGCGCAATCCCGACGCCACCGTCTTTCCCTGGGCCAACGTCAACATCGCCCACGACCAGGTGGTTTGGCCGAGCCATCCCACGCCCGCCCTCAACCGGGCCTATCGCCGGGCCGAGCTCGGCCAGTCCAATGGCGGCATCCGGGACGACGGTACCCTCCAGGAGTTCACCGCCGCCTGCGGCTCGATGGTCTATCGCGGCAGTAATTTTCCCGCGGCCGTTTACGGCCAGGTCTTCGTGCCGGAGCCCTCCGGCAACTTGATCCATCTCGACCTCCTCCAGGAGGACCGCGCGCGGATCACCGCCTTCGACGCCAATCCGCACGGCGAATTCCTCACCTCCACCGACACCCGGTTCCGCCCGGTCGGGCTGGTCAATCCGCCTGACGGCTCCCTGCTCGTCCTCGATTTCTACCGCGGCCTGCTCGAGGAGTATCACATCCTCACCTCCTACCTCCACGAGCAGACGCTGGCCCGGGGCCTGGACAAGCCGATGTTCGGTCTCGGCCGGATCTGGAAGATTACCTACGAAGGCCGGCCTCTCAATCCGGCCCAGCCCCGTCTCGACCGGATGAGCCCGGCGGGACTGGCCGGGCTTCTGAGCTCCCCGGACGCCTGGTGGCGGGAGGCCGCCCAGCAGGAAATCGTCGAGCGCGGCGGGTCCGGGGCGGTCCCCGCCCTGGAGGCACTGGCCCGCTCGAATGGCCCGGATCCGGCCCGGGTCGCGGCCCTCTGGACCTTGGACGGTCTGGGTGCGACCTCGCTTGAGCTTCTGCAAGGCCTGCTCAAGGATCCGTCGAGCAAGGTGCGCCAGGCGGCCGTGCGGCTGCACGAGCGCTTTCTGGCCGGGCCAGAGGCCGCCGCTGCCCGCCGGGCGCTGGCGAGCCTTGTGGAAGATCCCTCGCCCGATGTCTATCTGCAGCTGGCCTTGACGCTGGGGTCTGACCGCAGCCCGGAGGCCCTTCCTTTTCTGGAAAAGCTGCTGGCCCGCCAGGGGTCCGATCCTTGGCTGGCGCCCGCGCTCGTCACTGGGTTGGGCGGGCGGGAGGGCGGCATGGTGCGGCGGCTGGCCGCCGGCGGCACCACCGTGCCGGACACCCAGGCGGGCTTCCTGCTTTCCCTTCTGGCGGCCTCGGTCGTGCACCGGGCCGATGCGGCGGAGGTGGGCCAGTGGGTCGCCTGGGCGGGCGGCCAGGACAATCTTCCCCGGTGGGCGCGCCTCGCGATCGTCTCCGGAATGGAGGATTACTTCGCCCCCCGCTTCCGCCGCTCGATGCGCGGAGGGGCCAAGTTGACCGCCGCTGAAATCAAGCCCCTGGTGACGAATTCCGAACCCACGGTTCGCGCCAGCGCGCAGAACCTCTACCGCCAGCTGCAGGACCTGGAGGCCGAGGACCGCGCCCGGGCCGCCTCCGCCCGTCCCCTGACCGCCCCGGAACGGACGCTTTACGACGAAGGCCGCGTGACCTTCCAGATCTGCGCCGCCTGCCACCAGCAGGGGGGCACGGGCCTGCCCAATGTCGCGCCCTCGCTGGTCGACTCCCACTGGGTGGCGGCCGATCCCGAACTGGCCGTCCGCATCATCCTCAACGGCAAGGAGGGCACGCCGGGATTCCCCGGGGCGATGCCGCCCATCGGACTTTCCCTCTCCGACCGGCAAATCGCCGGCGCCGTCACCTACATACGCAATTCCTGGGGCCTGCAGTTCGGCGCGGTCACGCCCGCCGCGGTCGCCCGGGTCCGCCGCCAGCTGACGGGGCGAATCGCCGCTTGGAGCGACAAGACCCTGGGCAGAGTGGAAAGCGAACTCTCCCGCTTGAAGCGTTGAGCGGCCGGGCGGATCAATCGGCCGGCCCGACCAGTCGCTCGCCCTCCATCTCGTAGATGGCGACGAGGTAGCCGTTCTCCCGCACCTCGCCGACTTTGAGCACACCGTACATCGTCACGATCCGGTCCATGATCGGCTTGATTCCTTTGGCGACATGGACATCGACCCAATAGTTCATCTTGGGCACGACCCCGTAGCAGCAGGCGGACTGGTCGCGCATGATGAGGAATTCCGTCGCGACCCCCCCGACCACGGTCAGCGGCATCATGAAGCCCTTCAGCGCCACCCGGGTGTTGTTCAGGCTTAGGATCTCAGGCGGGATCTGGTTCGCCTTCGGCGCCGAAGTCGGGGCCTGGGCGATCTCGTCCGGGGTGTCGTAGAGGAAGGAGCCGAGCTTGTCGAAGCCGAGCTCCCTGTACCCGTCCGGGGTCATGCTACGCCCCAGCGGCTCGCCATGGACTGCCCCTTGCGCCGAAAGGCCTTTTCCGCCAGCCGCCGGTAGTTGCCGCCGAAGATCTTGCGCCGCTGCTCGGCCGTGAGGTCGGCGTCGAGGACCTTGGACATCTCGGTGGCGAAGGAGCGCGAAGGGCCGTGCCCGCCCCAAGTGATCCGGTCGGCGCCCAGCTCCCGGACCGCGAAGTCGACCGCACCGGAATGCGAGTCGGTGCCGGCGAATTCGAAGTAGATGTTGGGGTGGGCCCGTACGATTGGCACAGCCAGCTCCCAATCGCCGCCGCTGTGGCCGCAGATCAGGGGGACGTGGGGAAAGCGCTTGCTCAGGTTGACCACGTTCATCGGCGTGTTCTCCTCGCCGACCGTGCCCCCGCCGAAGCTGCGGGGCTCGCCCCCCACCTTCATCCACGTGTGGATGTAGATGACGGCGTCCAATTCGGCGGCCAGGCGGATGATGGGGTCGTTGTTGGGATGGTCGCAGAGGCCGAGCATGTACTTGATGCCGATGCAGGGTCCGTGACGGATCCACCGCTCCATCTTCTCGCAGCTCTGCTCCGGGACATGGGGCTGGATGCGGATGATGCCGGAAAGGTGATCCTTCTCGTCGGTCGAAAGCATGCGCCGGAGGACGGCGTCGCGATCCGGCACGACCTCCATTTCAGAAGATCCGGGCCTGACCCCGGCGACATCCAAGGCGATCAGGCGCTCGACCCCCATGCGGTTGACGTAAGTCATCATCCTCCGGTGGGTCGAGGTGTAGTCATGCGTCGCGTACATTCTGTCCACGCCCTCGTCGGTGTCCTGGCCGTCGAGGAGCAGCCCGTGGTAGTGGTCGTCCCAGATCCGCATCTCCTGGAATTGCCGGCGGGTGGGGAGGCCATAGTCCGCCGGGTTGAGCGCGAAGTCGTCGGTGCTCATGCCACGGGCACCAGTCGTTGGGCGTTGCCGGCCATGATCGCCTGCATCTGGGGCCGGCTGAGGGGCGACTCGAAGCATTTGAGCAGGGCGTTCTCCACCGGGAAGAAGGGCGCGTGAGAGCCGAAGAGGAGGCGCTCCACCGGCATCTTGGGGCCGCCGCGGACGAAGCCGCCGAACCAGTTGGCCGGCAGATTGCCGGCGATAAGGGAGCCGACGGCCCCTGTGCCTTCAATGCCCGAGATATCGACCGAGACGTTGGGCAGGTCAAAAAGCGGGCGCGAGCGCGGCAGGCGCATGCCAGCGAATCCGTGCAGCAGCTGCACCCGGGCCTGGGGCAGCTTGTTCAGCAGCGGCACCAAGGGGGCGGGATTGACCAGCGGCGCGGGAAAGAGGGGGTGCTGCACCCGTTCATCCTCCATGAGGAGGGCGATCTGCACGAGGAGGCCCCGCTCAGTTGCGGCCTGGAAAAGGCGGCTGAACTCCGGCTGCGCCAGCGTGTAGCCCTGGTAGGCCGGATGGAGGCGGATCACCTTCATCCGATGCGTTTCCTGGCAGCGCCGGAGGTCCTCCTCCCAGCCGGGGAGCAGCGGATTGACGCTGCCCACGGGCGTGAGCAGGCCTCCGCCCTTGGTCGCGCATTCTTCGGCCAGCCGTTCGTTCACTCCGGCCATGTCCTTGAAGAGCAGCGCCTCGTAGCTACCGGCCCAGGCCTGGCCGACCCGGTGCTTGCGCAGCTTGGCCACCAAGGCGCCGGTCTTGCCATATTTCAGGTGGCGGAAGGGCCATTGGAAGAGGTGGATATTGGTGTCCACGATCAGCGGCGAGTCCGAGGCGGGGGCTCCAGGGCCGGGTCCGGCAACGCCCTGCGCGAGCGAGGCCAGAGTTGCCGGGGCCGCTATGGCCGCCGCGGACAGCGCCGAGTTCTTGAGGAAGTCGCGGCGATTCATAGGCATGGTTTTGGGAAGAAACTAACTAAAGAGTTACAAATCGCACGCCCCCGAGGCAATTTCAAGCTGTAAGCTCGCTTGCCCCACCCAACCTCCCGCCCTTCCGCGCGGGTCAGCTCGCGGCCGCCTTGGGCCCGCCCAAGCGGCGGGCGCCGGCACCCGGACTCGGGCTGCGCAGGGTGATGCCCTCGAAGACCAAATGCAGCACCTGGTCCAACCCCTGGGCTTTGACCTCGGCATTGCCGAGGTCGATGTTCAGGCCCTGGGAGAGGGAGAACCGGTTCGAGTGATAGATGAAGCACAGCCCGATGAAATGAATCAGGAGGTGGGCCACGTTCAGGTCGGACCGGAATTCACCGGCGGCCATGCCGTCTTCCACGATTTTGCGGAAACCCTCCAGGAAGGGGTTTTTGGTCAGGCGGTACGCCAGTTTCGCCATGTGCCGTCCGCGTTCGGCGTTCTCCCATAGCAGCAGTTGCGTGAATTCCGTATTCTGATCGAGGAAGTCAAAGTAGCTCTCGAGGAGCCGGGTCAGCTTTTCCCGCGGTCCCCGCCCGCGCTCCACCGCGTGAAACTCGACCTGCTCCAGCCGGCCGTAGACTTCGTGCAGGGCGGCCTGGAAGATCGCGTCCTTGCTGCCGAAGTAATGGTAGACCATGCGTTTGTTGACGCGGGCGGCCGCCACGATCTGGTCGACCGAGACCCCGTGGTAGCCGCTGGCAGAGAAGAGCTGGATGGCGGCGTCGAGCAGACGACGGCGCGTCCGGCCGGGGTTTCGTTTTACACGTTGAGTCTGTGCCATTTTTGACAGGTAACTGACAGGTAATGTTTTGCCTGGAAAGCCTATTCAAGTGACAACCTTGCCGGATTCCCGCCGCTCCTCCCCAGCCGCCGTGGCTGCCTGGTTGCGCGGCCATCCCGCGGCCCGCCTGGTGGGAATCGCCGGCATACCCGGGGCGGGCAAGTCCACCCTGGCGGCGGCGCTGGCCCGCCTCCTGCCGGGCTCGGCCGTGATCCCCATGGACGGATACCATTTCCCCCTTTCCTCTCTGGACGAGGAGGGGAGGCGCCGCCGGGGCTCGCCCCCGACCTTCGACGCCGTCTCGTTCCGGCGCGATCTCGAGGGCCTGAAGCGCACTGGCAGCGGGGTATTTCCAGGCTGGAGCCATGTCCGGCACGATCCCGAGCCCGGCGCCATCCGGATCGGGCCGGGCACGCGCCCCATTTTTGTCGAGGGTCTTTACGTCCTGTTCGGGTCCTGGGGGACGCGAGCACTCTTCGACCTGACGATTTTTGTCGAATGCGACCTGGAGTCGGCCTTGCGCCGAGTGGAGGACCGCCTGCTGGAATGCGGCTACGTGACGGGAGGCCGGCCGGCCGCCCGGCAGCGGGTGGAAACGAACGATCGACTCAACGCTGAAGCGATCCTGGCCGATGGCGGCCGGGATCGGGCAGATTTCCTGGTGCGGAGCTAGGCGGGGCCAGCATGCAGCCTTGATTCGGGCGCCATTTGCCGGCCTACTGCGGCGGTGAGAACGATCCTTTTTGCGTTGGGATTGATGCTGCTAACCCCCGGAATTATGGCCGCCGCCGAAAACTCTCCCGTCTACGAACTGCGTACCTACACCGCCACGCCCGGACGTCTCCATGATGTGCTGGCGCGCTTTCGCGATCACACGATCGCGATCTTTGCCCGGCACGGCATCGTCAGCGTCGCCTACTGGGTGACGCTGGACGCCAAGGACGGAGCGGGCGAAAAGCTCGTTTACCTCCTGCGCCACCCGAGTCGCGAGGCGGCGGTGGCGAACTGGGCCGCCTTTCAGGCCGATCCGGCATGGCAAGCGGCCAAGAAGGCCAGCGAAGTCACGGGCAAGATCGTGGCCAAGGCGGAATCGCTCTTTCTCGGACCGGCGGACTATTCTCCTCCCGTTGCCATTGAGGCGGGGCCGGGCGCACCGCGAGTCTTCGAGCTGCGCATCTACACGACGCCTGAGGGCAAGCTGCCGGCCTTGGATGCGCGCTTTCGGCATCCGGAACGGGACTACTTCGTGCGCCACGGCATGATGGAGGTGGGCTATTTTCATCCGCTCGATGCGGACACGGGGGCGGGGCACACGCTCGTTTACATAGTGGCCCATGCCAGTCGCGAGGCGGCGACCGCCTCCTGGCTCGGCTTTCGCGCCGATCCAGATTGGGTCGCGCTCAAGGCGAACACCGAGAAGGACGGCGCCCTCACGAGCAAGGTCGAATCCATCTTCCTCGCTCCCACCGCATTTTCGCCGCTTCGCTGAGCGCGATGCGCGTTCTCGATTGCGAATTGGCCGTCGTCGGCGGCGGGGTGGGCGGTGTCGCCGCGGCGTTGGCGGCGGCCCGGCTCGGGCGCCGGGTGGTGCTAGTGGAGGAGACCGATTGGATCGGCGGCCAACTGACTTCCCAGGCCGTGCCGCCGGACGAGCACGGCTGGATCGAACGTTTGGGCTGCACCCGTACCTATCGGCGCTTTCGCGAGGAAGTGCGGGACTATTACCGCCGCCATTACCCGCTCCTGCCTGGACCCCGGGCCGACCCCAAACTCAATCCCGGCAACGGCTGGGTCTCGCCACTTTGCCACGAGCCGCGTGTCGCCCTCGCGGTGTTGGAGGCGATGCTGGCGCCCGAGGTGTCCGCCGGCCGGGTGCTGATACTCCGACAGCACCGGCTGATCGGGGCGGAGCCCGGGGGCGAGGATCGGATCGCCGCCGTCATCGTCCGGGATCTGGCCGGCGGCGCGGATAGCCGGATTCGGGCGGATTATTTTGTCGATGCCACGGAAACCGGCGACCTCCTGCCGGTGGCGGGGGCGGAGCACGTGACCGGCTCAGAGGCGCGGGCGGACACGGGCGAGCCCTCGGCGGGCGAGAAGGCCCGGCCGGGGAATCTGCAGGCCTTTTCCGTCTGCTTTGTCTTGGAGCACCTCGACGGGGAGAATCACCTCATTCCCCGCCCGGCCGCGTATGATTTCTGGCGGAGCTATACGCCCAACCTCCAGCCCGCGTGGCCGGGCCCCCTGATTGGCTGGGCTGGGCTCAATCCCCGGACGATGGAGCGGATGCGCTACAATTTTAACCCCCATCGCGAGAAGCCCGGCCTCTTTGCCGGGCTCTGGGCCTACCGCCGCATCATTGACCGTAGCCAGTTCCAGCCCGGCTTTTACCGCAGCGATCTCTGTCTGGTGAACTGGCCGATGATTGATTACCTCGAGGGCGATCTTCTGCCGGGATCAGCGGTGGACCGGTCGGCCGCGATAGCGGCGGCGAAGGAGCTCAGCTGCTCCATGGTCTACTGGCTGCAGACCGAGGCGCCCCGCCCGGAGGGCGGCCAGGGCTGGCCGGGCTTGCGGCTGCGCCCCGACATCATGGGCTCGGCCGACGGGCTGGCCAAGGCCCCCTATGTCCGGGAGTCGCGCCGGATTCGGGCGGTCCGGACCATCCGCGAGCAGGATGTTTCCGCCCAGTATCGACCGGGCGATGCCTTGGCCGAGCGCTACGAGGATTCGGTCGGGATCGGCTATTACCGCATCGACCTGCATCCCACGACCGAGGGGGACAACTATGTCGATGTGCCTTCGCTCCCGTTTCGGATCCCGCTGGGCGCCCTGATTCCGGTCCGGATGGCGAACCTGCTGCCCGGGGCCAAGAACATCGGCACCACCCATTTGACTAACGGCTGCTATCGCCTGCATCCGGTGGAGTGGAACATCGGCGAGGCGGCCGGCAGCCTTGCCGCCTTCTGCCTTGAGCGGGGCAAACGTCCGCAGGAGGTGAACCAAGGGGCCGATCTGCGGAAGGATTTCCAGACATTGCTCGAGCAAAACGGGGTTGAGTTGGCGTGGCCGGAAAATCTCGTGCTGGACGACGGCGACCCGCACGCCCACGCCCGTTGAGCTACCGGCCGCTGCGCAGGCTGAAAAGCTGGGCTCCGGCCATTTCGCCCACGACCCGCAGCGGGCGATCGGTCGGGACGGCAGAAGTCGTCCGCCACCGGACCGCCTGGTGCGTTGAATGCCCCTTGAGGGCGCCATTTTCAGAGGAGAGCAACTATCTCACACCTCCCCAGGGTGCCACTAGCGCCTGCCGTCCGCCGCCTCGCCGAACTTGAGCGAGTAGAGATCGCCGCGATCGATCACGATGTGAAGGCGGACGGGGCGGCCAGCGAATGCGGCGAGATCCGCCTGGTCGTGCCAGGTCACGGTCCGATCGATCGAGTCGCCGAATAGTTCGTCGCAGTCGGCCAAGGCGTGTCCGGGCAGCGGAACTCCCTCCGGGGTCTGGAGTTCGACCCGGATGGTGCCGGCGGCGGCGGTGGCGAAATTGAGGGCCAGCGCTCGCCCCGAGAAAATGAGCGGTTTGCTGATGAATTTCCCGGGCCGTTGGTAAGCATGATAGGAGACAAAGCCGTCGATCCGCAGGGTATAACGCCGCGCCACTTCTCCCTCCTTCCAGCGACCTTCGTAGGCGTAGCAGGTCAGTTCCGGCGCGGCCGTCGGATCCTCGGCCGGGGTCTCGATCAGGCCGAGGCTCAGGTAGCCGTCTCCATAGATCCAGTTGTTGGAGCGCTGGGGCCCGGGTGGGATGAAATCCTCGTCCCACCGGTTGAAGAGGTAGCCATCGCGGCTGGTCATGAACAAGCCCTCGGTCATGGCGGTGCCGTAGCGGGGATTGAATTTCATGCGCCGTTGCCGATGGGTGGGATCGGGCAGCGACCGCATCGCTGCCGGGGTCAGCACCCGCTCGATATAGCGGGTGGGAAACCCGACGAACATGTCCGGAGCGCGGTAGTAGGGCTCGATCTGGTTGATGTAGAGCTGGTCGTCGGGCGAATCGACGTAGCGCAGCGGACGGGGGGCGGTCCAGATCCGAAAGTCAGCCGAGGTCGAGGCGAGGATGTCCCGGACCAATTGGTTCGGCGCATGGGGCCGGTGCGTCTCCTCTTCCGTGACCTGGCGGCCGGTGGTCCGGTCGTGCAGGCCCCGGAAGAAGCACCAATACTGTTTTCGCACCGGATCCCAAAACGCGTTGTTTTCGGAATCGAACCGCCCCTGGGTGATGATGGGGCGGTCGGACAGGGGTCGCCAGTGCAGGCCGTCGGCCGACACAAATCCCCACAACCCCTTTCGGCCGCCCGCCTCGGTCGCCTTGAAACGCTCATCCGGAAGACAGGCCGGGTTGGTGTCGAGGAATGGGGTGAAGTTATCGAGTTTGTGCTGCGTCCAGATGATGTTGTTGTGCTTCGATCCCTGATGGGCGAACAGGCCCAGGTCGGGGCGGGTCCAATGGATGCCGTCCGGACCCTCGAGCACGCAGGCGACGGTGTCCCGGCCGCCGTATTTCAGCCCCCCGTCATAGGTATCCTGAGCGGAGACATAGTACATCCGGATCATGCCGTTGTATCGGATGAGCCGGAAAAAGTTGTTGTTGGTGCCCTCCCAAGGAGCGTCGAACTTAAACACCACCTCGCCCCGGCGCGGCGGATGAAACCGCAGCTCGAGACCGCTGCGGCTCTCCGTCAGGTAATCATCGACCAGGAGCACGCGCCGGGAACCGAGGTCGATCGGTACTTGGGCCGGCGCCGCCGCCGCCAGAAGCGCCGGGAGGCAGCAAAGCGACAGGAGGGGGAATCGCATGAGGGCAGATTCAACCCGGCCCGGCTCAAAAACCAAGCGCCATTTCCCGGCTCACTTTGGCCCGCTCAGGATCTGCGCGAGCACCCGGCTGGTGCGCAACCCATCCTCGCCGCTGCAAAGGGGGGCGCGCCCTTCCCGGACCGCCTGGACGAAGTCCTCGACACAGGGGAGATGGGCGTTGGTCGGGGGATCGATCCGCAATTCCTCTCGCTCCTGTCCACGAATCACCACCAGCAAGGGCCCGTCGAGGGGATCGGCGATCAGCTTGCCCTCCGAGCCGGTGATTTCGAAGCGGTCGCTGAAAGCCTTCGAATTCCAGGAGAAATAGGCATGCGCCGGTGCGCCGCCCTCAAGCTTCAGCACGATGCTGGCGCCGTCTTCGACCTCGTAGTGATGGACGAGGTTGTGCAGGTCGCTGAATGCCACCCGGGAGGGCCCCAGCCAGTAGTCGAGCAGGTCCAGGCGGTGGACGCCGATGTCGGCGAGCGCCCCCGCCCCGCCGCTGCGCGCCTTTTCCACCCGCCAGTGCTTGGGATCGCCCGCCGCGGGATTGTACCAGCTGTGGTTGGAAATATTGACCCAAGTCGGCGTTCCAAGAATGCCGCCGGCGATGAGTTCCCTGATCTTGCGCATCTTCGGATAGGCCCGCCGGTAATAGGCTACGCCGAGGGTCACGCCTCTTTCCCGGGCGGATTTCACCATGGCTTCGCAGTCCGGAAGGGCGTCGGCCATCGGCTTCTCGACCAGCACATGCTTGCCCGCGGCGATCGCCGCCAGCGCATATTCCGCGTGCGAATCAGCCGGCGTGCAAACATAGACGGCGTCGATCCCGCTCGCGAGCAGTGACGCGAGCGAGTCATGCGCGCGGGGAATCCTATGTTTGGCCGCGAACTCTAGGGTCCGCGCCGGCTGCCTGCCCCATACCCCGGCCAGTTCGCTCCCCGCCGCGGTCTGCAAGGCGGCGGTCGAGCGCCGGGCCGCCAGGTCGCCGTAACCGACCAGACCCCATTTGAGATTGCCGACCGCGCTCATGTCCGGAACGGCGCCTTCACGGCGCCGCCTTGAAGCTGATCCGCCGTCCAGCGGTCGGTGCGGCCCGAAAGATGGACGACGATTCCGCCGCCTTCCGGGAATTCGACATCTTGCACCAGCGGCTCCCCGCGTTGCGGATGAAGCACGGACAGGAAGGTGGTCCGCGCTCTGGTTCGCCTGCGCAGCAGAAAACCATAGGGGACGGTCGGGGGATTGGAAGGCGACGTGCCGGTGAAAACCTGCTCGCCGGATTCAGCCGGCTGCCAGAGCCGCAGGCCAAACGGTTCCTCCCGCCACTGGAATTTCATGGCGCCGGCGGCCGCGTGCTTCCGGATGCCGCCGAGATGCTGATAGGCGATTCCGCCCGCGATCGATGCGACCGGCTCGGAGGACGATCCGCCGGCGAGGGTGCCTGCGTTGTGATAAATCCAGTCCACGCTCCGCGCGCTGCCGCAATCGACCATGAACACGTCGATGAAGTATTCGGATTTGGCAAAGACGGCACGGCGCAGTTTTACGCCTTCCAGGTCCACTTCGACGACCGCCGAGTTGGGGCCGAAACTCAAGAGCCTGCCATGGGCCGGCGGCTGCGACTCGCCGTCGATGAGCACCGTGTTGTGGCTCAGCGTCTGGCGATACCAGGTCTCCAGCGAGGCGACGCCGTAGCCCGGCGTGCCGAGATCGGGGGAAAATTTCCATCCCGGCGCCCAGCCCATTAGGCTCAGCTTGTCGGGATGGCCGTGGTGGTCGCCGTGCGGCCCGTATTTCAGCAGCAGCTCCACCCCGCCGGGCGGGCGCAGGATGGCCAGTCCGGACGCCGGCAGATTGACGCTCGTTCTCGCCTCGGCCGGCGGCCGCGGCAGCACATCGGCGCCGAACAGCAGGGTGAACACGCTATCGCGTCGAGCCGTGGCATAGGTCCGGTGGAGCGTGGTCGCAAACGCCGGATCCCCAAACAACGTGAAGGCGATCTCGTAGTAATCCGGGGCCGGGGGGACGCCGTGGCAGCAATCCGCCAGGACGCTGATGAAATACCAGCAATCGTTGGTGGCGGGCAGCGTGCCGTCAGCGCAGGCGCAGGCCAGGGGGGCGAGCAGGCTTTTCCGCACGGATTCGTCGCGCCTGATGTCCGTGGCGGACTCGTGGCGGAACGCGAGGACCGACACCAGAATGGCCCAGACGGAGTAAAAGTGGTAGCTCATTGACCCTTCGTACCACAGCCCGTCGGCCAGCATTCCTTCTCGCAATTGGCTGCGCTGCCCTAGTTTGTCCTCGAGGGCAAAACGGACCAGGTCGGCTCGCCCGGACACGCGGCCCAACGTGCTGATGGCCCCGTTGTGCCAGCAGGTGAAGTTGTGGATGCCGGCATAGCGGCGGCGCTTCAGATGCTCCGCCACCGGAACCAGCAGCTTGGAAACAATCTCGTCCGTCTCCTCGGGAGAAAGTGTTTCGGCGATCAGCGAAAAGGCCCAGGCCAGTGGGATGCTCCAGACCGATTCATCAAGCGTGGTGTAGGTCGCGATGCCGGGGTTCTGGCCCGGGTTGGGCCAGCTCCGGTAGGACTCATAGCGGGCCGCATACCCGAGCAGGATGCCGCGGACGGTCTCCCGGTGCCTGTCCCCGCCCTCCGCCCGCCAGAGCACTGCCAGGCGGAACGACCCCTCCGCCAAATGGTGATTGGCGAACCAGCGCCAGGCGGCGTCGAACTTTTCGCCGGTGAAATGAGCCTGGTCCACGGGACAGCGGTGTTCCGTCGGACGGTGCGGGTCAAAATGCATTTCGACGCCGTGATCGGGGCAGGTGTAATCGTGATAGTAACCTCCGGGATTCTCCGGCACCGAGAGGCCCATGGCGTAGAATTCATTCGCTTCGCGGCGGAGGCGATCGATCGCCGGCCGAAAATCCGCGCTGCGAGCCCGCTGGGCCAGGCGCTCGAGCTCCCGGGAGGTGAAAATGGCATCAGGCACCGTAGGCATCCAGCGTTGTGCGGGAGATTCCCTCCCACGAAATTTCACGAAGGTGCTGCTCGATGGCCGGGCGCATCGCGTCCCGATTCAGATGGCGTACCCGATCCAGGGCTTGAGCGAGCGCGGCGGGGTCGGCGGGGTCGTAAAGCACGCCAACCGAGTCATTCACCTGTTCTGGCAGGCATCCCACCCTCGGCACGAGCACCGGACAATGGAAGGAGAGTGACGTGACGGCGGAACCCGAGGTCAGAATGTCCGAATACGGGAACACGGCGATGTCGGCCGCGTTATAGAACCATTGAAAGTCCTCGTTGGCGTAAAAGTCCGATTCCGTCAGCACGATGCGCGAATCGGCCTTCCGCGCCCGATCGATGATCGAAGCGCCGTAGTCGTTGCGGGTGCGGGCGGCCAGAAGGAGGCGGAGATTATCGCCCTTCAGGGCGGGGAAGAGTTCGAGCAGCTGCTCGACGCCCTTGTTGGCGCGCAGTGTCCCGAAAAACAGGTATACGAAATGGCTTTCGTCGAAGCCGAATCGGGCGCGCGCTTCCTTCCGGCCCACTGCGTTGGGATAAGCGTCGCAGAAATGTCCGTGCGGCGCCTGAAAGACTCCCCCCGTGCGATGGAATTTCCGCTCCAGCAGCCGGCGGGCGTGCACGCAGTGGACGATGACGGCGCTGGCGCAGGAGGTGATGGCCAGACGGGCAAGGTGGTCGAGGTCGAGGTTCTGGGTGTCGTGCGGGTAAAGATTGTGCATCGTCCACACCACCTTGTAGCCGAGCGAGCGGGCCAGAACGAACGCGTCCACCACGGCGGCGCAACGCTTGATCGTCTCCTCCAGGGTGGCGCCGCGGTAGATCGCCCAAGGCCAATGGACGTGTAGCACGTCGACTTTGCCGCGGTTGGCGCGAATCCACTCCGGAGTCAGGTTCTCAAAATATCCGGCCTCCGTGTGCACCCCGTGCTTCTCCATGGCACGGGCGAGCAACCCGGCATAGGGGTTGGCACGCGTTAGGGACAGTCCGGCGGTCTCCCAGAGAGCCAGTACTTGCATAGGCGGAAATTCGTGACCGATCTTTAAAGCTAACCAAGCCTAATCTTGGCGCCCGTTTAGACCCCCGTGTACCACGCCCAACCCCTCGCTGCCACTCCGAGCTGGCCTCCATCGTCGAAGGTATCCTTCACCATGATGCGCTGGAGATATTATCGGCCCTTGTAGCCAATTTGGGTTTCCACCCTCAAGCGGAGCGGGGCTCCGTGCCGGATAAGGGAGTTCCGCCCGTTCATCCCATAGGCGAGCAGGGTCTCCCGTTGAGTTACGGGCCGCTGCGCAGGCTGAAAAGCTGGGCTCCGGCCATTTCGACCACGACCCGCAGCGGGCGATCGGTCGGGACGGCGGAAGTCGTCCGCCACCGGGCCGCCTGGTGGGTTGAATTACCCGAGAAGGGCAGCGCCTCGGCCAAGCTGTGGCCCGGCAGGTCTGTGCCGTCGGCTTGGAGCAAGGCGACGCGCACCACCCCGCGGCTGGAGTCGGCGTTCACGAGCAACGTGCGATCGGCAAAGCGGAGCGGCCGGGTCTGGAGGCGACCGCCGCTGGGATCGGCATCGAGGGAGGCGAAGCCGTCCCGGCGCCATTCCGCCCGGCCGATCCCGATCCGCTTGGGCGGGAGCGGTCCGCCGTGGGTCGTGTTAATGCCCGTGTAGTAAAGCCAGGTCTGGTCGGCGGTATCGACGACGGTGCTGGCCACGCCGAGCAGGACGCCGCCATCGAAAGCGCCGGGCAGTCCGCGCGGCACGATGGCCACGCGTGGCCAGGACCGCTGCCAGCCTTCGCCGTCCGCACTGGTCGCCAGTTGGATGTCGATTGGACCGTCGACCGGGCTTTGCCCCGGCGCCAACTGGGAGCGCGGCCGCTCCCGCAGCACGCGGAAGATGGCCGGGAAGCCGAGGTAGCCCGAGGCGTAGGGCACAACGGACATGTCGTAAATTTCCGTCCTTTGCCCCGGCGACGTGACCCAGGCGTCATCGATGGCGTCAGGGGCCAGCACCAGCCGGGGCGGGCTCCACGAGGAAAAATCCGCGCTTCGCGACAACCAGACCACCCGACGGGGAATGCCCCGTACCGTGGCCGGGCGCTTGTGAAAGGCGAGATAGGCGCCGGTGAGGGGATCTTGCGCGAGCGTGATCGTGTCCCAGTAGGGCAGGGCGGGCTGGGCGGAAAGGCTCCTCCAATGCAGGCCGTCGGGAGAGCAGGCGGTCCAGTAGCTGTGGGCCATCGTTCCCAGCATTTTATAGCGTCGGGAGGGGTCATGCTCGAAAGGGTCGAGCAGGATCGACGGCGAGCCCAAGTCGAAGACGATGTTGGTGCCGGGTTCGGAGTGGTAGGGGTAGAGGTCCAGGGCAGGTTTCGACCAGCGCAGCCCGTCCGGCGAAGTCGCGTAGAGGGTCAAGTCGGGGCTGGCGGCCCGCAGCCCGGGTACGCTCAGGCCCGACTCCTGGCCGCTGCCCGGCCGGGATTGGTACCACATCCGAAATCCGCCGGTGGCGGGATCCGGCAGCACGCTGCCATAGATATAGACCCGCACGCCTTCCCAGGGCCGGTCCGCGATGAGGACGGGCTCCGGTCGGGTCTTCGCCGGATGGAAAGTGCGGACCAGTCCGCTCATTTCCTGAACGCCGCTGTCGTCGGCGAAAATCAGGGCGCGAGCCCCGACCGCGATGGCGCCTGCGGGCGCAGCGGGAGCCATCGCGCGGACCAGCCCCAAGCCCGCCAGCAATGCCCAATGGCGACGCACGAGTGAGGGCATAAAGCGGCTACTCGAAACGCACCCGGGAGTTGTTGTTGAGATAGTCGGCGATGTCGCCGGCGAAAACCGCCCCGAACTCCGCCCGCTTTTTGTCCCCGACTCCGGGGATGCCGGTCATGGCCTCCACGCTGGCAGGATAGGTCCGGGCCATGGCGCGGAGCGTATTGTCGCCGAAGATGATGTAGGCCGGGACGCCGCGCTCGTCCGCCAGGCGCTTGCGCAGGCTGCGCAGCCGGGCAAACAGGATCTCGTCGCAGGCGATGTCTCCGGCCCGGCGGGCCGTCCGCCGGCCTTTGGGCGTCGCTAACGCCTTGGTCAGCGTAACGGGGGTGCGGGTCTTGATGACCTCCAGGCCGGCCTCGGTCAGCCCTAGGGTGGCGTATTCCCCGTCGCCCACCGCTACGTAGCCCAGACGCATGAGCTCGCGGCCCACCGCCGCCCATTCCGGCCGTCCGAGCTCCTTGCCGATGCCGTAAGTCGTAAGGCGCTCATGCCCCCAGCGCCGGATCTTGTCCGTGTCCGCCCCAGCGAGGACGTCGGTGATGTGGTTCAGCCCGACTTCAAAGCCGCTCGCCTGGCGGATGCGGTAGAGGCAGGAGAGGAACTTTTGGGCCACCAGTGTCCCGTCATAGCCTTCGCGCGGCTCCAAGCAGTTGTCACAGGCTCCGCAGGAATCGAGGGGAAAGCTTTCGCTGAAATAAGCCAGCAGGTCGCGCCGCCGGCAGACCGCGCTTTCGGCGTAATGCACCATTTGGCGGAGCTGGATGCGGGCGACGTTGCGCTCCTGCTCGTCGTCGCTCTCGTCGATGAAGTGCATCTGCTTGGCCACATCGCCGGCGCTGAAAAGCAGCAGGCAATCGCCCGGGAGGCCGTCCCGGCCGGCCCGGCCGGTCTCCTGGTAGTAGCCCTCGAGATTTTTCGGCAAGTCGTGGTGAATGACCCAACGCACGTTGGGCTTGTTGATCCCCATGCCGAAGGCGATAGTGGCGCAGATGATCCGGGTGTCGTCCCGCAGAAATTCCTCCTGATGGCGGGCGCGGACGGCGGAATCGAGGCCCGCGTGATAGGACTTGGCCGCTAGGCCGCGGCTGGCCAGCGAATCCGCCACGCGGTCGGCGGTCGCCCGGCTGGCGCAGTAGATGATGCCGCTTTCGCCTTCCCGCTTCTCCACGAAATCCAGGATCTGCTTCAGCGGCTTGTCCTTGGGAATTACCCGGTAGGTGAGATTGGGCCGGTTGAAGCTGGCGATAAAGGTCGCAGGCGAGCGCAGCCGCAGATGGGTGACGATATCCGCCCGGACCCGGTCGGTGGCGGTGGCGGTCAGGGCCGTCATCGCCACCCCGGGCAGCGCTTCCCGCAACTTGGCCAGCTGGCGGTATTCCGGCCGGAAATCGTGGCCCCACTCCGAGACGCAGTGGGCCTCGTCAATCGCCAGGGCCTGCACGTTCCATTTCTTCAGGTTTTCCGTCCAGCCGTCCAGCATCAGCCGCTCCGGGGCGGCATAGAGGAGCTTGTACTCGCCGCGGTGGAGGCCGCGCAGGCGGGCGCGGGCCTCGTCGTTGTCGAGGGAGGAGTTGAGGAACGTGGCGGCGATGCCGCTCGCCTGGAGGGCGTCCACCTGGTCCTTCATGAGGGCGATGAGGGGCGAAACCACCACGGTCAGGCCCGGCCGGGCCAGGGCCGGCAGCTGGAAGCAGAGCGATTTGCCGCCGCCGGTGGGCAGGAGCGCCAGCACGTCCTGGCCCGCGAGCGCCGCCTCCATGATTTCCCGCTGCAGGGGCCGGAACTCGTCATAGCCGAAGTGGTGCTTCAGCAGTTCGGAAAGGTCGGTCGCTACGGTCATCGCCTCCGATCATAACAAGCGCCAGCGGAACACACGGAAAAAATAGCCGGAATGACCGATTGGCTGGTTCTGGGGCGGGTTTGGCCGCCACAAGTGCCCCAGGCGTCCCTCGGACGGGGATCGACCGGCCGGGCAATTTTCCGCCTCCCCGGGGCGGCTGCGGACATCCGCCTCGGTCGCCAGGCCTCGACCGCAAAACCATCGACTTATGCGGACAGGTATCCCAGTTTCCTGAAATGAAGTTTTGCCTTTGCCTGGCGTCCGTTCTGGCGCTCGCCGGACCCCTCCGGTTGGCCGCCGATCCCGGCGACATTGCTCCGGCGCAGCCGGTGATTCCCGCCCGTGTCTTCAATCTTCGGGACTTTGGCGCGGTGGCCGATGGCCGCACGCTCGCCACCGAGGCCTTCCGCCGGGCCCTGGCCGCGGTCGAGCAAGCCGGGGGCGGCACTCTGCTGGTTCCGGCCGGCGACTATTTCACGGGTCCGATCGACCTTTGCAACCGCCTCAACCTCCACCTCGAGGCGGGAGCGCGCCTGCGCTTCTCCCAGGTGGTCTCCGATTACCGGCTGGACGACGGCAAATTCCGCCCGATGGTCCGCGCCCAGGACGCCCACGACATCCTCGTCTCTGGGTCGGGCGCATTCGATGGGCAGGGGCAGCCGTGGTGGGTCGTCGAGCGCAAGGCCAAGAACGCAGCGCGGGCGAGGGGCCTGCCTGATGCGGAGATCGGCCGCCCGCTCCTGATCAACTTTGACCGCTGCCAGCGGGTGCGCCTGGAAGGGGTGACGCTGACCAACGCGCCGAAATTCCACTTTGTCCCGTCCCGCTGTGAGGACGTGACGGTCGAGGGCATCACGATCCAGTCACCGGCCAACTCGCCCAATACCGACGGCATCGATCCGTCGGTGTCGCGACGGGTGCTCATTGCCCATTGCCGGATCGACACGGGCGACGACTGCATCGCGATCAAGGCCGGCATGAAAGGCTTCGGCCCGGCGGAAGACATTCTGGTCACGGATTGCACATTTCTTCACGGGCACGGCTGCTCCATCGGAAGCGACACGGATTCGGGGGTCCGGCGCATGACGGTGCGCCGCTGCTCGTTTACCGGCACCGAGGCCGGTGTCCGGCTGAAATCACGGCGGGGCCGGGGCGGCCTGGTTGAAGATATCGTCTACTCTGACCTGACGATGCGGAACGTCGGGCAAGCGGTGGTGATCACCAGCTATTACTACGGATTGCCCAAGCCGGGGCGGCACGATGCGGCCCGGCCGGTCGAGGCGGATACGCCGATCTGGCGGCGCATCTTGGTGCGCAACGTGGTGGCGACGGGCGGTCGCACGGACGCGGGCCTGATTTTCGGTCTGCCGGAGATGCCCGCGCGCGACATCACGCTCGAGAATGTCCGGATCGAAGCCCGGCGCGGCCTGCGCCTGGGCTATGCCCAGGGCATCACGCTCCGGCGGGTGGAGGTGACGGCCGACCAGGGTCCGCCCCTGGTGGTGGAGGACACGGTCGAGCGCCTGAGCCGCTAAGGCGCGCCTAGATGACATGGGGCGGACAAGCGAGGCGCGAGGCGCCAAGCTGTCCGCGTCATGAGTACCAATCAAGTAACACAGACAGACCCTGGCGCTCGCGCCCGGGTAATTAAGCTCGGACTGGACTTACATGCCAGTCTCATTGTTGTGGTCCGGCAGTCGGACGAGCAGGCTTCGCAGCCCGCTCAGCGGTTCAACGAGGCCGGGTTCATCGCCTTCGTCCACCGACAGTTGGCGCAGGCGGAGGCAGTCCATAGCTGCTACGAGGCGGGGCCCTTTGGCTACGTCTTGCACCGTCGACTGGCGGCTATTGGCGTTCATGACTTAGTTGTGCGCCCGCGCGACTGGTGCGCCTATGGTGAGGGGGTTAAAACCGACGGTCGAGACGCCGGAGCACTCTGCTCCTGCCTCGATCGCTATCTGGCCGGCAATCGCGGCGCCTTGGCCGTCGTGCGGGTCCCTACCGAGGCCGAGGAGGCTGCTCGCAGCGTCGGCCGCCAGCGGCAGAGCCTGGTGAGGGACCGAGTGCGTTTTACCTTGAGGGGAAAGGGGCTGGCCCGACTTCGGGGTCTGGCGCTGCCGGCTGAGTGGTGGCACGAGCGGATCTTTCCCAAGCTGGATCTGCCCCAGGACCTGCGCGAGCAATTGGCCGCCCTGCAGCGAGTGATCCTGCAGATCGACGCCGAGTCGGCTGCGCTCACCCTGCAGTTAGAGGCGGCGGCCCCGCCTGCCTTGCCCGCCTACATCGGCTCCCTCACCTGGGAGCTCCTCCACCGCGAGGTCGGCGACTGGCATCGGCTCCACAACCGCCGCCAAGTCGCCAGCTATACTGGGCTCTGCCCCAGCGAGCATTCCTCGGGAAGTTCCCGCCTCCAGGGCAGCATCACCCGCCACGGCAATCCCCGCATCCGCCACTTGCTCGTTGAGGCCGCTTGGCGGCTGCTTAGATACCAGCCCGGATATCGCCCCGTCGCCAAATGGCGCGAGGCTTTCCTCGGCACGCCGCCAAGCCCGGGCCGCAGGAAAAAGATCGTGGTCGCCATCGCACGCCAGTTGGCCGTCGACCTGTGGCGCCTCGCCACCGGTCGCGCCACCGCCGAACAGCTCGGCCTAACCACAACATAACTTTGGAGCGGCGGGCCGCCCGGCGCCGCGCTTGGGTGTGCTCTGCCACGCCCGTTGCTTACTAGATGGGGCGGCCCGCAACTCCTTCGCGTCCTCTTGAATCGATCATGGTGCGCTGCCCCAGGCATGCGCGGATATTAGGCTAAGCTCGGTCGTCGACCGGTGCTCTTCGCGAAGGACCGCTTCCTCATCTCCCCATGACCAAGAAAAACTTCAAACCTCCTTAAACGGGGCTTGACCTGTTCTCCCCCATATTAGCGCGGCGCCGGCCCCGTCGAGTCGCGCACGACGAGGAGGGGTTCGATCATCAGCAAGTGCGGCCGCGACGGCAGCGCCCGCCCGATCTGCTCGAGGAGGATGCCCGCGGCGCCGTCCACCGTGGCCTGGATCTGCTGGTCGACGGTCGTGAGCTGCGGCGCGGGCATGAGGCAGATGTCCTGGTTGTTGAAGCCCGCGACAGATGCCTCCTGCGGGATCTTCACGCCGGCGTCCTGCAGGCCGTGGAGGGCGCCGATTGCGATGTCGTCGTTGAGCGCCACAAAGGCGCTCGGCAGGTCCTTCTCCCGGACAAAACTGCTGGCGAGGGCGCGGCCGTACTCGAAATCGTTCTCGCGGGCGTGCAAGGGGTCGAGCGAGCGGGTGGCGCTGCCGAAGGTCAGGCCCCGGGCCGACAGGGCAGTTTCGATCCCGGCGACGCGGTCGCGGACGGAGCGGGCCGTGCCCGTGATCCCGAGCAGGCCGAAGGAGCGGTGGCCCAGCTTGAGGAGATGCTCCATCAGTTCGCGCATGCCGCGGGCGCGGTCGAGGGCCACGGTGTTGGCCCCGGCGATGCCAAGCTGGTCGATGACGAGGTGGGGGGTGGCGTGGGTGGCCAGCTCGCGCAATCGCTGGGTGATCTCCTCCTCCACGAAATGGCCGAGAAAGATCACGGCATCGACCCGCAGGGACAGGAAGTGGCGGATGACGCGCTGGCTGCCCCCCGGCTCCAGGATTTCGATGAGCGAGGCGAACCCGCGCTCGCGCAGGCGCCGCTGCAGGCCGGCCGCCTTCAGCACCGCCGTGGCGGTGAGCAGGCTTTCCATGCAGATGCCGACCGTGGCCGTGCGCTTGCCCTTGAGATGGAGGGCATAGGCATTGGGAGTGAAGCCGGTCTCCTCCATCGCGCGCTGGACGCGCGCGATCGTCTTCGACTTCAGCCCGGGCTGGCCGTTGAGCACCCGCGAGACGGTGGTCCGGGCCAAGCCGACGTAGCGCGCGAACTCCACGGTCGAGCGGATGACGGGAGCAGCGGGACGGGAGGATCCTTTCGGCGGCGCTCGCTTGGTCACGGGAAAGGCATCCAAGCGGGAATCGCGCCTAGGTCAAGCGGTGGGCCGGGCGGCCGGCTAGAAAAGCAGTTCGTAGGTCCCGACCACCTGGAAGGGCAGCCCGGGGACGCCCGAGCCCCAAGTGTATCTGCGATTGAGCAGATTGGTGACGTTAACCTGAACCTTGTGGTTGAACTTGCCCCATTTCCAGATGTAGCCGAGGCCGGCGTCGAAGACCGCGTAAGGGGCGTTATAGTTGTTCTCACGGCCATCGTCGACGAACACGCCCTCGGGCTGGCCAGTGTAAACGCCCGGGGTGGAAGGGTTGGCCAGCGGGAGCGGGTTGCCGTTCACGTCGACGGGATAGTTGATGGTCGAGCCGGCCGGCAGCTTGGGATAGGGCAGGAGACCGTTGCCCGGCAACGGCACGTTGTTGACCGGCGTCGAGGTGATCTTCTGCTCGCCGGTGATCTTCGGGTCCGCCAGGGTGTACGTCGTGTTGGTGGTCGCGACGTAGTACATGGTTCCGGCTGAGCCGGCCGTGGTGACCGGGCCGGGAATCAGGCTCTTGCCCGATCCGAGATTGACCAGGGATTTGCTGTAGTATTTGGCGTCGGCGGTCACGTAGAGGCCGCGCAGGAAGCCGTGGCTGAACTGGTAGCGGACGGCTAGGCCGACGTTGTTGCGCGGCACGCGCCGGACCGGAAGGCCGTTGAGAAAGGTGAGGGTGTCGGACTGGAG
>Ga0302279_10002447_pt1 | contig 24531 bp, 20 predicted proteins | sample III_Bog_N3_3_FD_194541 | JGI IMG/M metagenome (GOLD analysis project Ga0302279, IMG submission 194541) | Peat permafrost microbial communities from Stordalen Mire near Abisko, Sweden - III_Bog_N3_3 | ecosystem: Environmental > Terrestrial > Soil > Wetlands > Peat | place: Sweden: Abisko... | reverse complement strand
CAGGACCTGCAGTTCATCGATTTCAACAGTGACTCTCGACATGCCATGCTCCGGTGCATCGACGGATGTCATGCAATCAATCCAAGCATTCATGTTTCGACCGTAGAAGTCTGGAAAGCCCATTACAATTTGGAATACCTCATGGAATGAGGCCCAGTCGATGATGGAGTCAGTCGGGATGGCTAGGATCTTGCACCGCATGTCACCTGGATAATCCGCCAGCATGCCAGAAGCAAGTGCCCACTTCACCTATGGCAATGGGTAAACCACGTCGTGGCCGGACAGATGGATTCTGCCGGTGCGGAATTCTTTATCTATACACCGATCCGCCGCCCCTGCTGGTGACGCTCCGGAATGACCGTCCGCGTTCCAAGCGGCTGCTCCAAAGCAACTTTCATTGCGGCCGGACAAGAGCCACGATGTCAGGAAGTCGCCGCCCCGCCCGGTCAGAACCTCTGTGCAGACGCACCAGCTCAGGCACCGCCCGGTAGAGCTGAACTCCGTGGTCCTCCGTGGCCCTCATTCTTCCTCCGTGTTAAAAAATGCGGACTTGCGAACGTCGCCGGCGATACCAGCCAGAATTCCCCGATGACGGCCACCGCCACTACCAACAACGAACGCCAGATCAGCCATCCATGATCCCTCGGGCGTGATTTCCGGCAGCCAGAAGCTTCGCCCGCTCACCAGGTCATCCCCCGCCGCCGCCCCGCGTCAGAACAGCGAATACCCGCCATCGATCACAAACGTATCGCCCGTGTGGTACCGCGACGCGGCACTCATCAGATACACCGCGATCCCGCCGAAATCGTCGCCCTCCCCCCAGCGCCGCATCGGCACGCGCGGCAGGACCTTCGTCTTGAACCCCTCGGTCGCAACCGCATTCGCGGTCATGTTGGTCTCGATCCAGCCCGGCAGGATCGCGTGCGCGCGCACCCCATAACGCGCAAACTCCACCGCCATCGCGCGCACCATGGAGATCATGCCGCCCTTGGTCGCCGCATAGTGCTCGCTGCGCGGCGCCGCCTCGATCGCCGCCAGAGACGCGGTCCCAACCAGCACCCCACCATCGCCCCGCTGCACCATATGCCGAGCGGCGGTGCGGAACGTGTAGAAGGCGCCGTCGAGGTTGACCCGGGTGACGCGGTGCCATTCGTCCGATGTCATCTCCAGGAACGAGGCCCCACCCCGGCCGCTCACGCCAGCATTGGCGAAGCAGCCATCGACCCGGCCCAGCAGGTCCAGGGTCGCGGCGAAAGCGTGCTCCACCGCGTGCTCGTCGCCGACATCGCATTGCAGGGCGAAGACGCGGCGGCCGGTGGCATCCAGCTTCGCCTTGGCGGCGGCGTTCTTGGCGGGATTGGTGCCCCAGATGGCGATGTCCGCCCCGGCCTCGGCCAGCGCCTGCGCCATGCCGAGGCCGATGCCGCTGTTGCCGCCGGTAATCAGGGCAACCTTGCCGGTCAGATCGAATGGGCCGTAAGCCACAGGAACCCCCCTTTGCGGATGAAAACAGGTTTTCAATCCCCCATCGGGCGCGCCGGCGCAACCGCTGCTGGTGTTTCCCCGGGGACGGGGCTAGGCTGGCCACAAAGCGAAACCAGGAGAGAAGCCATGATTCTGACCGCGGACAGCATCGCCGCCGCGCAAGCCAACCGCCGGCGCACCGCCAACGGCTGGCATACCACCTATATCGGCAAGAACCGCAACACCCTGAAGGAAGGGGAAGCGGCACCGGCCGACGATGTCGTCTATCCGATGGCCTTCCTGGTCGAGAAAGACGCCGCCGCCGTGGTGAAGCCGCACTTCCACCAGGCCGACCAGTACCAGGTCGTCGTGCAAGGTTCGGGCCGGCTGGGCATTCACGACATCGCCACGGTCGCGGTTCACTACACCGACGCCTATTCCGCCTATGGCCCGATCATCGCCGCGGACGAAGGCGTGTCCTGGTTCACCCTGCGCAACGCCTGGGACCCCGGCGCCCGCTACATGCCGGCGCAGCGTCAGCAACTGCGGGAGGCACGCGCCCGCTACCAGCACCGCGAGGCCACCTGCGGCCCGCTGCCCCCGTTGTCAGACGCCGAACTGGCGGCCCTGTCCGGTGTCAACGGGACCGCCGTCATCGAGGAAACCCGCGACGGCCTGGGCACCTGGCGCTACACCGTGCCGGCGCTCGGGTCGCTGACGGGACCTGATCCGGCAACGGGCGGCGGCCAGTTCTGGCTGGTGACAGCGGGCACTGCCAAAGTGCCCGGTGGCGCGCTGCTGCCGGTGAATTCCTGCATCTTCGTCGCCCCAGACGACCTGGCAGCCGACCTCACCGCCGGTCCGCTCGGCGCCGATCTGCTGTGCATGCAGTTCCCGCAGCGCGCCCGCGACTGATTGCGGCGGCCGACCGCCATCATGCCGTCCGGCCCTGGTCCGTATTCCGGATCAGGGCCGGATTGCATTTGGGCGGCGTGTAACGCCGGTGCCGGACCGGTGTCTGTCCCAAGGAAGCCCATCCCACACCCGAACGAACAGGCGGCGGCATGAACCGAATTGCGATCAAGTCCATGGCGGAACTGCCCGACCGGCAGCCGGTTTACGCGTTGGTCGGCGAGGTCGATCTCGTCGTTGTCCGGTATGACCAGTCCGTGTCCGTCCTGTATGGCCGTTGCCTGCACCGCGGCGCGCTGCTCGCCGACGGGCGGGTCGAGGGCCATAACCTGATCTGCGGCGTGCATGACTGGGATTACCGCCTGGACACCGGCCGGAGCGAATACAACAACCAGGAAGTCCTGCAGAAATTCACCGCCTGGATCGAGGATGGCCAGGTCTGGGTTGACACGGACGAGATCGCCGGCTGGGCCACGATCCATCCGCAGCCCTACCAGCGCGAAGCGTATCTCGGGCTCTACGCCGACGTTCACGGCGGCGAGGACGAACCAAACGTCGCCCTGATCCAGGACTATGCCCGAAACGGATTGCGGAAAGTCGGCCATCACGGCGTGGTCGGCGCCATGGGCGTGCCGGGCCGGTTGCTGCCGGCCTGGGACGATCTGCAATTCGTCACCGCCCAGCTTCACCGGATGCCGCTGCTCGACGACGAACCCGTCGGCACCGAGGTCATCATCGGTCCCAACGCGAAAAAGCCGCTGCGCCTGGCGATTCCGCTGCTGGTCTCCGACATGAGTTTCGGATCGCTGTCGCAATCGGCAAAAGTCGCGCTGGCACAGGGCGCCGAGGCCGCCGGTACCGGCATCTGCTCGGGTGAAGGCGGCATGCTGGCCGAAGAGCAGGCCGCCAACAGCCGCTATTTTTACGAACTCGCATCGGCCAGGTTCGGCTTCGCGTGGGACAAGGTGGTACGCGTCCAGGCGTTTCATTTCAAGGGCGGGCAGGGCGCGAAGACCGGCACCGGCGGCCACCTGCCGGGCGACAAGGTGAAAGGCAAGATCGCCGAGGTGCGAGGCTTGCCGGAGGGCCAGTCTGCCATCTCGCCCGCCCGCTTCCCGGACTGGACAAACCTGTCCCCGATCCGCGACTTCGCCGCCCAGGTGCGGGAACGGACCGGCGGCATCCCGGTGGGCTACAAGCTGTCGGCCCAGCACATCGAGAAGGATATCGACGCGGCGCTGGAGGTTGGTGTCGATTACATCATCCTCGACGGAAGGGGCGGCGGCACCGGTGCGGCGCCGCTGCTGTTCCGCGACAATATTTCGATCCCCACCATTCCCGCGCTGGCGCGGGCGCGGCGGCACCTTGACCGGCTGAACCGGCGCGACATCACCTTGGTGATCACCGGCGGCTTGCGCAAACCGGAGGATTTCGCCAAGGCGCTGGCTCTGGGAGCCGACGCAATTGCGCTGTCGAACGCGGCCCTTCAGGCCATCGGCTGCCTGGGTATGCGAGCCTGCCACACCAACAACTGCCCCGTCGGCATCGCGACCCAGAAACCGCATCTGGTCGCGAGGCTGCTTGTCGACAAATCCGCTGAGCAACTGACGAATTTCCTGCTGGCCAGTGTCGAACTGATGCAGGTGCTGGCGCGCGCCTGCGGTCATTCCCATCTGCGCGACTTCGCCATGGACGACCTCACCACATGGAAGACCGAGATGGCGAGCCTGACCGGCGTCGCCTACGGCGGTGTCGGTGCCGTCGGATGACCGATCTCGTCTGGCACAAAGTTGCCGATCCCGATACGCTCGCGGAAGGGCGCGTCACCACCGTCACGGCCGGCACGACCAGCCTGGCGCTGGTGCATTTCGCCGGCCAGTACACCGCAATGGACAATCGCTGTCCGCATCAGGGCGGTCCCTTGGGTGAAGGCTCGCTGGAGCAGGGCGTGGACGGCCAGTGCTGGTTGCGCTGCCCGTGGCATGGTTGGGATTTCGATCCGTTGACCGGGCGGCCTCCCGGCGGTCATCACGATACTGGCCAGACTTTGTTTCCGGTCGAAACACGAAGCGACGGCCTCTATGTCGGCATCCCCGCGGAGACGCCGCATCAGGCGACCGTGAGCGACGTCATGGCGCAAACCATGGTGAACTGGGGGATCCGCTCGGTGTTCGGCATGGTCGGGCACTCCAATCTTGGACTGGCGGACGCGCTGCGGCTGCAGGAAGTCGCCGGCAACCTGCGCTTCTACGGCATCCGCCACGAGGGCGCGGCGTCCTTCGCGTGCTCCGGCTATGCCAAACTCAGCGGCAAGCCGGCGGCCTGCCTGAGCATTGCCGGTCCCGGCGCCACCAATCTGTTGACCGGGCTTTGGGATGCGAAGGTGGACCGGGCCCCGGTGCTGGCGCTGACCGGTCAGGTGGATGTGCAGGTGTTGGGACCCGGCAGCTTTCAGGAGATCGACCTCGCCTCGGCGTTTCAGGCGGTGGCCCGGTTCAGTCAGACGGTTCTATCGACCTCGAAACATGCCGAGCTGATGACATTGGCGTGCCGTTCGGCGGTCGTGATGCGGGATGTGTCGCATCTGATCTTTCCGGATAATGTGCAGACCTTGAAAGTTCAGGCGGCGGCTGGTTCGCCGGACGGGCGGATGGGTTTCGAGGATATTGCGCCCTCGGAGAAATCCGTGGCGGCGGCGCTTGCGATGGTCGCCGCGGCCCGCCGTCCGGTCATTATTGTCGGGTACGGTGCGCGCGACCATATTACTCCGATTATGCAACTATCGGAGCGGTTGAAGGCGCCAGTGCTGACCACGTTCAAGGCGAAAGGCATCCTGCCCGACGCGCATCCCCATTCCGCCGGGGTGCTCGGCCGTTCTGGCACCCCGATCGCCAGTTGGTTCATGAACGAGACCGATCTGATTGTGGCGCTTGGCACCTCGTTTTCGAAACATACCGGGATCGAACCGTCGAAGCCGATCATTCAGGTCGATTTCGATCCCATGCATCTGGGCAAGTATCATCCGGTGACGTTGCCGATATGGGGCGAAATCGGCCGGACCTGCGCGGGGCTGCTGTCCGGCCTGGCGGATGCGCTTCCAGTGACGGACCAGGTGCCGGAAATCGCCGAACGCTGGCGGATCTGGCGGGCGGAAAAGGCGCGGCGGGTGGCGGATGATCGTGGCCGGGGCGTTTCGTCCGCGGCGATCTTCGATGCCTTGACCCGGACCGCGCCGGATGATGCGGTGATCGCCATTGATGTGGGCAACAACGCCTATTCGTTTGGCCGCTATTTCGAACCGCAGCGGAACTCGATTTTGATGTCGGGCTATCTTGGCTCGATTGGATTTGCGTTTCCGGCGGCGATGGGCGCCTGGGCGGCGACCCGAGACTTCGCCGCGCACCGGGGGCGGAAGGTGATATCGGTTTCCGGCGATGGCGGCTTCGGCCAGTACATGGCGGAATTCACCACCGCTGTGAAATACGGCATGAATATCACACACGTCCTGCTGAACAATGCCGAACTGGGCAAGATCAGCAAGGAGCAGCGCGCCGGTGAGTGGCCCGTTTGGCAAACCGCTTTGGTCAACCCCAGTTTTGCTGCGTTTGCACAACTATGCGGCGGTCTGGGCATCCGGGTTGAACGCGCATCCGAGCTCGACGCCGCGATGCGGGCGGCGTTCGCTCATGACGGGCCTTCGCTGGTGGAAGTTTCCAGTGATGTCGAACTGGTCTGACGGGCACCGTTTCTCTGCCGTTCACGGCGCTGCTGATCCGGGCCCCTGACAGGGCGCTGCGTTACCACTATGGTCGTGGTGAATGGATGGGGGGGAATGGGCATGACCAAGCCGACCGGCCGGCGTACCGTCTGGCGCGCCATGGCGTTCGGACTGACGGTGATGGCATCGCTCTGGCCCGGCACGAGCCGATCCGGCACCGACTTGCTGCCTTTGAACATCATCATGGCCGGCAACAGCCTGAACAATTTCCCCGCCCTGCTGGCCCGCCGCGCCGGTTACTACCAGGACGCCGGCCTCGACGTGCATATCGTCAACGTCAATGGCGGCGCGCTGGCGATCACCGCGGTGATGAACGGCAATGCCGACCTGCTGAACGCGGTTTACGACCACACCATCGACATGCAGGCCAAGCACAAGCCGATGCAGGCGGTGTTCCAGATCACCCGCCTGCCGGGCGCGATGCTCGCCGTCTCACCGCGCTTCAACACCGAGATCAAAACCATAGCCGATCTCGCCGGCCATACCGTGGGCGCCAGTGCGCCGGGTGCGTCGTCGGACTTCCTGGTGAAATTCCTGCTGACCAAAGCCGGAGTCGATGTCGCAACGGTCCCGGTGGTCGGCGTCGGCATCGGCCCCAGTTCGGTCGCGGCGCTCGAACAGGGCACCGTCGCCGCCGCCGCGATCTACGATCCCGCCGCGTCCACGATGCTCGCCCGCCATCCCGACCTGCACATCCTGTCGGACAACCGCGACCTCGCGGTGGCGCGCGCGACCTTCGGCGGCGACTACCCCGGCACGACCGCCTACGGGATGACCGCGTGGATCGCCGTCCACCATGAGGAATGCCGCCGCTACGCCGTCGCCATGGTCCGCACCCTGCACTGGCTGCAAACCCACAGCGCCGAGGAGATCATGGCGCAGGCCAAGGACGACTACCCCGGCTTCGAGCCGGCGATCTTCCTGGAGGCGATCCGCCGCACCATGCCCGGCTGGACCGGCAGCGGCATGGTCGATCCCAAGGGGGCCGCCGCCGCGTTGGGCGTGCTGCGCCAGTTCCTGCCGGAGGTCGCCCACGCCACGATCGACCTCGACGCGACCTACGACAACAGTTTCGCCCGCGCGGCCTACACGACCCTCGGATTGCCGATCCCGCAATGACTCCGGCGCTGTCGTTCGACAATGTGACCATCCGTATGAGCACGCCGGACGGTGGCGTGCTGACGGTGGCGACCGACCTGTCGCTGGATGTGGGGGAAGGCACCTTCACCGCGATCGTCGGCCCCTCGGGGTGCGGCAAGTCCACGTTGCTGAACCTCGCGGCTGGGCTGCTGTTTGCGCCCGAGGGCAAGGTGCGGGTGTTCGGCGACGTGCTGACCGGCATCAACCGCCACGCCGCCTATCTGTTCCAGCAGGATGCGCTGCTGCCCTGGCGCACCGTGATCGACAACGTGATCCTGGGACCGGTGATCCGCCACGTCCCCGCAGCCGAGGCCCGCCGCGACGCACGCCACTGGCTGGCTCGGGTCGGGCTGGCGGGGTTCGAGGACCGGTTTCCGCACCAGCTTTCCGGCGGCATGCGCAAGCGGGTCGCGCTGGCGCAAAGCTGGATCGTCAATCCGCGCATCCTGCTGATGGACGAACCCTTCAGCGCGCTGGACGTGCAGACCCGCCAGATCATGGAAACCGAACTGCTGGGGCTGTGGCAGGAAACGCGGAAGACGGTGCTGTTCGTCACGCATGATCTGGAGGAAGCGATCGCGCTCGCCGACCAGGTGGTGGTCCTTTCGGCCCGTCCGGCCCGCATCAAGGGCGTGTATCCGGTCGATCTGGACCGCCCGCGCGACGTCGCGGAGATCCGGATGATCCCGCATTTCATCGATCTGTACAACCAGATCTGGGCCGATCTGCGGTCGGAGGTCGGAGCCGCCCATGCCGGATCCTGACGCCCCCGCGACCATCGCCACGGCCTCCACCCGGCGCGAGGCCGGGCGTCCGCTGATAGCGGTCCTTCAAGTCGCTTTCTTCATCTTCGCGATGGCGGCCTGGCAGGCCCTGACCGCGATCGGCGTGCTGGACCCGTTCTTCTTCAGCCGTCCGGGCGACGTGGCGCTGCGTATCTGGGACTGGATCTGGAGCGGCTTCATCTGGCCCCATCTGCTCGTCACCCTGACCGAGGCGATGCTGGCCTTCGTCATCGGCACCGTCCTCGGCGTGATCTTCGGCCTGGCCTTTGCCCGCGTGCGGCTGCTGGCGGCGGTGTTCAACCCCTATATCCGCATCTTCAACGCGCTGCCGCGGGTAATCCTGGCGCCGATCTTCCTGCTGTGGTTTGGCCTGGGCATCGCTTCGAAAGTGGCGCTGGGGGTGACGCTGGTGTTCATGGTGGTATTCTTCAACACCTACCAGGGCATCCGCGAGGTCAACCCGGTGCTGCTGAACAATGTGCGGATGTTGCAGGCCTCGCAACGACAGTTGCTGCGCTATGTGTACCTGCCCTCGGCGATGACCTGGATATTCTCCAGCCTGCACACCAGTATCGGTTTTGCGCTCGTTGCGGCGGTGGTCGGCGAATATCTCGGCTCCGCGCGCGGGATCGGCTTCGTGGTGGCGCAGGCGGAGGGCGTGTTCGACACCACGGGCGTGTTCGCCGGGCTGATCCTGACATCGGTGGTGGTGCTGGGAATCGACTTGCTGATCGAGCGGCTGGAGAGCTACCTGCTGCGCTGGCGGCCGCCGGTCTGACCTGGAACCCGGTCACCGGGTGTCTGCACCGGGTGTGATCGGTTCGGCGCGCGGCTTTGGCAAACAATGGGCCTTGCAGGGTCGGGCTGGCTGGCGGACGATTGCCAGGCTTGGCGTGACGTCCCCGCCGGCGCACGCGACCAAATGGTAGCATTTGCAACGGTATGTTGCCGGGACGCTTTGCCTCTGCGTGATGCCGGCATTCAAAATCAGAACCGCGCCGGCGTGCCATACGTCATACTCAGCAGTCGGTAATTTGGGCGACGGCATTGCTTTACGCGTCATGGTGCGCGAAGGCGCACCATCCATGACTTGCCTGGCTGCACCTGCGAAAGTCGTGGATGGCGGGCCTGCGCCCGCCACGACGTTGGGAAACCCAGTGTCGTCCTGCTTACCGACTGCTGCGTAACTCCTGATCGACAGGGACTGTGTATTTCCGATCGTGATCAGGTCATGCCAGGTCTTTCAGTGCGTCATGTCACGACCGGACGCGGGCGTCGTGAGGCAATTTCTGCATCGTTGGCGTCGTCCGATTCAACCCGGTTGCAAGTCGGGGCCATTCTGCTGTAGCATGCCGCGAATGAACACGGGTTTTGACCACACACAGGTGACGGCATGAGCGATCTGTTCGCCCCCGACGGCGGATGGCGCGTGCGGATTCTCGACCTCTCCGGTGGCGCGCAGGACAATATTGTCGAAGAAATCAGCGGTTTTCCAACCTTGATGCAAGCCAACGCCTTCGCGCGCCGTTATGTCCGCGACTCGGTGGAACGGTGCCGGCTGCCGGGCGCCACCGCGAAAGACGTGCTGGAAGCTTGGTTCGCCTTTGGCGAGGACGCGGAAGTCGTGGCGGAAGGCGGATGGCGCAGCGCGGCCGAACTCGGCGATTTCGTCGACAACAGAGCCGGCGCGGAGGAACGGGATTGGCGTGCGCTGGATCCGCGGCGGGAAGAATTTGAAGACGACGAGTCCGACGAATGATCAAGGTCCGCTTCGCGCCAAGCCCGGTTGGCCATTTGTTCGTCAGCGGCGCGCGCGTTGCGCTGGTCAATTATTTATACGCGCGCCGGCACGGCGGCCATTTGCTGCTGCGGTTTGACGATCTCGACCAGGAACGATCGAAACCCGCTTATGCCGACGCGATCGAACACGATCTTGCCTGGCTGGGCCTGGATTGGGACGACAGCTTTCGCCAGTCGGACCGGTTGGCGCTGTATCAACAGGCGGCGGAACGACTGAAACAAGCGGGCCGGCTGTACCCATGTTTCGAGTCGGATGAGGAATTGCGGGCCAAGTACGCGTTCCGCCAGAAGCGGCATCAGCCCACCGTGTACGACCGCGCCATGCTGAAGTTGACGCCAGCGCAACGCGCCGCGGCGGAAGCGGGCGGCAAACGGCCGCATTGGCGGTTCCGTCTCTCCGACCGCGCGCTTGCCTGGCATGACGTCGTTCTTGGGGCCCGCCAGGCCAAACTGACCGCGGTGTCGGATCCGGTTTTGCTGCGGGCCGACGGATCGGTCTCGCCGGTGTTGGCCAGTGCCGTCGATGATATCGATACCGGCATTACCCATGTGATCCGCGGCGAGGATAACGCCGCCAGCACCGGCATTCAGATCGACCTGTTTGCGGCATTGGGCGCCGATCCGTCCCGGCTGTGTTTCGCACACCTGCCGCCCTTGGCGGAACGCGAGCGCAGCCGCCTGGGGCGGCGGGTCGGCAGCCTGTCGCTGCGCAGCTTGCGCAACGACGGTGTGGAGGCCTGCGTCGTCGCCGCCAGCCTGACGCAAAGCGTGGTGGCGGGACCGGTCGAACCGGTCGCACTGGCGCAGCTCGCGCTTGGGTTCGAACTCGCTCGTCTGTCCTCGGCTGCCGCGCGATTCGATGCGGCGGACCTGCTGGCGCTGAACCGGCGGGTGCTGCAAGGGCTGGACTATGCCGCGGTGGCGGAACGTTTGCCCGGGGGTGCCACCGAGACCTTCTGGCTGGCGGTGCGTGGCTGCATCGACCTGCTGAACGAAGCGCGCGGCTGGTGGGACGTTGTCGCCGGCACCATCGTGCCGCCGGTGATCGATGGCGAGCGGGAATTCCTCGCCACCGCACAGGATTTGCTCCCGGCCGAGCCCTGGGATATCTCGGTGTGGGCGACCTGGACGGACGCGTTGGCCCATGCGACCGGCCGGGTGGGGGAGGCTTTGATGCTGCCGCTGCGCCTGGCACTGACGGGCGAGGAGCAGGGGCCGGAGCTTGCCCAACTTCTGCCGCTGATGGGCCGCAGCCGCGCCGCGAACCGCTTGCAGTTGGCGGCGGCCTAGGCCGGGCCTCTCGCCCCGACGATCGAACAGGAAACGAGACATGGGTCGCATTCTGCTGCTCGCAACCGTGTTGTTGCCGGTGGGTTCAGCCTACGCCCAACCCTATCCGCCCCCGGGCTATCCGCTGCCGTTACCCTTTCCAATGGTGGTGGTCGATCCCTTCGGGTCGCTTTACCCAGGATATGCCTATAACGACGGCGCGCCGACCCTGCTGATCGACGGCATCCTGTTTCCACTGATTTTCCTGGGCGATGAATGGGGCTATTACGACCCCTATCACGTCTGGCACCGCGCGCCGGATGCCGTGTACCGCCATCTGGAGGAGCGCCGGCGGGCTGGCGTGGCGTTCCGGACGGCGCCGCCACCGCATCCGATGGGCGGAGCACCCGGCCGTGCGGTCGAGGGGCGTCCCGCCGTTGCACCCGGGGGCCGGCCGCCCGAACCAGGCCGTGCAGCGTCACCGCCCCCCCGACCGGTTGAGCCAGCCCGAGCCGCACCACCGCCTCGACCGGCGCCGGCGCCGGCGGGTCGGCCGGCTCCCGGAAGGGAAAACGAACACGAGCACCGGGAATAATCCCGAATCGGAGGACGATCCCATGCAACGCAGCCGCGACCGCATCCTGACCACGCACACCGGCAGCCTGCCACGTCCGCCGGCGCTGGTGGATCTGTATGTGCGCAAGGGTCGCGGCGAAGCGGTGGATGCGGAACTGGCCGCGGCCGGCCTCGCCGCGATGCAGGACACGGTGCGCCGCCAGCACGAGGCCGGGATCGATATCGGCAACAATGGCGAGCAGCAGCGCGAGGCGTTCTTCCTGTACGTTCGCAACCGCATGAGCGGGTTTGGCGGCACCTGGAACCGTCCGGCCCGCAGCGATGTGGACCGCTACCCTCTGTATAAGCAGGCTCTGCTTCGGGAGGCCGCACAGGCGACGATGGTGAGCGCCATCTTTGCGCTGCCGACCGCGATCGGCCCCATTCACTATCTGGACCGTTCTGCAATCGAGCAGGAATGCGCGGATTTCCGGACCACGCTCGATACGCTGGGGCAGCCTTTTGTCGAGCCGTTCCTGACCGCGCCATCGCCCGGCATCGTCGCCGCGGCCATGCGCAACGATTTTTATCCGGACGAAACGGCGTACCTGGATGCGCTGGGGGAAGCCCTGCGGGTCGAATATGAAACCATCGTCGCGCACGGTTTCCTGTTGCAGCTCGACTGTCCCGATCTGGCGATGGAACGGCATTTCTCCTACCAGGACCGGCCACTGGGGGATTTCCTCGGCTTTGTCGAGCGGGTGACGCGTACGATCAATGCCGCGCTGGTGAACATCCCGCGTGAGAAGGTGCGGCTGCACGTCTGCTGGGGCAATTATGAAGGCCCGCACGACTGCGATGTGGAGTTGCAGGCGGTTATGCCGATCCTGCGCGGCTTGAATGTCGGCGGTTTCGTGCTGCCTTTCGCCAATCCGCGCCACGCGCATGAATACAACGTGCTGCGGGAATTTCCGCTGGATGACGACCAGATCATCGTCGCCGGCGTGATCGATTCCGTCACCAATTTCGTCGAGCATCCGCAAACCGTGGCCGAACGGATCGAGCGTGTGGTGAAAGTGGTCGGCGATCCGACCCGGGTGCAGGCGGGGACCGATTGCGGCTTCGATACCTCAGCCGGCATGCGGCGCGTCGCCGCCGACGTGGTCTGGGCCAAACTGGCCGCCCTGTCCGAGGGTGCTCTGATCGCCTCGTCCCGGGTGTTCTGAAGCGGCGGGGCTCTGGCCATCCCGTCCAGCTTGCGCTTGAGTGCGTCCCGACAAACACAATCAGGGGAAACACCGGCGTGGCCACCACGGAGGAATTCGACTTCATCATCGTCGGCGCCGGATCGGCCGGCTGCGTGCTGGCCAACCGGCTCAGCGCCAATCCGCGTCACAGCGTGCTGCTGTTGGAAGCCGGCGGCCCGGACAGCGACCCATGGATCCACATCCCGGCCGGATTCTACCGCAACATCTACAACCCCAAGGTCGCCTGGTATTTTGAAACCGAACCGGTGCCGGAGATGCACAACCGCCGCATTTCCTGGCCGCGCGGCAAGACGTTGGGTGGCTCATCGTCAATCAACGGCCTGATTTACATCCGCGGCCAGCGCCAGGATTTTGATCTCTGGCGGCAACTTGGCAATGCCGGCTGGTCCTATGACGACGTGCTGCCCTACTTCAAGAAAGCCGAAAACCAGGAGCATGGCGGCAGCGAATTCCACGGCGCCGACGGGCCGCTCGGCGTGTCCGACCTGAAGACGGATCACCCGTTGCACGACGCCTTCATCGCGGGTGCGCAGGAGGCGGGTTATCCGTTCAACCCCGACTTCAACGGCGCGGTGCAGGAAGGTGTGGGGCCGTTGCAGATGACGATCAAGGGCCGCCGCCGCAGTTCCACCGCGCGGGCCTATCTGCATCCGGTGAAGGACCGGCCCAATTTGCGCGTCGAAGTCCGAGCGCTGACGCATCGGATTTTGTTGCAGGGCAAGCGGGCGGTCGGGATCAGCTACAGCCAGCACGGCGTCATGCGCGAGGTTCGAGCTCGGCGGGAGGTGTTGTTGTGCGGCGGGTCGATCAACTCGCCGCAGATTCTGCAACTGTCGGGAATCGGACCGGGCGGTCTGCTGCAGTCGGTCGGGATTGCCGTGAACCACGATTTGCCTGGCGTGGGTGAGAATCTACAGGATCATATCGGCGGGCGCATCATCAATCGCTGCGTGCCCGGCACGATTACGATGAACGAGATCTACCACAACTGGCTGCGGCGCCTGTACGCCGGGGCGGAGTGGATGCTGGCGCGCAAGGGACCGCTGATGACCGGGGCGGGACCGATCGGGCTGTTCGTCAAGACACGGCCGGAACTGGACAGTCCGGACGTGCAGTATCAGTTCCTCGCCGGCAGTGCGCCGAAAACGGGTGATCCCATGCATCCCTTCCCGGCCTGCACCCTGGTGGCGATCCCCTGCCGGCCGGAGAGCCGCGGCTGGCTGCGGATCACCAGCCCCGATCCGGAAAAGCCGCCGGCGATGCAGCCGAACTATTTGTCCACCCAGCGTGACAAGGATACGATCATTGCCGGTCTGCGGATCACCCGGAAGATCTTTGCAACACCGGCGATGCGGCCCTTCCTGACCGAGGAAATCTTCCCCGGCCCGCAAGCGCAAAGCGATGAGCAGTTGCTCGACCACGTGCGGGAAACCGCCGGCACGACGTTTCACCAGACCAGCACCTGCATGATGGGGCCGGGGCCGATGGCGGTGGTGGACATCGATTTGAAAGTGAAGGGCATGGCAGGGTTGCGGGTGATCGACGCCTCGGTCATGCCGACGGTCGTTTCTGGCAACACCAATGCAACGGTGATCATGATCGCCGAGAAGGGAGCCGATATGATTTTGCGGGAGGCAGCATGAGCGGGTCATTTGCCGGAAAAGTCGCCCTGGTCACCGGCGCGGGGAAGAACATCGGACGCACGATCGCGCTGGACCTTGCGCGCGAGGGCGCTTCGGTGATCGTGAACGGCCGATCGGACCGGGGCGCGGTGGACGCGGTGGTGGGGGAGATCAACGCCGCCGGCGGTCAGGCGATCGGCGTGCTGGCCGATGTGTCGGACGAAGCCGCGGTCGCGCGCATGATCGAGACCGCGGTGGCGGCCTATGGCGGAATCGACGTGGTGGTCAGCAACGCCGGGCTGCGGCGGCAGACGTCGTTTCTGCAAATGGAGCTGGCGGAGTGGCGGGAAATCCTGTCCGTTGCGCTGGACGGGGCTTTCATCCTCGCGAAGGCGGCGGTGCCGCATATGATCCCGCGGGGCGGCGGCGCGATTGTTTCTTTGTCGGGGATTTCCACCCATGTGGGGACGCCGAACCGGTGCCATGTGTCGGCCTCGAAAGCCGGGCTGGAGGGGTTGATGCGGGCGCTGGCGATCGAATTGGCGCCGCATCAGATTACCTGCAACTGCGTCGCGCCGGGCGCGGTGGATACGGTCCGCGGGGCCTCGGCTGGTGGGCCGTTGGGGCGTGGGATGGCCGAGCGGGGGATTCCGCTGGGGCGACGGGCGTCGGTGGAGGAGATTTCGGGGGCTGTGCTGTACCTGGCGGGGCCGTTGGGCCGGTATGTGACCGGGCAGGTGCTGCATGTGAATGGGGGGACGTTTTTGACGTAAAGCGTTGGTGATGCAATGGTCGGGCGTTGTGGGACGGAATGGGTTCGTTGCTTCGGGTGTTCCAGTTGAAGACCGCCAGCGTGTTGAAATGGCGTCGGTGAGCGGTGCGTTTGCAAGTCTCATGTGATGCGATCTGACCGCGGCGGATGTTTTAACGAGCAATTTTCCCTCCGGAAGTTGCTCTCGCGCCACCCGAAACGGCAAAGGCCCCGCCATCGCTGACGGGGCCTCATCAGCGGCCCCGGAAGGCTTGCCATCGCCCGGTTCCGGGGCCCGCCCGCCCGAAGGCGGGTCTTTCAAGCCCGGCACCGCCCAAGGGCGGCGTTGCGGGAACGCCAGGGCGGTGGATACGGTTCACGAAACCTCGGGCAGCCGGGGGTTGCCAGGGCTCAGATGGTCACTCGGATGGTCGCAACGGTGCAGGCAAGCGAAGATAGTCAACATTCGTGGTGGGGCCGGATACGGTTGTCGCCGCCGCGGTGACGAATTTGGGAGGGCAGGCCCGGCAGGCCAGTCCGGGGACAGTAAGGCATAGTCCGTCGTCGCGCGGCAGGCCGGATCCCTTGGCGATGTTCTGATCACGCCTTCCAATGGCCGGGCGCCTGCGTGCGCCGCCTGGCAGCCCCCCCCCCCCCGCAAATCCGCGCCACGTTCACCAATTGATAACCTTTCCATCGCAATATCCCCGCCCGAGCCGCCCCGCCGCCAACGACATGGGATGAACCGATGCCGCAATTCCTGATCTCAGAACCCGCCGAGGCGATTCTCGGCACCCTGGGCGATGCCCTCGACCTCGTGGATTTCGGCATCGTCCTGCTCAATCGCGAGCTGCGGGCCCGTTTCGTCAACCGCCGTCATGCCGAAATGTGGTCTCTGCCGGAGGCCCTGCTGGCGATCGGCCCAAGCTTCCGCGAGATGCTGGAACATGTCGCCGCCCGTTCCTGGTTCGACGTGCGGGATGACGAACTGCCAGACTATCTCGACCAGCGCGAAGCCGCGGTTCGCGCCGGATCGATCCCTCCGACGCCGATCGACCTGCGTGACGGCCGCCGCCTGCTGTTTCGCTGCATCGCCTGTCCCGATGGCGGCCGCATCCTGACCTTCAATGACATCTCTCCGGTGCGGCAGGAGCTGGAACAGCAGCGTGAGGCGCAACATCAGGCGGAACGGACCGGCGCCGAACTGCGCTTCAACAATGAAACCCTGGAGAGTCAGGCCGCCTACCTCGCATCCCTGGCGGAAGCGGCGGATGAGAATGCGCAGAAAGCCGAGGCGGCCCGGGTCCAACTGGAGCATGAGATCGCCGAACGCCGCAAGCTCGAGTTGCAACTGCGCGAGATGGCGACGACGGATCCCCTGACCGGCACCTTGAACCGGGCGCATTTTATGAACCTGGGAGAGCGCGAACGAGCGCGGGTGCAGGCTCTCGGGCAGGGGCTGGCCTTGCTGATGATCGACATCGACCACTTCAAATCGGTCAATGACCGCTACGGCCATCCGGCCGGCGATCGTGCGCTGCGCCATATGGTGGAAACCTTGCGGCCTCGTCTGCGGCGAATCGATCTGCTGGGCCGGCTGGGCGGGGAGGAGTTTGCGGTCCTGTTGCCCGCGATCCCGCACGATGCCGCCATCAAGGTCGCCGAACGACTGCGCGCCGGGATCGAGCAGACGCCCATGCCGCATCCGGATGGCGGGATCGGCCTGACCGTCAGCATCGGCCTGGCGCTCGCGCAAATCTCCGACCGCACGTTCGAACAGATCATTGCCAGAGCGGATGCCGCCCTCTACCGCGCCAAGACGGCGGGACGCAACCGGGTGGAACGGGACCAGCCGCCCATCGCCGCCTGACGCAGCGCTTGCCTCGGACCGCGCGGCATGGTCCAACCCGCCGGATCACGCGCGGACACCATGCCCATGCCCGATTCTTTGCCTGATCCCGCTTTGGCGGCGGAGCGAGTCCTGATCCTGGACTTCGGCAGCCAGGTCACCCAACTCATCGCCCGCCGCCTGCGCGAATCCGGCGTCTATTGCGAAATCTGGCCCTTCAACACGGATCCCGCGCGCATCGCCGCCTGGAACGCGCGCGGGATCATCCTGTCCGGCGGTCCCGCCTCGGTCCACGAGGTTGCTGCCCCGCTGGCCCCGCCTGCGATCTTCGATCTCGGGGTGCCGATCCTGGGCATCTGCTATGGCGAGCAACTGCTCTGCCAGCAACTCGGCGGTGCAGTCGAGCCATCCGACCACCGCGAATTCGGCCGTGCCTATGTGGATGTGACCGATGATTGCGCGCTGTTCCACGGCGTCTGGCCGCCCGGCGCGCGCGAACCGGTGTGGATGAGCCACGGCGACCGCGTCACCACCCTGCCGCCCGGCTTTCGCGTCGTCGCCACCAGTGAGGGCGCGCCCTTCGCCGCCATCGCCGACGATGCCCGCCGCTTCTACGGCGTGCAGTTCCACCTGGAGGTGGTCCACACCCCGCACGGCGCGCAACTGCTGCGCAACTTCACCCACGGCGTGCTGGGCCTCTCCGGCACCTGGACCATGGCCGGCTTCCGCGCGACCGAGATCGCTCGGATTCGCGCGCAGGTGGGGCAGGGACGGGTGATCTGCGGCCTGTCCGGCGGCGTCGATTCCGCGGTTGCCGCGGTGCTGATCCACGAGGCGATCGGCGAGCAACTGACCTGCATCTTCGTCGATCACGGCTTGTTGCGCGCGGGCGAGGCCGACGACGTGGTGACCACCTTCCGCGACCGCTTCAACATCAAGCTGGTGCACCGCGATGCCTCGGAATTGTTCCTGGGCGCGCTGGAAGGGGTAACCGATCCGGAGGTGAAGCGGAAGACCATCGGCCGGCTGTTCATCGAGGTGTTCGAACAGGAGGCCGCGAAAATCGGCGGCGCCGACTACCTGGCGCAGGGCACCTTGTATCCCGACGTGATCGAGAGCGTCAGCTTCACCGGCGGCCCCTCCGTCACCATCAAGTCGCATCACAATGTCGGCGGCCTGCCGGACCGGATGCGGATGCAACTGGTCGAACCGCTGCGCGAACTGTTCAAGGACGAGGTCCGTGTCCTCGGCCGCGAGCTGGGCATCCCGGAGATCATCGTCGGCCGCCATCCATTCCCGGGACCTGGCCTGGCGATCCGGATACCTGGCCCCGTCACGCGCGAGAAAGCCGACATGCTGCGCAAAGCGGACGCGATCTATCTGGCGGAAATCCGAACCGCCGGGCTGTACGACGCGATCTGGCAGGCCTTCGCCGTGCTGCTGCCGGTGCGCACGGTGGGGGTGATGGGGGACGGACGGACCTACGATCACGCCTGCGCGCTGCGGGCGGTGACCAGCACGGATGGCATGACCGCGGATGTCTATCCGTTCGATATGGCATTCCTGACCCGGGTCGCGGGTCGCATCGTGAACGAAGTGCGGGGGATCAACCGGGTGACCTACGACATCACCAGCAAGCCACCGGGCACGATCGAGTGGGAGTGAGCGGTATAGTTGTGCGCGCCTGAGCCGCGAGAGCGTCAGGCCAAACCGCGATCGGGAGCCGCGCCACGGTCAGACCGGACAAGGCTGATCTCCCGGCGCTTGGCGGTATAGTCGCGGGGTCCGACCCGGCGGCCGTCGATGGTTTTCAGTTCCAAAGGGGCCATCCTCTGCGATCGTTCGCGGTCAACCAGTGAGAGCTCCTGCTCGCCATCATTGAAGGCATAGGTCTCACCCCACTGCCACAAAGCGGCAAGCACAAGATAAAGCTGTTCGCCCTTCCCGGTCAGCAGATACTCGTTGTGGGCGCTTCCATCCGATGCCGGTGCGGTCTTCAGGATGCCCGTCTCGACCAGCTTTCGAAGCCTGGCGGACAGGATATTCTTCGCAAGGCCAAGCTTTCTCTGGAACTCGCCGAACCGGCGCGCCCCCGATAACGCGTCGCGAATGATCAGCAGCGACCACCAGTCACCGATCACGTTCAGCGACCGTGCGATGGCGCACGCATTGGTGCTCAGGTCCGTCCTTTTGCCCTTCATCAAATATACCGCCCCCGCGACCGGTTACGCGGCGCCCGACGCGCCGTGCATCGGATGACATAGGCCCTCAATTTTCTGGTTGCAATCTTAAACCATGCCGGCTAAACCCGCCGTTGTGGTATAACTTTGCAACCAACCGATCGTCGCTTCACCCCGAACGCTGGCATCCATCCAACCGGATCAACCCGGGATCGCAGCGGGCAGGGCGAACGACACGATCTGGCAGGAGATCAAACCCATGCAGGCGATCCAATATCTCGCGTACGGCGGCTACGAGCAGAACAGGCTCGTCGATCTTCCGCGGCCCGCTCCGGCGGTGGGGGAGGTGCTCGTCCGCATGCGGACGGTGGGCGTCAATCCGCTCGACGACACCGTGCGTGGCGGACAGATTTTTTTCGCCACCCCGGAGAATCTGCCCCGCGTCGGGGGGCAGACCGGCGTCGGCGTCGTGGTCGAATCGACGGTGGAAGATTTCAAGCCCGGCGAACGCGTGTTCGTGACAGGGCGGGGCTTCGGCCTGCTCGTCGATGGAACCTGGCGGGAATTCGTCTCGGCGCCGGCGGCGGGGCTGACCCGTGTCCCCGAGACCATCGACGACGCGCATGCCGCGGCTTATCTTGCTGGTGCGGGCTACATGACAGGGTATCTCGTTCTGACCGAGTTCGCTTCGTTCAAACCAGGGCAAACGGTCCTCGCACCCGGCATCGGTGGCGCGGTCGGCATGGAAAGCGTGCAGATCGCGCGCAGACTTGGCGCGTCGGTTGCGATCTCCACAGCCACCACGCCCGCGAAGGCAGAGCAGGCCCTTGCCGCCGGTTACGAGCACGTGGTCGATCTGTCCCGTGAAAGCCTGCGGGACGGTGTGATGCGAATGACCGGCGGGAAAGGTGTCGATGTGGTGATCGATGGCGTGGGCGGCGATCTGACCGGCGAAGCACTTGGCTGTCTGGCCCCCGGCGGGACCTACGCGGTGGTCGGCTATGCGGCCGGCCGGGAAGCCCGCATCAACCTGACCGACATCATCTGGAAGGCGGCGAAGGTCCGCGGCTTCACCTTGCGGGCCTTCGCACCGGAAACCCTGGCCGCGGCGCAGAAAACGTTGCTCGGCTACCTTTCCGAAGGGAGCATTAAGCCCACCTTCGCCAAGGTTTTTCCACTGTCCGACGCGGCAGGGGCGGTACGCCATTTGATGGAGGGCCGGCCCTTCGGCCGTGTCCTGATGCGGGTGGAAAGTCAGGAATAGCCGAGGCTTCAACCAGGCTGACCGGCACGCGCACCTTGCTGCCGGTTGACGCCCGTCCGGGTTGATCGCCGATCACCGAGATGCAGCAGTCCGTAATTTGGGCGACGCCGGGTTTCCCAATGTCATGCCGACCCCCGGGTCAAGATACTATGAGGGTTGGCGGCCGAGACATCGGATATTCTGTGGGTAGTCCAACACCGAAACAAAGGAGCGATCCGATCCCTGATCACGATCGAAGCGCCCTCCGTGGCGATTGACGCGAAGCTCGCCCTGCGTGGCCAGAGGGGTGTGGCGTGTGGGCTTCACAGGAGGATGGCTCGATGACTTGCTGCCTGCAGCTTCACAACCGTAGCGATACGTGAAACAGTGCAGCAATCGGTTATGGAAATGATGGTCGCGCGTCCGTTCAGCCGGCGAGGCCTGCCAACGCGCCTTGCTGCCGCACGAGGGCGAACCGTCTGTGGCCCTGACGCAAATCCATCAGATCTTGGGGGTCCTGACCGTCTTCTCGGCATCTCCGCAGATCATGCGAATGAGAATGGCGGCACTCCCGTCGGCGTTCTGCCGGATCAGGTGGAATTTCGCGTCGACGCGATGGGGGCGCGCGGAAACACGTAGTCGCCCGGCCGCACAAAGAGCAGGATTGACGTGCCATGCTCCGCGCCCCAGTCCGTCAACCTCTCCTCGTCGCGTTGTTGCAGGTAGCCGCAATGCTGATCTGCATTGATGACAGCAGCGTCGTGCCAGCATAAGGTTGGCGACGATTCCGGCTGTGCTTCGGCAGGCATCAGGCGCTGGATGGCGGCGCGGACCTCGTTGTTGACGAGTTCGACGACGGTGTCGACGTTGATCCGGCCCGCCATGTGCCCGACGAAGAACACCAGCATACCCACACAAACGAACGCCAGCAGAATGCCGATGCTGAGCGACAGATGAGGAATGAACGGCCGCTCGCATTCGGTGCGGATGTTGATGCCGCTTTCCGCGGTCATCGCGTGGCGCAACGGAGCGGGGACGGCGCGTTCGGCGAGCCGCCCCTCAGGCCACCAGAGCGCCGGCGCCCCGCATCAGCAGAATGCCGGGGCCGTGTGCCAGCGACAGGCCGGCCCGGTTTGCGCGCATCCGGTCGGCGGGCAGGCGCATCGCCGCGCGGCTGACAGCGATCACGAGTGTCACGCGCGCCGCCCCCCGGAGCAGGCCCAGTCCCACCGGCCCGATCGCGATGCCGGCAATTGCGCAGGCCAGCGGCTCCGACACCCAGAGGCGCTCGTTGACGACGCCGGAGGTGGAACCAAGCGCCACCAGCACGCGAGATCCGCACAGCAACGTGAGCCAGGCATCGTGGGCGGTCATGGGTTCGCATTCCGCGGTTTCGACGCGCCCGCCAATCAGCGGCCCATTTTACCACAGCCTGTCGGTCGACCGGTCAGATATTCAGCCACGTTCATCGCCAAATAAAAACAACCCACCACGGGACTGTGATGCAATTGAGTGGGAGTGAGGGTGCGCAGAAGCGACGGCGATCTCATTTGCAGCGAACCGGTCGATCGGGACAGATCGCCTGCCGCGACAGGTGGGAACCGCCCGGCTGCGTAGTTTCCGAGGCTGCCCGGCCGCCGCCGCCAACCCCAAATGTCGGCGACGTGCCCGCGCGTGCAGCGGCTTTCGAAGGAGACTGACATGGACGTTGACGAACGGATCGCCGTGCTGCGTGCCGGGCGCGCGACGCGAACCCAGGGGGCGACCGTCGAAAGGCGCGTGCATGTCGAGCAAGCCCAACCGGAAGCCGCGGCGGCAACCGCGTCAACGACCGAAACGGTCTTCGACATCGCCAACAATACGGTCGCCAAGGTCATGGCGCGTGGCGACCTGAGCGATAAAGGCAAGCTTGAAGCCGTGGTCGAGTTCCTGACCGCCAGGGACGTGAACTATAACGCCGCACAGAAGAACTTCGCCGAATTTGAAGTGTACTTCACCTACGCGCAGAGCAAGCGGACGCAGGTCAGCGAAGAGAACATCCAGCGCCTGATGGACGAACTGGCCGACGGAACCAAATCGACGGTCAGGCACATCCTGGACGACTTCAATTCCGTCAATACCGGCGCGGGGAAAATCAAGCAACTGCTGAAGGTGATGGAAAAAGCCAGAGCTGGCGGCAAGACGGTCGAGGTTCTCACCGAGGCTTACAAGTTTAACGAACATCTGCTCCAGGAACTCGCCGCGCTGAGGGAATTTCTGGCCGCGGACCAGAAGCAGGAGGCATTGAATCTCCGCACCCAGACCAGCCTGGAGGATGAAAAAACTGCCGACAAATCGCGCCGCATCAGGCGGTTCCTGTTCGGCAGCAATGAACGGCTGGCGGAGGCGCTGTATTACTCGACACACAGCCTGAAAGAGACGCAGGCCAAAATACAGAAGCTCCAGCAGACGATCGGCGAAAAGGAAGCGCTGCGCAACAGCAAGCTGGAGGATGGGGAGCTCACGATCCTGCGCACCATCGATGCGACCGAGGGTGGACTGACCGACCAGATCCTCAGGACAGCAAACGACAGCCTGACCTTGATCAAAGGTACCCGCCTTTCCATCGAACGGCTGCTCGCCGCCAATGCCAGAAGCCGAGCGGCCTGCAACGACATTACCGCGACCTTGGCTCGCATGGCGGGGAGTGAAACCATTCTCAAGGGCGCACTGCAGGTGGTGGCGAAGCAAACCCACCTGCAAGGTGAAGAGCTGCATGCCGAGGTCGATCAGAGTGCCCGGAACAAGGCAGCGGCCGCCGGGGATGAGGCTCAGATGACACTGCTCACGGTGCAACTTGATAATGTGACGCAGACCGACGGGCGTGCGCGGGACTACGAACGGATTTTGCAGGCCAAGGTCGTATCATTCGAGATGTTGGCCTCTGCCAATGTCCAGGCCGAGGCACGCGCCCAGCAATTCGCCAGCCTGGTCGGTGCCCAGCATGAGCTGCTGTCCAACCTGCAGCAGCAGGCATTGCCGATCACGGCCAGTGCGCTAGAGATGGGCCTGCAACAGGGTGTGGCCTTGCGTGATGGCCTGTTGGCGGCCGGGGTGCGCGACGCAACCAGGAGGGCGCAGGCCATATTCGGAACCAACCTGGAGGGCGCGACCGGTGCGCAGTCCATGCTTGAGGCCGAAAACCTTGACCAGATGCGCGCCGCCATTGCAGCCCTGGGCAACGCGCAGGCGCTGATCGCCGACCGGACCGACAAGGCCATCGAACGCGGCTTGAATTCACTGGAGCTCGTCGAGCAGATGAAGACGTCGGCCGGATCCGTTCGCGCCGCCATGGCGGACTTCCAGAAGGTCGATGCCGGGCTGGCCAACCGCGACACCACGGCGACACCGGTCGCGCCCCCGGGGCCCCAGGAAGGACGCCAGCCGTGAGCCTGTTGACGACCGTACCGAACTACCCGGCTGACCCGGACATGCCGTTCCTGCTGCAAGTAAAGTTTGACGAGTACGCCCAGCGCCTCGCGGGTCTATCCGGCGAGGTGGCGGCCGATGCCAGTCGGCCGCTGGCGCGAGCCTTGCTGACGCGTTATGTCGGCTTGAACGTCAGGCTGACGGAATTGCATACCGTACTGGCCTCGGCCGGTGTTAACAGCCTGTGGATACGTGGTGAGCCCGGCACCGGAAAAACCGCCCTGGCCGACGAATTCATACGCGCCCGTACCGATAAGCGGCTGAACAGCGCGTTGCTTGGCGGGCCGTTCTTTCTGTTCAATGTCAGTTTGTTTTTGGCCGGGCCGCCCGTGAGTTGGGTGGACGGATTCAATAAATCCCTCGACTACGTCAGGCGCAATCATGGTCTGCTGATCATCGATCATATCGACGACCTGGTCAAGGCGTCGGGCGAGTCCTCGGACCGCA